>ERZ795053.6622-NODE-6622-length-11466-cov-4.092980_pt1 | contig 11466 bp, 11 predicted proteins | sample MGYA00375137_ERZ795053 | MGnify/ENA primary metagenome ERZ795053 (study PRJEB30182, sample SAMN05720284) | activated sludge metagenome | isolation source: Anaerobic digester | place: Hong Kong | collected 2014-12-17 ... | reverse complement strand
CGCTTTGAGCGCTCCGGGGCGGTCCTTGGTAAAGACCCTTTCAACCAGCCAGAGACAGGCCGCACAGGAGAGGCCCCTGAGACCAACGGTGGTTTTGGCCACGCCCGACTCGTCAGCCTGCTGCTCAGCATTCTTGCCGGCCTCGGTCAGCCAGCCAAAATCCCTTGCCTGGAAGGCGATCCCCTGAACCGGGCGGAGTGTGTTACCGGAGCGCAAATCGTAGAAGCGATTCCACCCTTCCCGATTCAGCAAATCATGGACAAATTCACATCCGGAACAGCAAAAGCCTCCGGGCACTGCTCCCACGCGCGGTTTGACGATGTAGAGTGTGCCACAATGTTGGCAGGAGGCGCGCGTTTCACCGGTTGCTACACGGGTCCCCTCCTCATCAGTCCCAGACATCTGTTCCCGGTCCTTTTTGGCCACCATCATTCCTCGGAAAATACGCCGATTGTCCCCCCCAGGATGCCTTGGACGACATAAAGACGCCATTGGATCCTGTTGCCACAAGGTAATCCTTCGGTTAGTTTTTTACCCATGAATCTGAACCGAACGATCAAAATAACTCTCCTTGCCTTCTTTCTTGGTGCCGGCACGAACGTCGGACTCGGGGATGAGGGCAAAGCCAAGGTGCAACATCTCACCGGAAAGGAGTCGGTCAACCTGGTCAATTCTGAAGCCAAGCTGATCGTGGTGGATGTCCGGACTCCGGAGGAATTCGATGAAGGGCACATCAAAGGTGCCCAGAACATTGATTTCAACGGGATTGATTTCCCCGGAAAACTTGCCAAAATCGACCGGGAGGCTCCCATCCTGGTTCACTGTCGCAGCGGTCGCCGGAGTCAGGCCTCACTGAAAACCTTCGAGAGTCTCGGCTTCAAAAATGTGAACCACCTCGACGGTGGCATCCAAGCGTGGGCGGAAGCAGGCGGTGCTTTGGAGCGCTGAATGTTCAGCCACCCACCTTCCCCTCAAAAAAAAAAACGCCATCCAGGGTCTCCGGATGGCGTTTGGATTAAACAGTTTTCTCTGCGGATCAGGTAGTGGGCACTTCCTGAATCGTCTTGAGAATACGGCTCGCGATCTGGTAGGGATCGCCCTGGCTGTTCGGACGACGATCTTCCAAGTAACCTTTGTAACCGTTGTTGACAAAGCTGTGAGGGATCCGGACGGACGAACCGCGGTCGGCGACACCGTAGCTGAATTTGTCGATCGACTGGGTCTCGTGAAGACCGGTCAGACGAAGGTGGTTGTCAGGACCATAAACCGCCACGTGCTCGTTCATGTTCTTCTGGAAAGCAGCCATGAGCTTCTCGAAGTAATCCTTGCCCCCGACTTCGCGCATATAATCCGTGGAAAAATTGGCATGCATCCCGGAACCGTTCCAGTCACCCCGGATGGGCTTGCAATGGAACTCGATGTCGATGCCATACTTTTCGCAAAGACGAATCAGGATGTAGCGGGCAACCCACATTTCGTCAGCGGCCTTCTTGGAGCCTTTGCCAAAAATCTGGAATTCCCACTGGCCTTTGGCCACTTCGGCGTTGATGCCTTCATGGTTGATGCCGGCATCGAGACAGAGGTCAAGGTGCTCCTCGACAATCTGACGGGCGACATCTCCGACGTTTTTATAGCCCACACCGGTGTAGTAGGGACCTTGTGGGGCCGGGAACCCGTCCTCCGGGAAACCAAGCGGCCGGCCGTCCTGATAAAAGAAGTATTCCTGCTCGAACCCAAACCAAGCGCCCGGATCATCCAGGATGGTGGCACGGCTGTTGGAAGGATGCGGAGTGACTCCGTCCGGCATCATGACTTCACACATCACGAGCACCCCGTTCCGACGGGTGGTGTCGGGATAGCAGGCTACCGGCTTCAGCATACAGTCGGAACTGCGGCCTTCGGCCTGCTGGGTGGAACTTCCATCGAAGCCCCACATGGGAAGCTCCTCCAGTTTTGGCATTGCGGAATATTCCTTGATCTGCGTTTTGCTGCGCAGGTTTGGCACGGGCGTGTAGCCGTCCAGCCAGATGTATTCGAGTTTGTATTTGGCCATGGTAGGGTTGTTCAACTGGTTTTTTTCTGAATCATTCCCGGGCGTCGGCTGCACCTTGGGGGAGTCAGCCTCCTCGCAACACGGGACACCGGGAGAAAGAGCATGTTTCATGCCAGATGCCAATTACTAAAAGTATTTCGAGCGCTTCTTTTGCAAAAAAACAAAGCAATTCCGTTCTTGCGCGGCTGCCTCCCGAGGGTTTCTCTCAAACCAACCATGAAAAAAGAGAAGGACACCGTGCGCTCCACCGTGCGACTGGGCTACGACGGACGGGTGCACAAGACTTTCCGCGGGACCCACGCCAAAGAACGCTTTGAAAACGAAATCAGGGTGTTGAAACATCTCGAAACCCGGAATTGTCCCTTTGTTCCCAGGGTGGTCGAATTTGATCCGGAAAAACTCTATCTGGTGACCACCAATTGCGGGCAGCGAGTGGAGCATCTGACCGAGGGACGGATGGAGGAACTTTTTCAAGAGCTGGAAAGCTATGGAGTCCGTCACGATGATCCGTTCCTGCGGAATGTGACCTACAGCCAACAAATGGGGCGGTTTTGCCTGATTGATTTTGAACTGGCAACCATCCTTGACAAGGTGGAACCGTAAAGGCTCTCTTACCTCCCCACCATGCCAGACGAGTCTGCCCTGCCTCTCAGTTTTTCCGGCGCTCCCAGCAACAGCAATGCGACCCAGGCGCGGGTCCATTGGTCCGGAATGACCCACCCCGGACGGGTTCGCTCCAACAATGAGGACGTGTTCCTCGCGCTGTCCTTCGACGCGCGCGAAGTGAGGTTTCTCGGCAAGTCGGGAACGGCCACACTCGAGGATCAGGATTACATTTTCGCGGTTTCCGATGGGATGGGCGGGGCACGTTCAGGAGAGTTCGCGAGCCGGATCACCGTGGACAAGATCACCCGGCTGCTGCCCCAGAGTTTCCATCTCGCCAACCTGAATCTTGACGCCGGAATGGGTGACGTGCTTGCCGAACTGGTCCACCGGATTCATGCGGAGTTGCTTTCCCTGGGGCAGTCCTATGAAGAATGCGAAGGCATGGGAGCCACCCTGACCCTTGCGGTGGTGACTCCCCAGCGCCTCCACTACGCCCATCTGGGCGACAGCCGCCTCTACTATCTTCCGGCCACGGGAGAATCCCTGCAACAAATCACCCACGACCACAGCTACGTTGGCTGGCTGCGCCGCCAGGGGCAGCTCAACGAGCGGGAGGCAAGAAATCATCCCCGCAAGAATGTCCTGAACCAAGCCATGGGTGCGGGCCACCAGATCATCGATCCCCACATCGGGGCCATCCGGTATGAGACAGGGGACCGTTTCCTCCTCTGCACCGATGGGATCATGGACGGCCTATGGGACCAGACCCTGGAAAGCCTCCTTCGCTCCCCCGATTCGGCCCAGGCGGCTTGGTCCCCCGCCCAGCGGATCGTGGAGCGTGCCGTGGCGGAATCCGGCCGGGACAACTGCACGGCCGTGGTGTTCGAAATCGGCGGTCCAACAACCTCAGACCGGTAGGTCCCCTTCTCGTCACAACGGATCCAAGGAAAAGGGGGATGGCGGATGCGACACCCCAAAATCACGCAGAAAATCCTGATATTCCTGCTGACCGGAAACGCAGGCTCCAAGGTCATTCAACAGACCATCCGCGATGCCGTAGATCCAGCCGTGAACGGTGAGTTCGCTCCCCTGGCGCCAGGCATGGTCCACGATGGCACTGGAGCACACATGGTGCACCTGGGTCAGGACATTGAGCTCGGCGAGGCGGTCCAGCCGGGCGGATTCGACATCCAGGCCATCCAATTCATGCCGATGACGGGCCGCAATCTCGCGCACATGACGGAGCCAGTTGTCAGCCAGCCCGTAGGAACCTTCATGGGGGAACAGCGCGTTTTTCACCCCACTGCACCCATAATGGCCACAGACGATGATGTGACGCACCTTGAGCACCCGCACGGCAAATTCGATGACCGAGAGGCAGTTGAGATCGGAGTATACCACCACATTGGCGATGTTCCGGTGAACAAAAAGTTCCCCGGGAGCCAGATCCACAATTTCATTCGCGGGAACCCGGCTGTCGGAACATCCGATCCAAAGATACTCAGGGCGCTGCTGGTTGGCCAGCTTACGGAAATATTCGGGTTCCCGGGCAAGGATGTCCGCGGCCCACTTTTTGTTGTTGGAGAACAAGGAGGAGAGATTTTTCATCATCTATCAAATTTCAAAAGGGAACATCTTTCCATGACCTGTTCGCCCAAGGAGCACACTCCGCTCCCAGTCGCTGATCCTGCCATGCATGAAATTCGCCGTGTTTGCAAGCTTAGAGTCCTAAACGGACCTCCGATCTTTCCCGGGCGTCGCAGTCACCCGGTTCGGACAAACATGGCTTGAAATACCCTTCGGCTGCCATTAATGGTGTCACCTGTGGTCCGATGGTCACCCATCGGATGTGTCTCCTTCCAAGGACTGAGCACTCTGCCACACCCACGGCTTTCCTTCATGGTCCACGCGCTGAAAAATCTGATGCTGTGCCTCGCCCTTACCGCGCTGGGATTCCAGCAGGTTTGGGGAGTCCCCGGAGGCTACCTCTGCGGATGCACCGGAGAATTGTCTCATGCCAGTGAATGCAGTGACGCAATCTGCCATCCCACTGAGGCCCCCCACCATTGTGCCGCTGTGCGCAGTGAGGCGCCTGGTGAATCCAGTCACCACCGGCATCTCGAACTCCGGGAATCGTTGATCTTGCGAAACATTTCCTCGGCCAGCTCCCTTCCTCCGGTTGTTTGGCGAGCGGTCCCCTCCCCTTTCCCCTCCTCCATCAAGCCCCTGAAGCACTCCCCTGTTAGAGTGAGTGTCCCGCGGGATTTTCAGGCGAGAGGAAGCCCCTCCACCGACATTGCGGTGGAGAGATCCGTGGTCAGGTTGATTTGAGTTCGCGGCAGAGCCGGTTCCAGCCCCCTTCGTGGAGGTTGCCGATTCGTCTCCTCTTTTGGCGCTGCCTTGCGCAGGCGCCATTCCGTCCCCGCTCCCGTTCTCATTCCATCCTTTCCCATGCTCTCCCGACACTCCTTCGCTCTGGCGGTGATGTCCCTGCCCCTTCTCTCCGTCCATGTGGCGGCTGAGGAGGAGAAGGCTTCGACCCGCAACGCCAACACCATCGTCCTTGATGAAGCCGGCGTCCGCAATCTCCGCATCGAAACGGTGGAAGCGGAAGAATCGGACTTCGAAGAAACCGTGTTCGCGCTCGGCCGGATCGAAATTCTCCCGGGAAGCAAAGGCATTGTGAGCAGCCGGATCGCTGGACGGGCTTACTCGGTGCTGGCGCTGCCGGACCAGGAGGTCGATGAGGGTGAGGAACTCCTCTGGGTGGAAAGCCGGCAACCGGGCAATCCTCCCCCGACGATCATGCTGGCGGCCCCCATTTCGGGTCTCGTGACCAGGGTCGATATTGCCGTCGGACAACCCATTGAGCCCCACCTTGCCCTGATCGAAATCGCCGACCTCGCGGTCGTGGAGGCCTCCGCGCGGGTCCCGGAACATCTCGCCGGCAGACTGGCGAGAGATCAGACGGCTCACATTCGTCTGCCAGGATTTCCAGACCGTGTCTTCGAAGCCAAGCTGGCCCATCTCGGAGCCTACGTCGACGAGACGAGCGGCACCGTGGAAGCCTCCTTTCATGTGCCCAATCCCGACAAGGAGTTGCGACCGGGAATGAGAGCGGAGTTTAACATTGTGGTCAGTCATCGCGAGGGAGTGACCAGTGTGCCACGATCCGCAATTCTCGGCGGCCCTTCCCAACGGTTTGTCTATGTGAAGGATTTCGATTTGCCCAACGCGTTTGTGAAATCCCCCGTGGTCGTCGGCGAAATGAACGACCGCTTTGCGGAGATCATCAGCGGATTGCTCCCGGCGGATGAAGTCGTGACCAAAGGGGCTTACTCCCTCTCGTTTGCCGGAGCCGGCAGCATCTCCCTCAAGGAGGCTCTCGATGCCGCCCACGGTCATGAGCATGCCGCTGACGGCTCGGAATTAACACCGGAGAAAAAATCCTCCCTGGAAGCCGCGCGGAAAGAGGAGGCCGGAGGTCACGAGCACTCTCATGGCGGAGACCATGAGAGTGAGGGCGTGAGTCCACTCTGGAGAATCGCCACCCTTATCCTCGGCCTGCTCCTGCTGGTGTCCGGCTGGATGAACAAACGGCGGATGCCGGAGGAGGAGCCCCCCGCCCCGAAGAACGACAGCCGGAAGGAGGCCGTCTAAGCATGCTGGGTAACCTGATCAATTGGTCACTGGCCAACCGGGCGTTCATTCTTGGATTGGCGGCGATTCTGCTGGCGTTGGGTCTCCGCACCGCGACCCAGCTTCCGGTCGAGGTGTTGCCGGACCTGACCAAACCGACCGTCATCATTCTCACCGAATCACCCGGTCTCGCCCCGGAGGAAGTGGAAATGAGAGTCACCCAGCCCATCGAGAGCGCTCTCATGGGCGTCGCCGGACTGACCCGGTTGCGGTCCAACTCCGATGTCGCGCTATCCCTGGTGTATGCTGAATTTAACTGGGACACGGACATCTACCGGGCCCGCATGCTGGTGCAGGAAAGACTGCAAAGCACCCGCGGACAATTGCCGGAGGGCGTCGAACCTTTCCTCACCCCGGTCGCTTCCTTGATGGGCGAAATCCTGTTGGTGGGGGTCCGCTGCACCATCCCGGAGGGCGAGGCAGGTCACCTGCCCGCTCCCGATGTGCGAACCCTTGCCGATTGGACCATCAAGCGACGGTTGCACAACATTTCCGGCATCGCGGAAATTCTCAACATGGGAGGAGGCGTCAAACAGATTGAAATCCAACCGGATCCCTGGCGGATGCAGGCCCATGGCGTCAGTCTCAGTGAACTGGAAGAAGCCGCCCGTGAGTCGGCCAGCACCACGACCGGCGGATTCATCAGCACCGGCCCCACGGAAATCATGGTCAGAAACCTGGCCATGACTGTGGATTTGAAAGACATCGCCCAAACGGTCATCAAACAGGTCAATGACCGCACAGTCTCCATCGGTGATGTCGCCCATGTCGCCTGGGGAATTGAGCCCATGCGCGGCGACGCCACGGTGAGTCTCCGTCCTGAAAAAAAGCCCACTTACGGAGTCATCATGTCCATCACCAAGGCGCCCGGATTTGACACGCGGGAACTAACCGCCCAGGTCCGAAAAGCGCTCGATGAGTTGCAGTCCAGCTATCCTGCGGGCATCGAAACCACCCTGCTCTTCCAACAAAAAGATTTCATCGACCATGGCATTGGCAATCTCACCGAAGCCATCCGCGATGGAGCCATCATGGTCACCATCGTGTTGTTTCTTTTCCTGCAGAATCTCCGCACCACTTTCATCACTCTGCTCGCCATGCCGCTTTCCTTTGCGATCACCATGCTGGTGTTCCAGGGATTCGGCATCAGCGTGAATTCCATGACGCTGGGAGGCCTCGCCGTGGCCATCGGCATGGTCGTGGATGACGCCATCGTCGATGTGGAGAACGTTTTCCGCAGGCTTAGGGAGTGGGAAACCGCCAAGCAGGGAAGCAGCTCGGAAGCCCCCACCTCTACCCGTATCCAGGTCATCGCCCAAGCCTCCGGCGAAGTCCGCAATTCCATTTTCTATGCCACGCTGCTAATCATCCTGGTGTTTCTCCCCCTGCTGGGTCTGACGGGCCTGGAAGGCAAACTGTTCGCTCCCATCGCCATCGCCACGATCATCTCTATGGTCGCGTCTTTCGTGGTTTCGTTGACCGTCATTCCGGTGCTTTGCTCTCTGCTGCTTCGGCCGAAGGCGGGCCAGGAACACCGGGATGGCATCATGACCCGCGGTTTGAAATGGCTGCTGGCGCAGACCTTGCTCCGCTTCGGCCTCAATCAACCCCTGATTCTGGTCGGCGGGGTTGCCCTGCTCGTCGCGGGCGCCTTCTCGCTTTACCCGCGCATGAACCAGGACTTCCTCCCCAAGTTCGAGGAGGAGACCGCTTTGGTCGCGGTCACGGCTGCACCGGGGACCTCGTTGGATGAAATGAACCGTATTTCCGACGTGATCGAGGAACAGATCCTCTCCGTGCCGGAGGTGCAGAAAGTCGGCCGGCGTCTTGGCAGGGCGGAACGAGGCGACCACGTCGTGCCGGTCTCCACGGCCGAGTTTGACGTGGATTTCCGGGAACCCGAGGGACACCCCGCCACCGCCGCGAGAGAGCGAAAGGACATCCTGGAGGACATCTCGAAACGGGTCCGGACGATTCCGGGGATTTTCGCGGTGGTCGGAGGTCCGCTGGCGGACCGCATTGGACACATGATGAGCGGGGTCTCGGCTCCGGTTGCGGTCAAGATTTTCGGGCCGGATCTTGACCTCTTGCGCCAGATCGGATTGGAGATTCAAACCATCGCCAAAACCATTCCGGGCTTTGAAGACTGCAAGCTGGATCAGACTTCCAGCATACCGCAACTCCGCATCGAAGCCGATCGTGACCGGGCCCAAGCGTATGGCATTGCCCCCGGCCATCTCAATGAACAGCTCTCCTCCCTGATCGGGGGGAAATCTGTCGCGGAACTGCGCGAGGAGCAGCGCACGGTGAACCTCGTGTTGCGTCTGCCCGAGAATTTGCGCGATGCCCCGGACCGCATCGGACAGATTCCGATCGAGACATCTTCCGGCCAGCGCATTCCGCTGTCCCTCGTCGCCGGAGTGCGGGAAGCCCGGGGCCCAAATGTGATCTTCCGCGAAAACAGCCAGCGGCGTTTTGCGCTGGCCATCAAACCAACGGTGCGGGATGTGTCCAATCTGGTGATCCGGCTTCAGGAAGACGTCGCGGCACAGGTCGTTTTGCCGGAAGGCTATTTCGTGACCTTCGAAGGAGAATTCCAAGCGCAACGCGAAGCCACCCGGCGAATTGTGTTTTTCTCGGCCTTGGTCTTGGTCGTCATCGCCTTTCTCCTCTATGGCTACTTCCGGACCCCGTTTTTCGCGTTTCAGGTGCTCTGCGACATCCCGCTCGCACTGGTTGGCGGGTTGGTTTTTACCTATCTCAAGCTGAACAACATCAGCATCGCCACCTTGGTGGGTTTCATCGCCGTGGCGGGAGTGGCCGCCCGCAACAGCATCATGCTCCTCAGTCATTATCTCCATTTGATGCGCCATGAAGGGGAAGGATTCACCAAGCAGATGATCCTCCGGGGAACCCAGGAACGTCTCGTGCCGGTGCTCATGACGGCTCTCTCGGCGGGCATCGGCCTGGTTCCCCTGGTGCTGGCGGCAGGCCAACCGGGCAAGGAGATCCTCCACCCAGTGGCAGTGGTCATTGTCGGAGGACTGGTCACCAGCACGCTGCTGGGGCTCGGGGTCACCCCCACAGTCTTTTACACTTTCGGCCGCCGTGCCGCCGCCCGGTCCATCGCGCTTGGCTCCCCGGCATCCCAATGATCACCCTGAATTTCCGTGTTCCCGTTCCCGTCCAAAGGAAAGGCCACGGAACCATCAAACAAACCCCCACGACCAACCAGCCATGAAACTGACCGCACTACTCTTCACCCTCCTCGGCATCGCCACCCTTTCCTCTGCGGAGGAAAAGCACAACCATGATCACGCGGCCAAAGCGGGCCCCACCGGAGGACGCCTCATCACAGCGGTCGAACCGCACGTTGAATTTTTCGTGACCAAAGCGAAGAAGGTGGAAATCCGCTTCGTGGATGACGACAACAAAGTGGTGCTTCCCGTCGATCAAACCGTCAAAGTCACTCTTGGAGATCGCTCCAAGCCAACCAAGCTGACGTTCACGAAGGACGGCGACAAACTGGTTTCGGACCAGACGGTGCCAGAAGGCAATGAGCATCCCACCGTGGTCCAAATCAAAACCGACGCCAAAGCCAAAAGCATCACGGAAAAGTTCAACCTGAACCTCAGCAAATGCCCCACTTGTGAATTTGCCGAGTATGCCTGCATCTGCGAGCACGGTGAAGAGGAGAAAAACTGACTCCCTTTACCGGCTGCGCTTGCGGACCGAAATTCACCCGTCAGGATGCTCCAACACGAGTGTCCTGTCGGGACTGATGACCCGGTAGTGAATCCCGGCCCAGCGGATGGTCCGCGCTGCCAGAGCGGACCAGACAAAGAGGGAGTGCACTGCCATGAAGAAAGGTGTCCCCAAATGTTCCATCCACCGCGTCATGCGGAGGCGGTCAACCACGAGGGGCGGGAACAGAGCCCGGATCACCTTCCACCGTGCCAGAGCCCGGAGCTGATCACACCCCAGGACGAATCCCATCGCAATTGCCGCCCCCCGGTTTCCGTGCCAGGACGCCCAGAGAGCGGTCAGGAAACCCACTGTGTATAGGGTGGTGGCGATCAGGGCGACTTTGAAAAAGAACGGCGCATAGTGCCTCACGATATAATACTGGCGTCGGCCGAATTCCAATGCCATCCTCCAGGAATAGTCGGTGTCGCTGGGAACGATGAGGCTCCGCAGACAGGCGATCCGCCGGCCGGAACGCCGGATGCATTTTCCAAGACGCAGATCATCCGTCAAACTTCCCTCCAACAGTGAAGGCACCGCGAGCGCATCGAAATCCTCCCTCGCGAGGGCCATGGATCCACCCCAAAGATTGTTCCATGCTTCGCGCCCTCCAAGAGTGGCCACGCCCGCGTAGATGACACTGACCACGAGATTGGGGAGTGTCGCGCGGACCGGCACGAGCCAGCGGTAGGCTGTCGAGACCGGATGAGTCCCCAAATTCAATGGAGCCGTGAGGCGGGCCAACCAGTCCGGACCACACTGCATGTCCGCGTCCCCGAAAACTACCCGGCGATCCTCAGGCTCCAGCTCTTTGAGCGCCTCAATCTGGTTGTGGACCTTTTGGCCCCCTCCAAAGGTCGGTCCGGCATAGATGAACTTCACCCCGCGCAATCCGGGGGAAAGCGTTTCCTTAGGTCTTCCGGGACCTCCGGGATGCCAGCCCCTGTCTCCAGGGGTCATGCCGAGAGCGTCCTCCAGCCAGGGCGCTACGGTCTCCCGTTCATTCTCCATGGTGACTAGAATCCGGTAATCCGCGTAACGTTGGTTCAACAGGATCCGGAAAAAGGCCGGGCCTTTCACTGGATCGAGCTTTTTCACCGGGATCACGACCACCGCGCGCTGCTGCCGGCCGGGATCCGCCCCCTCCCGCAAGAGTGCTTCCTGGGCGCGCATTTCCGGAAGAAATTGGCGGACGTTGCACCAAGTCAGGAGCGCCAAGAGCCCCCAACACAACCACAGAATCAGGAAAAATAATTCGATCATTCAGCTTTCCCCATTACAATGCTGGCTTCGTCCACCTGCAAGCGGCATGTGGATGGTAAATGCGTGCCTCCGGTCCGCGCCACTGCCCGTCCTGCAATGCC
>ERZ795053.6621-NODE-6621-length-11466-cov-5.448515_pt1 | contig 11466 bp, 4 predicted proteins | sample MGYA00375137_ERZ795053 | MGnify/ENA primary metagenome ERZ795053 (study PRJEB30182, sample SAMN05720284) | activated sludge metagenome | isolation source: Anaerobic digester | place: Hong Kong | collected 2014-12-17 ... | reverse complement strand
TCGGCGAATACGGTGAGTCGAAGAATTCTGGGCTGATTGCAGGCGATAAGAGCAATATGGCGACCTTCCTGAAGAATAAGGGTACGTTCTACGGTATTGGCCTCCAGCAGGAAGTCGATGCCGCGGCCATGGAACTCTACATCGGCTGGCGTCATTTCGAGGCAGATCTGACCGACAACACCGGTGCGATCCTTGATCCCCACGACGTCGAGACGGTCTACACCGGCGCTCGCATCAAGTTCTAAGCTGTCCCCCAATAGACAGCAGAACATAGGAAAGGCCGCCTCCGGGCGGCCTTTCTTTTTTGTTTTTTGTTTCGCTCACACGGCTGCAGGGACGGGCAGCAAGCCGGCTTACGGACTCAATTCATCATCGTCGATATCGTCGGCATCCATCATGTCAGCCAGCGACTTGAGATTAGCTACGGACTGTTCCTGCGCATCGTCCTTGAGCCGACAGAAGCGCTCGATGAACTTGTCACGCATAAGGGCGGGCGCGCGCGCGACGGCAGCCATACCCTTCTCGGTCAGCCGGGCGTGCGCAACACGCCGGTCCCTGGTGCTGCGGTAGCGCTCGATCAGGCCATTGGTCTCCAGTCGATCGAGCAGAATGGACACCGTTCCAGCACTGAGGCTGACGTGCTCAGCGATAGTGCCAGCGGTGACCTCACCCAGCTCATGGATTGCCTTCAACACGATCAACTGTGGCGTCGTCAAACCCGTCGCCTTGATCAGATGCTTGGAGTGCAGGTCCGTAGCCCGGTTAATTCGGCGCAACAGGCGCAGAATTTGATTGACGTTGTCTGTCAGCGGAGCGACCAGGCCAACCGCTGAATTTGCCTCTTCCGAGGTCAGAGATGCCAATGCCCTATGGGGCTGTTCGTTTGACATCAATAGATTCCTTCCCTACGTAACAGCGCACGAAAAGATCGAAGGCAATTTTGATCTTGTTGACTGATCAAAGTTCCGGGTTTGCCTTTCCAACCCGGATTTGCGTTGGACGCGCTTTGAGTTGCACGCCACGCACGACACGAGGACTTACAGAATATGTGTGGCATTTGCGGCGAACTTCGCTTTGACAACAGCGAAGTCTCGTTGACCTCCTTGCAAGCCATGACGCGCGCCATGGAACGGCGCGGCCCCGACTCCTCCGGCGTTGTGACCTATGGGCCGGTCGGTTTCGGGCACCGCCGGCTCAGCATCATTGATTTGTCAGTTCGGGGATCGCAGCCGATGGTGGATGCCAAGCTGGGCTTGAGCATCGCGTTCAACGGCTGCATTTATAACTATGCCGACCTGCGCTCTGAACTCGCCACCCTGGGCTACGAATTCTTCTCCAACAGCGACACCGAAACGATCCTCAAGGCCTATCATGCCTGGGGCGTCAATGCCGTCGAGCGTTTCAACGGCATGTTCGCCTTTGCCATTCACGAACGCGACAGCGGACGGGTGGTCCTGGCACGCGATCGCCTCGGGATCAAACCTCTCTATATCTCAGCGTGCGGAAACGGCAAGATGGTGCGTTTTGCCTCATCCCTGCCAGCGCTGCTGAAGGCCGGGGGTGTCGATACTGCAATCGACCCTGTCGCCCTCAATTTTTACATGTCTTTTCATGCGGTTGTTCCTCCGCCCTCTACAATGGTACGGGGCATCAAAAAATTACCGCCGGCAACCGTGCGGATCTACGAGCGGGATGGCCAATTCAAGGATTGGACGTATTGGGAGCCGCGCTTTGAGCGCACGGCGGGCGAGGTCGAACTCAGCTCCGCCGACTGGCGTGCACGTGTGCATGAAGCGCTTCGCAAGGCTGTGGCGCGGCGCATGATCGCCGACGTGCCGGTGGGTGTCCTCTTGTCGGGAGGCGTCGATTCCAGTCTGATCGTCGGCCTGCTTGCCGAGGCGGGGCAGTCGGGTCTCAAGACCTTCTCGATCGGCTTTGAAGAAGTGCATGGGGAGAAGGGCGACGAGTTCCAGTATTCCGATCTGATCGCCAAGCATTTTGGAACCGATCATCACAAGCTGATGATCGATTCCAAGCGCATGCTCTCGACGCTACCCGACGTTATTGCAGCGATGTCGGAGCCGATGGTCAGCCACGACAACGTCGGATTCTACCTGCTCTCCGAAGCGGTATCGCAACACGTCAAGGTGGTGCAAAGCGGACAGGGGGCCGATGAAGTCTTCGCAGGCTATCACTGGTATCCGCCGCTGGCCGACACCAATGATCCTGTCGGCGACTACAAGCGCGCCTTTTTCGACCGTGATCTTGCCGATTATCGCGACCTCATCACCGAAACTTATATCCCGGACGCCGGCGAGGCCGCTGACCATGCTCTGTCCTATGTCAAAGACCATTTTTCACGCCCAGGCGCCGCAACCCCGGTCGATCGCGCATTGAGACTGGACACCACGGTCATGCTGGTCGACGATCCGGTCAAGCGTGTCGACAACATGACCATGGCCTGGGGCCTGGAAGCGCGTGTTCCTTTTCTCGATCATGAACTGGTCGAGTTGGCCGCGACCATCCCGCCGGAGGAAAAACTGAAAGATGGCGGCAAGGGAATCTTAAAGGACGTGGCGCGCGACGTCATTCCGGCCGAAGTGATCGACCGACCCAAGGGATATTTTCCCGTTCCGGCCCTCAAATACATCGAGGGAACGACGTTGGACATGGTGCGCGATGCACTCAACTCGCAGGCCGCGCGCGAGCGTGGTCTTTATCGCAAAGCCTATATCGACCGCCTGCTGGACGAGCCCAAGGCACACATAACGCCGCTTAGAGGTTCGAAGCTTTGGCAAGTATCATTGCTCGAGATGTGGCTGCAGACGCACGGTCTTTGACGGACACCACAAAACGGCGATTCTCGTCGGAGCAAGAGCCAAGATTATGGGTTTGGAATTGCACGCTTGCCGTGCCATGCAAAGGACCGCACGCTATGACAACCGTGCAACCAGCAAAAGCGGGCAAGACAGTTGCCAATCGGCAGAAGTTGCGAGCCCCAGCCATGCGCAAGTCCAAGACGAAATCCTCTGACCTTTTGACCATTGTCGATTGCGGCTGGGGGCGCCTGATCTTTGGCCAGACCTCCGCCGATCCCCGGCGCATTGCCAAAGCGTTGCAGGAGGAGGAACCGGGGCGACGCGATATTGCGTTCTACGTCTCAGAGCCACATCTGGTGTTGGCGCAAGCCCCGCAGGCCCTGTTTCTCGATCCCTCGCACACCTTTCGCCTCGATCTTACGGGCAAGCGGTTAAAGCGGAGCACGGGCGCGGGTATCGTCATCCGCAAGGCACGCCGTAGTGACGAAGCCGGCATCAACGCGATCTATGCTAGCCACGGCATGGTTCCCCTGCGCGAGGGCTATATTGCGGCTCTGCCCAGCGATGGTCCGGTCCGTATCATGGTTGCCGAAGACAAGGCCGCCAAGCGCGTTGCCGGCGTCGTCATGGGTGTCGATCATAACGCCGCCTTCGATGATCCAGACAACGGAGCCAGTCTTTGGGCCCTCGCCGTTGACGCCCGTACTGCACTGCCCGGCATCGGCCAGAAGCTGGTGCTGGGACTGGCGGCGGCCCATCAAGCCGCCGGCCGGAGCTACATGGATCTTTCGGTCATGCATGACAACACGGAGGCCATCGCGCTCTACGAGAAGCTGGGATTTACGCAGGTTCCCGTCTTCTCCGTGAAGATGAAGAACCAGATCAATGAGCTTTTATTCATCGGCCCGGAGCCGAACGACGAACTCAACATCTATGCCACGATCATCACCGATGAAGCTCGGCGGCGGGGCATTGCCGTCGACATCGAGGACGCCGAGGCAGGCCTGTTCAAGCTGTCGCTGGGCGGGCGTTCGATCTGTTGCCGCGAATCCTTAAGCGATCTCACCTCGGCGGTGGCCATGAGCCGGTGTGATGACAAGGCACTGACCCACCGGCTGCTGGCCGCCGCTGGACTTGACGTGCCACGCCAAGAAACGATTACCGGCGAGGCTGAAGCGGTCGACTTCCTCAACCGATACGGCCGCGTGGTGATCAAGCCGGCGCGCGGCGAGCAGGGCACGGGCGTTGCCGTGGACCTACGCTCGAACCTCAGCGTAACGGCCGCATTCCGCCAGGCGCGCGACCTTTGCGAACGCGTACTCGCGGAGGAATTCGTGTCAGGCGAAGATCTGCGAATCATCGTCATTGCCGGAGAGGTCGTAGCCGCGGCCATCCGCAGGCCGGCAAGCATCGTCGGTGATGGGGCTCATTCGATCATGGCGCTGATCGACAAGCAGTCGCGGCGGCGCTCCGCTGCAACGAAAGGCGAAAGCCGCATTCCGCTTGATGCGGAAACTGAGCGCTGCGTGCGTCAGGCCGGACACTCGATGCACGATGTACTGCCCGATGGCGAGTTGCTGGTGGTTCGTAAGACGGCAAACCTGCATACCGGCGGCACCATTCACGACGTCACCCAACAGCTGCATCCCAAGCTCGCCCAGGCCGCCTCCAAAGGCGCCGGCGTTCTCGATATGCCAGTGGTCGGTTTCGATATGATCGTCGCAGCACCACACGAACCTGAATACCGCTTCATCGAGGCCAACGAGCGCCCGGGCCTTGCCAACCACGAACCAGCACCAACGGCGGAAAAATTTATCGACCTCTTATTCCCGCAAACGAAGGCCCCGACGCGAGCAACGGCGAACTGAATGAGTGACCGTGACCCTTAGAACACCATCCGCACTCGCACAGACCTAGCCGACAAGATCTCGATAAATTAACACTCTATAAGCCGATTAGCCACGATGGCTGAATATCATTCACCGATCGGACGAATTGCGCTTGACGTCTGGGTTAACCAGTGCACGATCGCTGCTAACGTGTGTCGTAATTATTCAGATGCTCCATCACGCCTTTTGTCTTTGGTTCTTTGCATGTCATCACCGCAAAACCACCGAACACTCTTACGCGACATGCTGGTGTGCGAGGTTTGACAGCGCAACACAGGCAAGCGTGACACGAGCAAGCGTGGCAAAGCAGACCTTGGCGCGTCGAAACGAGAGCGTCACGAACGTGAGCGTCAAAGACGCAAACGTGAGGATCGCAAACTGAAGCGATCCTTCAGGATGCGATGTGTGCCGGGCTTCAACGGCGGGTGCCGAACGGATCACGGCATCTGCATGCGGAAGGCATCATGCACTATCATGCCTATGAAATGGCGCATGTGATGATGGCGCCCCTGCGCCTGTTCAATTTTGCTCTCAAGGCCGGGATCGATATACCGCTGAACCCTTTCTCATCAACGCTGCCGGCGCGCGCACTTTCGGCTGCCTGCGGGGTTTTCGAGAGCCTCACGCGACGCTATGGCAAACCCGATTTCGCCATTGACGGCGTCGAGATCGACGGGCAGCGCGTCAAGGTGGTGCAATCGATCGCGCAGCGCCGAACGTTCTGCAATTTGCTCCACTTCGCGCGCCAGACCCAATCTGGTCAGCCGCTGACGGGTCCGCCGGTGCTGGTGATCGCACCGTTGTCAGGCCATTACCCGACGCTTCTGCGAGGAACCGTCCGCGACCTGCTCGCTCATCACGATGTCTACATCACGGACTGGGTCGATGCACGCGACATCCCCCTGCACGAGGGCGACTTCGGCCTTGATGATTTCATCGACTATCTGCGCGACTTCATCACGGCCGTTGGCCCGGGTGCTCATGTCATCGCCGTCTGCCAGCCGTCCGTTCCCGCCCTCGCCACGACCGCGCTGATGGCCGCCGACAATGATCCCTGCCAGCCCGCATCTCTTATCTTGATGGGCGGACCGATCGATTCGCGTATCAACCCGACGATCGTCAATCGTCTGGCCGAGAAGCAATCGCTCGCCTGGTTTGAGCACAATATCATCGCCCAAGTGCCGTTCCCGAATGCCGGCTTCATGCGCCGTGTCTACCCGGGCTTCCTGCAACTCACCGGCTTCATGAGTATGAACCTGGAGCGGCATGCTTCAGCACACGTCGATCTGTTCCACAAATTGATCAAAGGCGACCAGGATTCGGTGCGCCAGCACAACGATTTCTACGAGGAATATCTGGCGGTGATGGATCTGCCGGCCAAGTTCTACCTGGAAACCGTGGAGCGCGTTTTCCTCGATCACGCCCTGCCCGAGGGGCGGTTTCATTATCGCGGACGTCTGGTCGACTGTACGCAGATCAGAAAGACCGCCCTGCTCACCATCGAGGGCGAGCGCGACGATATCTGTGGCGTCGGCCAGACCTCGGCGGCACACAAGCTTTGTCCAAACATTCCAACGCACATGAAACAGGCCTACGTGCAGCCTGGGGTTGGCCACTACGGCGTGTTCAACGGATCGCGTTTCCGCCGCGAAGTGCGTCCGCGCATCACCCAATGGGTGCGCTCAAGAGCCCTAACGCTGGTCGCGCCAAGCCAACCCGACCAGACGCTGCACCACTGAGGGTTGCATTGACCACGCGAAGTTGGCCAGCACCCATCCCCACCATCAAGGAGTCAAGGAGGAGCGTGCGCAGACCGGACGTCCTCAACATCTCGACACGCGGGCGTTACGGGCGCGATAGCGCACCCCACCTTCTGCTTCTTGCGCCATCAAAACCCCTCCAGAAGCATTCACCCTGGCGACTACGATCCGTCAGGTGACACGCCGGACACCGGCAAGCGGGCGCAAAAGAGGGAAAAGGAACGGAAAGTTCCGACAAGACCCGCGCTATCGCCGCGGTTCGGTCATTCCCGCCTGATTGGCTTCACGAATTGCTCTGGTACGCAGATCATGACGCTACGTTCTCCCCGTGTTGCCGCGGGTGCATCCTTTGGCCCCAATCCAAGGTCAGGTCCCATGACGTATTTCGACAAGCTATTTTCTGCCGCTCTCATCGGACTGGCAATGATCAGCGCGTGCGCACTCGCCTTCATGGCCCTCACCGTGCCGCGCGCCCATGCCGAGACCGTCCAGTACATTCACAAGGGGCTCGCCAAGGATGGTGAGCGCTATGAAACCTATCTCAAGTCGCACTGGAAGCCCGGGCGACAAGCGGCGTCGCAGCTCATCGAAACCGGACAGCGCGCCCTCGCCAAGGATGCGCGCGAGGCAGCGCGAAACTTCGCCATGGCGGTCGTCGCAGAGCCGGCGCAGGCCGACGCCTGGATCGGACTGGCGCAATCCCTGCTTGCCATCACGCCCGATCCCAACAAGGGCAGCGAGCGCTACGACCTGCCGGTGAACGCTTCGGGTGCCGCCTACATCGCACAGCAGCGCGCCACCAATACGGCCCAACGGGCCAAGGCCCTGGCCGTGCTCGCCGATGCGCTCCAAAGGCGTGCCTTCTGGCGTCCTGCCATCGAATCCCTCAAGGCCAGCGTCACCCTTCTCAACGACGCGCAAAGGCAGCAGGATCTGGCAAAGCTGATGGCCGAGCATGGCTTCCGGATGACCGACTACCGCACCGATAGCGAAGCGGCCAACCCGCGCGCCTGCCTGCAGTTCTCCGAGACGCTGGCCTCTGGCACGATTGATTTTTCAAAGTATGTCACCGTCGGCGGCCAGGACCCGGCCGGCCTTTCGGTCGAGAACAAGCAGCTGTGCATCGAGGGGCTGAAACACGGCGAGCGCTATGAAATTCAACTGAAGGCGGGACTGCCCTCAAACGTCGGCGAGAACCTTTCAAAGAACATCGACGTTGCGATCTACGTTCCCGATCGCAAACCCGCGGTTCGCTTCACCGGACGCAACTACGTGCTGCCGAGCCGCGGCCAGCAGGGCATTCCGCTGGTCTCCATCAACACCAACGCCGTCGCCATCGAGATCTACCGAATTGGTGACCGCAACCTGGCGCAAACGCTGCAGAGCGGCGATCTTTCGCGCCAGCTTTCCGTGTGGGACGTCGAGACAATCGAAAACCGCAACGGCGAGAAGATCTATGCGGGACAATTGCCGGTAACCTCGAAACTCAACGCAGAAGTAACGACGGCGGTTCCGATTGGCGATGCGGTGGGCACGCTGAAGCCCGGCGCCTACGTCATGACCGCCAGGCCTTTGCACAAGAACAAGAACGAAGATAACGCGATTGCAACGCAGTGGTTCATCGTTTCGGACATGGGACTGACAGCGTTCAGCGGCCGTGATGGCATCCATACCTTCGTGCGCTCGCTGGCCGACACCTCAGCCGTTGCCGGCGCCAAGGTCCGCCTCGTGGCGCGCAACAATGAAGTTCTGGCGTCCAGCGAAACCGACGCCAAAGGCTATGCGCGCTTTGCCGCCAGCCTTGCCAAGGGCGAGGGCGGATTGGCGCCGGCGATCCTCATCGCGGAAAAAGCGGGAGGCGCCGAATATGCGTTCCTCGACCTCACCACCGCCGCGTTCGACCTGTCCGACCGCGGCGTCAAGGGGCGCGATGCGCCCGGTGCGCTGGACGCCTACCTTTATACCGACCGTGGCGTCTACCGCCCTGGCGAAACGGTGCATCTGGCCGCCATCGCGCGCGATGGCGCGGGCACGGCCGTGACGACACCGATGACGCTGATCGTAACGCGACCCGATGGCGTCACGCACCGCTCCATCGTCGTCACCGACAAGGGGCTTGGCGGGCGCGCCAGTGATCTTGCCCCGACCAGCGGCGCCCAGACCGGCACCTGGCGGGCGCGTTTGCATGCCGATCCGACATCGCCAGCGCTCGCCCAGGTTTCGTTCCTGGTGGAGGACTTCGCGCCCGAGCGGCTCGACATGACGCTCACCGCACCCCAAGGAGCGCTTCAGCCTGAAGTGACGAAATCAATCAAGGTGACCGGCAAATATCTCTACGGGCCTCCGGCTGCCAACCTCGCCCTTGACGGCGACATCATTGTGCGACCGGCCACCAGCGGCATCGCCGGATACGATGGCTATCATTTCGGTCTTGCCGATGAAGCGATCAATCCGGTGCGCCAGCCGCTTGAACATCTCGTCAATACCGCGAGTGATGGCACCGCCGACATTCCCGTCGTTCTGCCGGCGATCCCCGATACGGCGCGCCCTCTCGAAGCGCAGGTGTTGCTGCGCCTCAAGGAGCCGGGCGGACGCAGCATCGAACGCAGCCTCACCATGCCGGTCACGACAGCACGCAACCGCATCGGCATCAAGCCGCTGTTCAAGGCCCAGGAGCTGGGTGACGACGCCGGCAAGGATGCGTCGTTCGAGATCATCGCGCTTGGCCAGGATGGACAGCGCCAAGCCACGCGCGGAGCAAAATGGCAACTGATGCGGCTTGAAACGAGCTGGCAGTGGTATGCGCGCGATGGCGTGTGGAGCTATGAAGCGGTGACCTTCACGCGCAAAGCGGCCAGCGGTACCATCGACATTGGCACGGGCACTCCGGCAGTGATTTCGACTGCGGTCGGCTATGGCCGCTACCGGCTCGAGGTGACCGCCGAGGGCACTGAGCCGGCGGCATCCAGCTATGCCTTCAGTGCGGGATGGTTCGTCAGCGGCGACGACCCCGACAGCCCCGAAGTGCTCGACGTTGCACTCGACAAGGCAAGCTACAATCCGGGCGACACAGCCAAGCTTCGCATCGCATCGAAATATCCCGGCACCGCGCTGGTCGCCGTGCTCGGCTCCGATCTCCACGACATGCGTGAAGTGAAGGTTGCCAAGGGCGACACCGAGGTTGCCATCGAGGTCGGGAAGGACTGGGGCGCCGGCGTCTACGTCACCGCACTCATGTACCGGCCGATGGACGAGGCCTTAAAGCGCATGCCCTCACGCGCGCTCGGCCTGGCCTGGCTTGGTATCGACCCCAAGCCGCGCACGCTTGCCATCGCCATCGCGGCACCAGACAAGGTGAAGTCGGGCACCAGACTTGACGTGCCGCTGACGCTCACCGGCTTGCAGCCGGGCGAAGACGCACGCATCACCGTTGCCGCCGTCGATGTCGGCGTGCTCAACGTGACGCGCTTTAAGACGCCGGCACCGCAGAACTGGTTCTATCAGCAGCGCAAGCTCGGCATCGAGATCCGCGATTTCTATGGCCGCTTGATTGACGGCATGCGCGCCGAACGCGGCGCGCTGCGCTCGGGCGGCGACGGCGGCGGACCTGAAATGCAGGGCGCTCCGCCGACCGAGGACATCCTTTCGCTGTTCTCCGGCATCGTTACCGTCGATGCCACTGGAAAAGCCAATGTCTCCTTCGACATGCCCGACTTCAACGGCGCCGTGCGGTTGATGGCGGTGGCCTGGAGCGGCGACAAGGTCGGGTCAACCGACAAGACCGTGATCGTTCGCGACGAGATTGCCGTGACGGCGACAACGCCGCGGTTCTTGACGCTTGGCGATGAAGCCCGCCTGACGCTTGATCTGCACAACGTCGAGGGGCCGGCGGCACTCTACCAGCTCACCATCGAGCGCGCGCCTGCTGGCGTCGATACCGCGCCGAAGGAACGGATCTTCGACAAGACGATCGACCTCAAGGTGGGCGCGCGTAGTATCGCGCACGTTGCTCTCAAGCCAACCGCTGTCGGGCTCTTCGCCTATGGCGTGCACGTGACCGGCCCTGGCGGCATCGATGTCACACGCCACCTGACGCTGGAGGTCAAACCGCCAGCCGGCGACATCAAGCGAACCACTGTTGCGAAAATTGCGGCCAAAGGCGGCTCCCTGACGCTGTCCAAGGACCTCATTGCAGACCTCATCGAAAACCGCACCAGGATCAACCTGTCGGCTGGCCCACAAGCGCGCTTCGACGTGCCCGGCCTGCTGACCTCGCTCGACCGCTACCCCTACGGCTGCGCCGAGCAGACGGTCTCACGCGCCCTGCCGCTCGTCTATGCCAACGCCGTTGCAAGCCGCATCGGCCTTGGCACCGACAAGGAGCTGAAAGAACGCGTGCAAAAAGCGATCGATCATGTCTTTGCGATGCAGGACAGCTCGGGCGCCTTTGGCATCTGGGGGCCCAGCGAACCCGATCTTTGGCTCACCGCCTATGTCACCGACTTCCTGACACGCACGCGCGAAGCTGGCTTCGAGGTTCGGCCGGACGCCTATGGACAGGCGCTCGACCGATTGCAGAACTTCATCTCCTACGCCCAGGATTTCGAGAAGGGGGGGGAGGATCGCGCCTATGCCCTTTATGTGCTCGCCCGCAATGGCCGCGCACCAATCGGCGAGTTGCGCTATTATGCCGACACAAGGCTGGAGCGGTTCTCAACACCGCTCGCAAAAGCGCAGCTTGGCGCGGCACTGGCCATGATGGGCGACAAGACCCGCGCCCAGCGGGCGTTCTCAGCAGCGATCGCAGCACTCGATGAAGCCAACACCAACATCTCGCGTGGCGACTATGGCTCACGCCTGCGCGATGGTGCGGCACTGGTGACGCTGGCGGCCGAGGTCGGCATGGCCAAGGCAGAAGCGCCTCACCTTACCGACGTCATCGCCAAAGCCTATGCAGCGCGCGGCTATACCTCCACGCAAGAACAGGCCTGGATGCTG
>ERZ795053.6619-NODE-6619-length-11468-cov-6.322001_pt1 | contig 11468 bp, 9 predicted proteins | sample MGYA00375137_ERZ795053 | MGnify/ENA primary metagenome ERZ795053 (study PRJEB30182, sample SAMN05720284) | activated sludge metagenome | isolation source: Anaerobic digester | place: Hong Kong | collected 2014-12-17 ... | reverse complement strand
ATGCAGCGAGTTTTACCAAAGCAAGCAATACTGCTGTTGATGTTACGAATCCAGCCGATGTCTTTGCCTGGGCGAACGTGTGGACAGCTCGAAAAAGAGTCGGTTCTGGTTTACGTCTTACCGCCTATGGTAGCATCACCGTGAACGGTGTTGAACAGTCAACGGGCGAGCATGGGAATTACATCCGTGGTAATCAAGGTTCAGTGGATACCTTCGGAGGGAGTTTCCACCCCGCTGGTATTTTTACGGTTGGTACGGCTGGTTACGATCTGGGTGTGAACATGGATCCCCTCTCTGGAAGTGAGGCAGCAGGTGCCGCCACCGATCGTACTCAACCATCGACCGTTGGTTTTTTCTCGCTAAACCTCGATACGCTCCTCCCCCCGAATCTTACCCAGTCGGCGTACCGATTCTTTGCCAACGCAGATTCAACTGATGTTGGTTCAGCACTGGCGGCACAAGATACCTCAACGACGCTCAGCGCAACTGGTGATGCATTCCGACTGAGGATACTCATTGATGTTGCAGATGCACCACTTCGACCTGGTGAAGAAGATTTTAAACTACAATTCGCTGAGCAGTCAGGAACGTGTGACACCTCGTTTACTGGAGAAACCTATAGTGACGTAACCGCTGCGACCATTATTGCTTTCAATGACAATAGTACTCCGACTGACGGAGCGAGTTTGACAGCAAATGCCAACGATCCAACCCACGGTGGTCACACGATTGTTAACCAAAGTTATGAAGAGCTCAACAACGCATCGGTAGGTACGATGATTGCAAAGGATCAAGATGGTAAGTGGGACTTTTCGTTGATTGATAATGGCGCTACGGCAAGTACGACATACTGTTTTCGATTGGTAACCTCTTCTGGTAGTCAACTCGATACCTATTCAGTAATTCCTGAAATAACAATGGCATCGGCTGCGAGTCCCCAAACAATATCATTTTCGATTTCTGACAACAGTATTGGGTTTGGTAGCTTGAGCTCCAGCCAGGCGCGTTATGCGACAGGTGATGGACTCGGTAGTATATCAAGTTTATCGTATGCCCATACCATGAGTGCTTCAACCAATGCATCAAGTGGTTACAGTATCAGTATTGCGGGTACTGATATGACGTGTACAAGTTGTGGTGGTAGCGTTGTTATTGATGCAATCGGTTCAACTGCGTCATCATCATCACCAGGCAATGAACAATTTGGTCTGCGTGGGTTTGTTGAATCAGGAAATGGATCTGTTGTTTCACCGTATAATTCTGGTATTCAATATGCGTATGATCCAACAACCACTGATACTATCTTTACAGGACCTGGTGATGATGCAACAACAGTATTTCGCGTATACTACCTTGGGAATATAGCTCCCGAAACTGACGCAGGTTCCTATGCCTCAACAATCACCTATACTGTTACCGCTCAATTTTAGGTTGCAAAGGGGTTGTTACTATTATTTGATTAAGGTATAATGTTTTCAGCTACATGGATACAGTCCATTAATAAGTAGTGCAATTAATTAACTGTATTATTAAAATAATTATGAAAAATTTTCTAACAAGAGTAGTGTCAGGGTTTGTGACCCTTGCGCTTATTAGTATGTACGCTCCAGTCGCGTTTGCGGCAGCAGCAACTGATTTGTCGGACAACATGGATCGACAAAAGATCAGCGAAGCGGCAACACACGTGATTGGTTTTACGTTGCCAACAGCGCTTGCAGCTTCAGGAACCATTGATGTAACGTTTCCAGGCTCATTCACCGGGACAGCGGCTACATCATCGACCGATTGGTCGGCGCCTTCGAGTAATGTTGTTCGGTATACCGATTCAGGATCTGGTCAATCGGCTGGAACAGCATATTCGGTTACGGTAACAGGAATGGTTAACCCGTCTTCGGCGGCAAACTATTCAATCTCGATTTCTGGTTCAAACGGAGATACCGGGTCAATTACTGTCCCAATTTTGGACGACGATCAGATTTTGGTTACCGCAACGGTTGATCAAGCGCTTACCTTTGATGTTCGTGACAGTGATGATGATGACAATGCGGTTGGATTTGGTTCATTGAGCAGTGGTTCAATTACCTATGCCAACACAGGCGGAACCGGTTCAGGATCAGAAGTTGCAAATGGTTCAAGTCAGTTCCTTGCATCAACGAATGCAACCGGAGGATATACTGTGAATGTTGAGGGAGAAACCCTAACCTCAGGATCAGATACCATTACTGCTATGACATCGGCCGCAGCACCAACTGCAGGACAGGAAGAATTCGGACTCTCTGTTGATGTCGTATCAGGTACGGGAACGGTTTCTACAAACTATGCGGGTACCAACTACTACCTCAATCCAGGAGTTGCAGATACGGTGGTCACTCAAACAGGACCTGTTTCTACCGAAACATATGGTGTTAATTACGTTGCAAATATTGACGGCTCAACTGAAGCAGGTACCTATACAACGACACTTACGTACACCATGACCGCAAACTTCTAGTGGTTTCATTTAAAAAATACTACATTTCGTAGTGTTTTTTATTGCCAGGAGCGAGGACAAATCTTCATTTCTCCACTTCAAAAAATACTTTATTGTTGTATTTAGGATAGTTGAGGTATAATAGACACATACTTGTGCATAGAAGTTTTATTTTTTGTAGAAAACCATTTTTAGGTCAATACATTACATTCACTGTTATTTTATGAAAAGAAATTACATAACATTTATACTTGTCATGGTAGGTATTCTGAGTTCCGTTATGACCACTCGATCAGCCTTTGCGCTTACAGCGTCTCCGGCTAAATTGGAAATTACGGGTGATCCAGGCACAATCCTGACTGGTACAATTGAACTTTACAACGAAAAATCACGGAATCAGACGGTATACACGAGCTTTGAAAATTTTGAATCAAATGATGATACCGGGACACCTCGATTCATTGGTGCTGATGAAGGGCTCGCAACATGGATGAATGCTCCAGCGAGTATTTCACTTGATGCTCAGGAGCGTACAGAGGTAACGTACACTATTTCTATACCAGCTTCTGCAGAACCAGGAGGATACTTTGCTGCGATCTTTTTTGGTAACCAACCACTACAATCTGATGGCTCAGCTGTTAGCATTGGTGGAAGACTAGGAATATTGATATTACTCCGCGTTAACGGGGATGTACCGGAAAGCGGGGGGATTCTTGATTTCGAAGCCACCGATCAACAACACTTTTATCTAATGCCTCCTATTGAATTTATGTACCGTTTCAGCAACACTGGAGGGGATCGCGCGGTACCAAGAGGTGACATTGAGTTGCACAACACGTTTGGAATGGTTCGTGATCGAGTTAACGCTAACCCGAAAGAAGGAAGTGTTCTTCCAAATACTGCTCGAAAATTTATTAATACATGGGAACGAAAAGGAGAAGAACCACATGGATTCTTTGCAACCGCTCGGTCTCAATTTCGTCAATTTCATTTTGGGTGGTACACCGCTCGTTTGAATGTACATTGGGGACAATCAGGCCAGGAATCGGTAGCCACATACTCATTCTTTATATTCCCTTGGCAGGTACTGTTGCTTGGAATCATCATTATTGTTCTAGCATGGATTATACTCAGATTTGTTGGACGGATGTACAAAGCGTCACTGCTACGTCAATTAGAAAAACAACAGTCCATGAAGAACGAAGAATAACCTTTTTACCAAAAAACGACCGCGACAGGTCGTTTTTATCTATATGTATTTACTCAAACGCATAGTGTACATACTTTATGAGATCATTCAATTTAGTTGAAGATTTTATAAGGAATGCAATAGGGTCTTTTTGAATGACTGTTTTCGCTACTTCTTTGTGTCGAATACTGAGATTGCTGAGAATAATAACTTTTGCTTGTTTCCCCCACGTATCTTCTCGTAGGTGGGTCATAAATTCATGACCATCGATAATTGGGATTTCAAGATCAAGGAGAATGAGATCAGGATGATCAGCGTAGGATACCTCAAGACCCTCTTTACCATCAAATGATTGAGTTACGTTAAAGTTCTCACGCTCAAGTTTTTTGAAGAGCGTGTCGTTGAGGTGTTCATTACCTTCGACAATGAGTATTTTCTTTTGCTGCTGCGGTTTCATACTGATACATGTATCCACTACGATTTAATTCGCATGTATACGTTTTTTTGTGTAGGGAGGGTGGGGAATAACGTTTACCTTCTTACCCATAACTTCTTCATATTCATGAATAAGTGTCGATACAATATCCTCCGTAGGTCCTGTGAGACTTTTTATCTGTGAACCTGAATCATCAACCTCAAGTCCTGGAGCGAGGCAATTTCTTTTATTTTTTTATCACCAACGTGGTAGTGGAGTGCGTCAATGATATCATGGACAATTTCGTAGTTTGTTCGTTGATCTTCTGATATATGTGTATAATCTCTATTAATTAATCGAACTCGTTCTCGTCGCTTGATGAAAAGAAATAGGAGGAAAAAAGGAATGAGCGCAAATGGTAGAGTTGGTACCCATTTTGAAATTCCATAACCTAAAAATGAACGCTCTACTTTGAATCGTTGCTCTGATATTGCTGGGAACATTTGGTTTTTATAGCTTACATGCAATTTCAGAATATACTCCCCATAGTTTATTGATTCTGGTAGTTGAATATATCGAACGAATGAAGCAGTTGTTTGAACCGCTACGGTTTCGCTGTATTCGCTAATCACAGAACCGTTTTTATCTATTACTCTCAATAACATGCTGACATCTACTCGCTCGTTAGGGGTACCAAAGTTCAACAGCTGTACATTGACTGGTAGTGATTCACCAGGAACAAGAATATCATGGGAACCAACAGAAATTGCCGAAGAAACAGTGCCATTTGTTTGTGCGTCCAGGTGTAGTGGTGTAAGCATTAGGGATACAAATACGATGAGTACAAACCTATATATATTTTTTTGATTTACAGTAAACATGTATCTAATTATTTTTCATAGTCTGAAAGGTATCGACCACGACCTTTAATGTATCCAACCAATCGTACAATTAACCATAATAAGAGCGCTCCACCACCAAATGAGAAGAGGTACGGTACAATATCTGACCGTTCGTTTGATGATTTCTCAGGTGTCCTCAACAATACGTCAAAGAGTGGATCGCCAACGAATTCAAGCTGTTTTTCATCCGAGTTAAATACTGGAGTAATAGTGAATACCTTTTCTTCCGAACTTAAGTTTCTAGTAAGACCTTTGAGGATACTGGTTACGGTGTGCTCCCCAATATCAAATTGATCAAGAAGTGTTTCCAAAAAGTACAAACCATTACCGTTGGCAATAACGGTGCCGACGTAGTATCCATCAATATTTAAATCGAGTTCAGCGTAGGGCACCGTGTATCCGTACAATACGAGCCCATAATCGCCACGTGGCTCAACGGTTACGGTTGGTGAAAGGAAAATATCGTTCGCATACACGAATCCTCGATCACCCACAGTGAGAGTAAGGAGTCGAGGTCCTGTCGGGACTACATTTCGATCAAAACCATTAAAAGTAAAGGTATGTAAACCAGGCGAAATATTATCAATTGAAATTAAGAAAATTCCCTTATCATCAATACTCGTAGTACCAACGAGTGATTCATCTATTGAGACCTGAACCGTTCCGTTTGATGGACCAAATCCTTTGAATGACAGAATAATACCGTTTTCATCAAAAAAGGGTTGTTCGTCGTTAAAGAAACAGTTATAACAAGTGCCACCGCTTGAACCACCACCTACAACTACAGGATCACCCAATACTGCAGCGTTTACGGTGATGCTGTCAGATGGAAATATCCATACCTCTGCAGTTGCTACAAAGGTACCGTTCACACCAAAATTTACCGTGTATGAACCATTATCCGAAGGGTTTTTGAGACCAGCACTTTCGGTAAGGGTAATTTCTATATCACTACCAGCACTCGCTGATGTTTGAAATGAAATAAATACGGTATTCAAAGAGTGACTAAATGACCATTGACTTACGGTTAAGAGACTACCATTTACGCGAACTTCAACATCAGACTGTACTGGAGTTGTAGTAAAGCTGAACTCACTCGGAAAATTAACTGATACACTATTTCCAATGGCAATAGGAGATACCGTATCAAAACTAATAACATGTTCTGAAACATGATTGATGATCTGGTCGTTTACTTGGTAATCTAGATTTTGAATATCTAAGGCAAACGCTATTCCTGTAGACACCAACCAAAAAAACACACTACAACAAATGGTATAGCATACTGTATGCATTGAATGTACTTTTGATATAAAAGTCATACTTACTACCTCTATAGTACTATATTTACCCTGTATGTTGTAGGTTATTTCATTGGGTGTGTATTGTCGTCTAGTACAAGAGTTTGTTATGCTGTATGTATGAAAGCCGTACGGAGTACAGTTTTATATGGAATGTTAGCCATTAGTATTGGTGTATTGTGGAATACTGCACTGCAGACCCCATGCTCACGAGTTGTCAAGTACGATATTGGTGAATTTGATGAACGTTTTGGCATTACCAAGGAACTCTTTTTGGCCCAGATTGAACATGCAGAACAACCCTGGGAAACGGTAGCTCAACGTGAACTCTTTCAGTACGTTCCGGGATCTGATTTTATGGTGAACCTTATATGGAGCGATGAACAAGAACGTCTCTATGAAGGAAATACGCTACAGAATCAACTCGATACTAAGCAAGAGCGCATCGATACGGTTCAAACACGGTATCAGTCAGCAGTCAGTCGATACGAACGATCAGTTCGTGAGTATGAAGCTCGTCTGAACGCCTATGAAGCCGATGTCAGCTATTGGAATGCACAGGGAGGGGCACCTGAGGGTACGTATCAGGAACTTCAAGTAGAATCATCAGCACTCGAGTCAAAAGCATCCGAGGTTAATCGACTCTTGGCTCAGGTAAATGCTATTGCCGAAGAGAATAACGAACGTGTTGAAGAGTACAACGAGGGTGTTGCAACGTACAATGATTTGTTTAGTCAAGCACATGAGTTTGATGCGGGGAATACCGATGGTACCGAAATTAACGTGTACAGTTACGATGGTAACCAAGAATTACAAACGCTATTGATTCATGAATTTGGTCACGTACTCGGTATTGATCATGTTGATGATCCTGCATCAGTGATGTACTATCTCTTGAATGATGAGAACCATGATGGAGTACTTAGTGATGTAGATATTACCGCACTCACAGAACGGTGTCGGTTGTAACACGAATCTCTTATTCGTGTTTTTTGATGGTATACTGTCATCATGAAAACTGGACTGAAATCATGGCGGGTACTTGTTAGGTTCGTCCTCTACTATTTTTCAATTGGCGGTCTTGTGCGTACGTTTTTTGTACCTTGGCGTCAAGAACGGTATCGTAGTAGTGAACCGGGAATATGGAAGTGGGTTGAACAAGCAGTATTTTACATTTTTGCCATGGTATTTGGGATGGTGATTCGCACAGGAACTATCATAATGGGAATTCTGGCACTTCTTGCGTGCGTCATAGTATTTCCCGTCTTTGCATTTGTTCCTATTAAGCTTTCTTTTGAAAAACTTGTGCGGAATGGATCACTCGGTCGTGAGTGGGCATACCCACAGACGTGGACGCTCAACAAACATGGTCGCGACATCCGTATGAATGCTGAAGTGTTGGTGATTGATCACGATAGTGCAATTGAACAGATGGAGCGGGTACTCTCGCGAGGCACTCAACAGAACGTACTCGTTGTTGGTCAGCAGGGTATTGGAAAATCAACCAGGCTCTCACATCTTGCCCGTAACATGTACCGTGATTTGTCAGTTCGTGCGCTTAATGGAAAACGACTCGTTCAACTCTTTCCTGAAGAAATGGCCATCGAAGACATTCAACAGTGTATTAAAGAAGCCATCAAGGCACGTAACGTCGTCTTGGTTATTGAGAATATTGAGCGGTTCAACATCGTTGGTATTCTCGAACCGTACCTCGACAACAATCACTTTCAAATGATTTTGACGACTGATTGGGGATCGTACAATAGTACCTACAAACACCACGAAAACCTCATGCGTGTTTCTGAGGTGGTTGAGATGTATCCGCCTGATGACGAAACCACGATGCTGTACCTCTATGACTGGGTATTGGCTCATCGACAACAGAAACGTATCAGTAATGACGTGCTCGCATCGGTCATTGTATTGACGAACAAACTGATGATGAACACTGCGCAACCTGAAAAATCAATTGATATTCTCGAAGAACTCATTACGGTACCAGAGGACGTGCTTACCACTGAAGATGTCGAACGTCTCATGTCACAGAAGACAAACGTACCGCTCGGTGCGTTAAAAATTGATGAGAAAGATAAACTTATTCATCTCGAAGAGATCTTGAATCAACATGTTATCGGACAAAATCGAGCGATCAAAGGTATTGCGAGCGCATTGAAACGTGGACGTGCTGGTGTTGCTGATTCGCCGAAACCAATCGGATCGTTTCTCTTTCTTGGTCCAACAGGAGTGGGAAAGACGCATACCGCAAAAATGCTTGCGCAGTACTATTTCGGAGGTGAACACATGATGATTCGGTTCGATATGTCTGAATTCCGGGAGCTTGATTCTATGACACGGTTTATCGAACAGCTCGGAGCATACGTTGAAGAATCACCATTTGGTCTGGTGTTTTTCGATGAAATTGAAAAAGCGCATCCCGATATCTTAAATATCTTTTTGCAGATTCTTGATGAAGGAGAATTTCATACAACGACTGGACGTCTCATTTCATTTCGCAATACTATTATTATCTGTACCTCAAACGCAGGTGCATCCTGGATGATGGAGAATGGCAGTGAATCTGAAGACCTCCTCATTGATCACATTGTGCGCGAGGGAATCCTCCGACCCGAATTTATCAACCGTTTTGATGCGACCGTACTCTACCGTGTACTCAATCGTAATGAAATTGAAGAAATTACCACCATCATGTTAAACAAGCTCAATCGACACATCAGGAAACAACATAACCTTGAAGTGATTGTTACCGATGAACTGGTAAAAGTACTCGCACGAAAAGGACACGATCCAAAATTTGGCGTTCGTCCTCTTGCCCGCGTTATTCAAGATGACATTGAAACCCAGGTAGCTGATGCACTGTTACGTGATCCGACCCCGTCGCATGTGTGTTTGTACATTGATCCGAATTCAATAGAACCAAAATAAAAACCCCTAGGTGGGGTTTTTATTTTGATAACTTTATTTACAAAGTCAATTATACAGGTATAGTGAGGAAAATTGTTTAACAAATAAAAAAACTATAAAACACATGTCACTAATTTTACGTGGAATTGATTTCGGACCGGTACAAGGTGCCTCCGGAATTCAGGGATTTTTCTCAGGTTGGGAATATCCCTATCGATGGGTGTTAACACCCTTACTCTATTTTTTCGGTTACCGTTTTGATGGTATGACCTTTGTCTCAAAGACAAGTACATTGTACCAGCGAGATGGTAATGCGAAGGTGAGAAAAAACGGAATAACATTTCGTAACTTCAAACCAGATTGCATTAAAGCGTATATCTTCAAAGGTATCGCACTTAACTCTGTTGGTTTAACTGGCCCTGGTCTTAATAATTTGTTGAGACGCAAAAAATGGCAAAAGCGTACAGAACCATTTATGATTTCTGTAATGTCTGTTGCTGGGACAAAACATGAACGTCAATTCGAACACACAGGGATCATTCATTCCTTAAAACAAGCAAGTGTTGGTGGTATGTTCACGGCACCTTATGCGGTTCAATTGAATGTATCATGTCCTAATACAGGACATGCAACAGATGAATTTTGGGATGAAATCCTACCTATGCTTGATGCCTATGAGAAATTAAAGGTACCTATTGTGGTCAAAATTAATGTTTTAATGCCGATTGATGCTGCTTGTAAAATTGCAGATCATCCCGCATGCGATGCAATTGTACAAGGAAATACTCTACCGTATGGATCACTACCTGATCGGGTGAATTGGTATAAACTATTTGGTGATCAATCGCCAATAGAAAAAACTAACGAAACATATGGCAAGGGAGGCCTTTCGGGGAAACCACTGTTTCCATTAATTCTTAATTGGATTGATCGAGCAGAAGAAGCCGGTATTTCAGTACCCATTATTGCATGTGGTGGCATTGATTCACGTGCAAAAGTACGAGAACTCGCTAAACGCACAAGCGTGAAAGCTTGTGCAATTGGTTCAGTTTCTTTTTTACGACCTTGGCGTGTTGCTGGAATCATTAAAGAAGCACACAAATGTTTCTAATTGTGTAATTTAAAAATAATAAAAGTGAAAGAAGTAATTAAATTAACTAACATTATTGATGCACACGTTCATTTGCGAACTATTGCTGATAAAAGGATGCCATTGTGTACACCGCATACTGCGAAATTTGTTTCAGGTATGCTACCAATGCCTAATACGAATCCTCACATCTATACTTCGGAAGATGCGAGAAAGTATCGTCAGGAAATCGAACTCGTTTTAAAACATTTTGAACTATTAGGTACCGTTGATATTTTCCCAACGATTTATCTTACACCTCAAACCAATGTAAACGATTTAGTTGCAGGTTACCTGGCAGGTGATGTCTTTTCATGTAAACAGTATCCACGCGGTGCCACGACTAATTCAGCTGAAGGGGTATCAGGTATTAAGGAGATGTTTCCTATTTACCAGGTAATGGAGAAGTATGGGATTCCCCTTCACGTTCATTGTGAAATGCCAATGGATGTTGACGTAGATATTTTTGATAGTGAGAAGTTTGCGATTCAAGAAATGCTTATTCCGATTTTGGATAATTTTCCAAATTTAAAGGTATCTATGGAACATATTACTACCAAAAAAGCTGCTGAATTGGTTTCATCTGGTAGATATCCAAACTTGGTTGCCACGGTGACACCTCAACATTTGCTATATGACCGAAATAAAATGTTACGCGGAGGTTTAGACTCAAATTTGTATTGTATGCCAATTCTTAAAAGAAAGGAGCATATGGAAGCAATCCGTAATGCAGTTAAAAATGATGAACGTGGTGTCTTTCTGTGCGGAACAGATTCAGCCCCTCACTTCAAAACCGATAAGAATGAATGTGGATGTGCCGGAGTATATTCTGCACCGGTTTTTGTAGAGGCATACGTTAAGGCATTTATGGAAATGAATGTCTTAGAGAAACTCCAAGCTTTTATGAGTGACAATTTTTGCAAGTTTTATGGGTACACGGTACCCGAAGCTATGCAAAAGACGGTTGTGGTTGAACAAGTAGAACCCTGGAAAGTTCCAGATGTGTACGATGGTATTGTTCCATTGTTTCATGGTGAAGAGCTCACCTTACGAGCTCGTGTACAATGAAATATATTGATAATTCAAAAACCCTGGTTTCAAATCAGGGTTTTTATAATTCCTCATACACCAAGTTCCCAA
>ERZ795053.6616-NODE-6616-length-11473-cov-9.888772_pt1 | contig 11473 bp, 8 predicted proteins | sample MGYA00375137_ERZ795053 | MGnify/ENA primary metagenome ERZ795053 (study PRJEB30182, sample SAMN05720284) | activated sludge metagenome | isolation source: Anaerobic digester | place: Hong Kong | collected 2014-12-17 ... | reverse complement strand
TGACCTTCAAGGCGCCGGAACGCGCCGCGACGGTCGAGCCGGTCGGGTGGGACGATCCGGCGGCCTACCTCACCCTGGTGATGCCGCTGCGGTTGCTGGACTGAATCCCGTCCGGGCGCGCGCCCGTCATTGCGAGGCGGCCCCGCCGCCGAAGCAATCCCGCCGACGCTCCCAGGGGGGTCGGCGGGATTGCTTCGGGCCTGCGGCCCTCGCAATGACGGTGGGGCGCCGACTCACACATCGGAGTACTGCCATGCAACGCGCCCTCCTTGCCACCCTCCTCCTCGCCACCCCCCTCGCCGCGCAGCAGACCGTCTGGCCCGACGAGGGCCCGGCCACCTGGGCGCCACGACCCACCGAGCCGGCCATCACCGCAAACGACCTGCGGACCCGGCTGTACCAGTACGCCGACGACTCGATGATGGGGCGCGAGGCGGGGACCTACGGGAACATCAAGGCGACCGACTACATCGCCCGCGAGTTCAAGCGACTCGGCCTGGTGCCGGCCGGGGAGAACGGCAGCTACTTCCAGGAACTCGGCTACGGTCAGCTCGGCTACGATCAGGCCAGGAGTGTCCTGACGGTCCAGGGTGCCCCGCTCACGGCCGGAACCGACTGGTCGCCGCTCTCACCCTCCTCGGGTGCTCGGGTGGGCGGTACGGCCGACCTGAAGGGCGCCACGGTGGTTTTCGGGGGGCGCTTCGGCGATAGCACGACCGTGCTCGACCCCGCCCGGGTGTCCGGCAAGGTGGTGGTCTTCACCGAGCCCGCCACGATCGAGGTCCGCACCAACTTCGGCACCCGACAGATGCAGGCGCCCGGCAACTACACCGCGGCGGCCGACGCCGGTGCGGCGGGCCTGCTCGTGATCATGACCCCGCAGGCCAATGCCTTCCGCAGCCGGACCGGGCTGATGCCGACGGTTGCCAACGGCATCCCCGGCGCGGCCATCGCCCCGTCAGCGGCGGCGCGGCTCTTCTCCCAGCCGATCGAGGGGCTCGCGGTCGGGACGACCGGCGCATCGATCGACGCGCGGTGGAGCTACGACCTCACCCCGCTCGAGTACCCCACCCGCAACGTGCTCGGCATCCTCCCCGGCTCCGACCCGAAGCTCCGCGGGCAGTTCGTGGTGATCGGCGCCCACAACGACCACGTCGGCATGGTGCGCGGCTCGGTCCGGCCCGAGCATGATTCGCTGCGCGCCTTCAACACCGTGCTGCGGCCCCAGGGCGCCAATGACCGCGTCGCCCTCGATGCCGTCACGCCGGCGCAGTGGGCCGAGATCAACGCCCTGATCGCGAAGGCGCGTGCCATCCGCCCCGCCAGCATGGACAGCGTCAACAACGGCGCCGACGACGACGGCAGCGGCACCACCGTGCTCCTCGAGATCGCCGAGCGGCTCGCCAGCGGCGAGCGGCCGGCCCGGTCGATCCTCTTCAACTCCCACGCCGCCGAGGAGAAGGGACTCCTCGGCTCGGCGTGGTGGACCGAGCACCCGACCGTCCCGCTCGATTCGATCGTCGCCGCGATCAACATGGACATGCTCGGCAAGGGGCGGGTCACCGACGTCAAGTTCGGCGGGCCCAACACCGTCCAGATGCTCGGCAGCCGCCGGGTCAGCGCCGAGTACGGCGACGTCATCGACTCGCTCAACGCGGTCCGCAGCGAGCCGATGGTGATCGACTACTCCTGGGATCGGACCAACCGGCTCAACCGGTTCTGCCGCAGCGACCAGGTGAGCTACATCCGCAAGGGGATCCCGACCACGTACTTCTCGACCGGCTACTCGCGGGACTACCACCAGCCCACCGACGAGCCGCGTTACATCAACTACGACCAGTCGGCCCGGGTCGCCCGGTTCATCCACGACATCGCCCTGACGGTCGCCAACCGCCCGGATCGACTCGAGATCCTGCCGCTCGATCAGCATGATCCGGAGGCGCGCTGCGGGGGGTGAGTGCGAGAAGCGTGAAGCGAGAAGGGTGAAGCGAGACGAGGGGCCGGGTCCACGCGGAGGACTCGGCCCCTCGTTGTTGCAACCACTACCAACTCTACCTGGCCCCCACTTGCGTTTACTGGTTGTAGCGCGAAATACTACATTCCTGGGCTTCTCGCTTCTCGCTTCTCGCTTCTCGCTTCTCGCTTCTCGCTTCTCGCTTCTCGCTCTACCGATACCGCCACTCCACCGTCGTCCGCACCACCTGCGTCGTCGGGATCGCCTGCCTGGTGTCGGGGATCGTGATCAGCCGGCTCGCCGAATCGACCTGAACGATCCGGTCAACCATCCCGGTCCTCGTAATGTAGTATGTGGCACTACGAACACCTTGCGCGCTCATTCGCATCGTCCGGCCTGCCTGCTTCCCCTCGCCCAGCTGCTCGTAGCGCTCGCGCACCGTGAGAGGGTGGACCTCGATCCCTTCGAGGGTGGTGGCGGAGTCCATCTTCCAGGTGGTGCGGCGCTGGTCCTTGGCATCGAAGATCTCGACCCGGCGGGTCGACTCCGTGGTGTCCTGCCATGCCGTCCCGGTTCGGGCGCCCGCGCGCGGGAAGGCGGGGAGGAGTTCCTGGATCGCGGCGGTCAGCTCCTCGGTGATCCCGTTGCGGCGATCGGGCCGCAGGCCGTGGATCCCGTCCGTCTCGAGCGTCCCCTGCCAGGTGGTGCCGATGGCGTCCCGGGTCGCCTCGCCGAGCGGGGGCATGAAGGCGAGCGAGTCGAGCCGGACGCGGAGCTGGCCGTCGCCTGCGAGCTGGACCGAGATCGTGGCACTCCTGGCCATCCGCTGCAGCTGGCTGCGGCCGTCGGGGAGGGTGAGGATGATCGAGTCGCGCCGGGTCAGGGTCGCGGTGGCCCGGAAGCTGTTGGCGAGGGTGATGCGGACCTCATCGGCCCGGTCCACCTCACCGCTCGGGGCTCGCTCGGGCGTGCCGCCCCCGATCATCGGCGGCGGCGGGTTGCTGGCGCAGCCGAGGGCGAGGGCGGCGAGCAGCGGGGTCGAGGTCGTCCAGCGGCGGGTCATCGGGGCTCCGGAGGGTTCCTGCGAGAGACGTCGGGGTTGGCGAAGGGTGGCACGCCGCGCCGAACCCCGCAACGCATGACGCCCGCCGATGCACTGGGCATCGGCGGGCGTCGTGGCGCAGGGAGGCGCGTGCTCAGGGCAGGCGCATCAGCACCAGCGTGTTGGTCACCTTGACCGGGATCGGCTCCGGCAGCTGCGCCGAGAGCACCGTCATCTCCTGATTCGAGGTCACCTCGGCCGACCGAGCCGGCCCGCCGATCACCGTCTCCGCCTTGACCGTGTTGGTCACGGTTCCGGAGATCTGGTTCCCCTGCTGCTCGCCGGTCACCGACCCCTCACCACGGCCGCTCAGCATCAGGACGTCGCCGTCCATCCCGGTGCGGGTCCAGGTGACGATCTGGCTGGAGTTCAGGTTGGCGTTCTCGTTGACCGTGTTCGTGGTGACCGTGTCGGCCCAGCCCGCCTTGCCGGCGGCCTTGGGTCCGACGCCCGGGAACATCCCGTTGAGTCCCTGGGTCACGAGGCCGAGGACCGAGTTGCCTTCGGCGGAGAGGGTTGGCGTCCCCTCCATCTTGCCGTCGACGATGTAGGCGTGGACGAACTCGCCGCGGGCGGAGTCGGCCATCGCCGGCGGGAACATCATCGCCATCTGTCCCTCGGCGTTGAGCATGATCGAGTCGACCACGACATGCGCGAGTCGGCCGCCGGTGGTGTCGCTCATGGTGACATTGAGGAACATCGTGGCGGTGACCTTGTTGGACATCACGCCCTGTCCCATCGCCGAGAGGTCGACGTCCTGCTGCATGGTGAGGTCGACCTTGTAGCGCTCCACCGCCTTCTCCGGGCCGTGTCCGGGCCCCATCGTGGCGATCAGCAGTGCGAGCATTCCCGAAACCATCGTGCGCTCCCTTGTGAAGTAGGTGCCGTCGGACAGACCGGCATCGTCGCCGTACGCGGCGATGTCCTGCGTTGTCCCCGTCCGCGGGATGGCCCGCGAACGGGGTGTGGGTCGAACCGTAAGCCGAGTCCTGTTGCCCTCGCCCCTCGCGGGGATCGGGTGACGATCATCTCTCTCGGGTGGCCGTCACCGGCCACCTCCAGCGGTCTACCCGCGACTCGAGCGGTGCGGGCCGCACCTCGTCGCTGCTTGACCTTGCTCCGACCGGGGGTTGCCGTGCCCCCTTCCTTGCGGTCGGGGCGGTGGGCTCTTGCCCCACCGTTTCACCCTTGCCTGTTCCCCCGGGCACGCCCGCGGGCCATCGGCGGTCTGTTCTCTGTTGCCCTGTCCATCGCCTCGCGGCGCCCAGGTGTTGCCTGGCGGTCTGCCCTGTGGAGCTCGGACTTTCCTCGACCGGGTCGCCCCGGGCGCGATCGTCGCGTCCAACCCACCCCCCAATCTAAGGGGATCCGCCTGTACGCAGCCCCCGGTGCCGGGGTGTCAGAACCTGCGCCGGGGCTCGGTTGACCCTGGCTTGAGGGCGCGTGGCGAGCGTGCGACCTCCACCTTCTCGAGGCCTGTATGTCCGCTGCCACCACCCCGACCGTCGCGGCCGTTCTCGACCCCCACGAGCGCCTCAGGGTCGACGCCGCCGGCAACGGCGCCTTCGCCCTGGTCCACGCCGAGTCGGTCCGGAGCGCGATCCGGGTGGTGCGCGAGCGCCCGGTCGATGCCGTCCTGCTCTCGGTCCGGCGCTGCGCCGGCGAGGCGCCCGCCCTGCTGGAGCAGTTCACCCGCGCCTTCCCCGCGGTCCCCACGATCGCACTGGTCACCGGTCGGTCGCCGAGCGACGCCGAGGCGCTGCTCCGCCTCGGGGCGACAGGCGTCCGGCAGGTCGTCGATGCCTCCGAGGCCTCGGGGTGGCGTCGGCTGCGCGAGGTCCTCGCGACCCCGCCGGCCGGCCGGGCGCAGGCGATCCTCACGCCGGTGTACGACGCGCTCGGGCCGATCGGATCGGGGTCACGCCGATTCTGGGACGAGCTCGTCCGCACGGCGCCCGGCACCACCACCGTTGCCTCGCTCGCGGAGCGGCTGGCGGTGGTCCCCTCGACGCTGGTGTCGCGGTTCGTGCGGGTCGGCCTGCCCAGCCCGAAGGACCACCTCGTTGCGGTGCGGCTCTGCTATGCGGCCAAGCTCTTCGACGAGGGGGATCTCACCATCGGCGACGTGGCATACCGACTCGACTACGCCTCACCGCAATCGTTCGGGCGCCACCTGCGCGGCGTGCTCGGGATCACGCCGAGCGAGTTCAGGTCGCGCTTCCCGTTCGGGATGGTGCTGGATCGGTTCCTGGAGCGGATCGTGCGGCCACATCGGGCGACGTGGCGTCGGTTCAAGCCGTTGGCGCCGGGGAAGGAGAGAAGTGGGTCGTGAGTCCTGAGAAGTGAGGTCGCTGGTGCTCGGTCCCGCTCGCGGAGCGGGGATGGCGCACCCTCACCTCTCAGGACTCACGCCTCACTTCTCTCCCACCCCCAACTCCCCCGCCGTCACCAGCGTCACCACCTGCAGCCCCGCCGCCTCGATCCGCTCGCGGCCGCCGGCCTGGCGGTCGAGCACCGCGAAGACGCCGAGGACCGTGCCGCCGGCCTCGCGCACGGCGGCCACGGCATCGAGGGCCGAGCCGCCGGAGGTGATCACGTCCTCGATCACCACCACCGGGATGGCGGGGTCGAAGTTGCCCTCGATCCGCTTGCCGGTGCCGTGGTCCTTGGGCTGCTTCCGCACCGAGAATGCGTCAATCGCCCCGCGACCCGCGACCCGCGACTCGTCCCCGCTCGCCCCCGCAATTGCATACGCCACCGGGTCCGCTCCCATCGTCAGCCCGCCGACGCTGCCGGGGGCCCAGCCGGCGGCACGGATCGCCGCGAGACCCATGCGGCCGATGAGGCGCTGCCCCGCGGCGGACATGGTGGAGGGGCGGCAGTCGACGTAGTAGGAGGAGCGGGCGCCGGAGGCGAGGGTGAACTCGCCGAACCGGACCGAGCGGGCCTTCAGGAGGGCGACGAGGGCGTCGCGGTCTGAAGGTCCCGACTCAGCCACGCTTGAAGAGCGAGCCGAAGAATCCCTTCTTCTCGGGCTCGGCCGTGGCGGCGGCGCAGAAGGCGCGGGTGAACTCCGGCACCGTCTTCCAGCGCTTGGCGAGGTCGCGGGCCAGCCCCTTCATCACCGCCTCCTCGAGCCGGGGCGTGAACTTGAGCCCCTTCACCGCGCTGTTGAGCGGGGTCGGCTCCTCGGTGAGGAGCTGCTGGAAGAGCTCGCGTGGGTTCTTGCCGGGGAACGGCGTCACCTCTGTCAGCAACTGGTACGCGATCACCGCCAGGGAGTACACGTCGGCCTGTTCCCCGACAAGTTCCCCGGAGAGCGACTCGGGTGCCACGTACTGGAGGGTCCCCACGAAGAATCCAGCCCGGGTCAGCCGGTCCTCGGCGCCGATCTCGGCGTCGCGGGCGATCCCGAAGTCGAGCAGCCGCGCCTTCTGCTCGGCCGCATCGTACATGATGTTGGCCGGCTTGAGGTCGCGGTGGATGATGCCGTTGCGGTGGGCTTCCTCGAGCGCCTCGCCGAGCTGCTCGATGATCCGGGCGGCGACGGGTGGGGCGATCGGGCCGGAGCGGGTGATGAACAGCTCCAGCGGTTCGCCGCTGGCCCACTCGAGGGCGAGGTAGTACACCCCGTCGGCCTCGCCGAAGTCGAAGGTCCGCACCACGTTGGGATGCACGACCCTCGCGCCGAACTCGGCCTCGCGCAGGAAGCGCTTGACCGCGATCGGGTCCGAGGCCAACCGAGGACGCAGCACCTTCAGCGCGACCCTGCCGCGCTCCGGGTGCTCGGCCTGATAGACCTGAGCGGTACCACCCTCGCCGACTTCCTTGATGATGTGGTAGCCGGCGATGGTCTGACCAACGAGAGGATCTTGTGCCATGGGAATTCGCAAAGGTACCGCCCGCCCCGGCCCGACGGCAAGCCGCGCCCGATCCGCGCGATCCGGCGTAGATTCCGGCATGCCCTCCATCTCGACCCTGCGCCGCCATCTCCCGGCGGGCCTCGCCGTCCTCCTCCTGGCCACCGCCTGCGGCTCCTGGCAGCGCGAGGGCGACCTCCGCAACCCGACACCCGAGCAGTCGCTGATGCAGCTGTTCAACCCGGCCGGTGTCTATCGCGAGCTGGGTCGGCTGGTCTCGGCGAACGAGGTGCCGTTCATCGGGACCGTCGCCTTCGTGCCCGGGCCGGGGACCGCGACCCGTGTGGTCGTCGCCCTGTCGGCGACCAACCGCTCGTTCGCCTTCGAGCGCAAGGGCGACATCTACGAGGCGAGCTACCGGGTCCAGTACACACTGACGGCCTCGGGCAAGCCGCCGATCACCGCGGGTCGCGATGCCACGATCCGGGTCGCCACCCTCCAGGAGGCGCTCCGGGTCGATGAGAGCATCATCCTGCAGCAGGGGCTCGTGGTGGAGCCGGGCGACTACCAGCTCACGGTCCGGGTCTCCGACCTCGGCAGCAACCGGAGCGGCGTGGTGACCTCGAACCTCGCCGTGCCGACCTTCGGGGCCGGCTCGGTGACCGCGCCGATCATCGCCTACAGCGCGACCGGTCGCGGGACCCGCTCGGACTCGGTGGACCTGGTGCTCAACCCGCGCGGCGCCGTCGCGTTCGGGGGCGACACCCTGTTGATCTACGTCGAGGGTGTCGGCATGACCGGGCCGACGACGGTCCCCCTCGAGGTGCGCGACGGGCTCGACTCGCTGGTGCTGAAGACGGAGGTTCGCTTCACCGGGGCGCGCGAGATCGAGAGCCAGGTGGTGCGCATCGCCCCCGACTCCGCACCGCTCGGCCGCCTCGACTTCCTCCTCGGCGCCTCCGGTGACCGTGGCCACACGACCGGCGTGGTCTCGTTCAGCGGCAACTGGATCATCACCAACTTCGATGACCTGCTCTCGCTGCTGCGCTACTTCGGCGAGGCCAATCGCGTCGGCCAGATGCGCGACGCCGATCCGGCGCAGCGACCCGCCCTCTGGCGCGACTTCTACGCCGTCACCGACCCGAACCGGCAGACCCCGGAGAACGAGGCGCTCGACGCCTACTTCGCGCGCCTCGGCGCGGCGAACGAGCTCTTCCGCGACGAGGGAATCCCCGGGTGGCGCACCGACCGTGGCGAGGTGTACGTGACGTTCGGGCCGCCCGACGAGCAGTTCGATTCCTCGCCCACGCAGCAGGGACGCTTCGTCCGCTGGGGCTACTTCGACCTGCGGCTGTCGCTGGTGTTCCAGGACATCACCGGGTTCGGCCGCTACCGGCTCACGCCGGATTCTCGGGCCGAGTTCGAGCGGGTCAAGAGCCGGGTGCAGCGACCGGCGGTGCAATGAGGAGTCGTGAGGGGTGAGTCCTGAGTCGTGAGGGGGCCCCGCCCGGCACCCCCTCACCTCTCACGACTCACGACTAGCTTCTCCGTCATGCCCAACCACACCCCGCCGCAGCTCTTCCTGATCGACGGCTACGCCCTGATCTACCGGGCGTTCTTCGCCCTGATCTCCCGCCCGCTTCGCACCGCCAAGGGCGAGAACACCAGCGCCGCGTGGGGGGTCACCAACTTCCTGCTCCGGCTGCTCGACAAGTATCGACCGGACTACCTGGTCTGGGTCAACGACGCCGGCGATTCCTTCCGCACCGAGGCGTACCCGGAGTACAAGTCCACCCGTGAGAAGCTCGACGCCGAGTTGCAGGCGGACTTCGACACCGCGGTGGAGCGGATCGCGCAGTTGCTGGCGGCGTTCCGGATCCCGCTGGTCCGCGTCGAGGGGTACGAGGCCGACGACGTGATCGGGACGCTGGCGCTGAAGGGCGCCGCCGCCGGGCTGCAGAGCGTGATCGTCTCGGGCGACAAGGACTTCTACCAGTTGATCGGCCCCGGCGTGGCCCTGCTCAACCCGGGGCGCGGCGGCCCGGCGGGTGTCGACGAGACCTGGGTCGGGCCGGACAATGCGGCCGAGCGGTTGGGCGTCCCACCGTCGCAGGTGACCGACTACCTCGCCCTTGTCGGCGACAGCTCCGACAACGTGCCCGGGGTGAAGGGGATCGGCGAGAAGGGCGCGGTGCAGCTGCTCGCCGAGTATCCCGACATCGAGGCGCTGATCGCGGCGGCCCCGACGCTGAAGCAGAAGCGGCCGCGCGAGGCGCTGCAGGAGCACGCCGAATCGGCGCGGCTTTCGAAGCGGCTGGTGACGATCCTCACCGATGTCCCGGCGGAGTTGGCGCTCGACCGGTTCGTGATGGAGCCGCCGGACTGGCCCGAGCTGACCCGCCTGTTCGGCGAGCTCGAGTTCGCCTCGCTGGTGCCGCGGGTCGAGGCGATGATGGCGAGCGATCCCGCCGCCCCCGATCCGACACCGGCCACGCCGGGGGTCGAGGTCGAGATCCTCGACGATCCGGCCGACCTCGCGGCGATGCTGACGGAGCTGCGGGATGCCGACCTGGTGGCGTTCGACACCGAGACCTCCTCGCTCGACCCGCACGACGCCGACTTGATCGGGCTCTCGTTCGCGACTTCGCCGACCCGGGTCTGGTACCTGCCGTTCGGCCACCGGGCACCTGCGGGCGACCTCTTCGGCGACGACGCGCAGTCCGCGGCACCCAGGAACCTCCCCTCGATCGCGGACCCGGCGCTGGCGGGGGTGCGCGCGCTGCTCGAGGATGCGACCGTGCCCAAGGCCGCGCACAACGGCAAGTACGACATCCAGGTCCTCCGGCGGGCGGGGATCGAGGTGGCCGGATTCGCCTACGACTCGATGCTGGCGTCGTTCGTGCTCGACCCGTCGCGCCGCTCGCACGGAATCGACGCCCTGGCGCTCGAACTGCTCGGGCTGCGGATGACCTCGTACACCGACCTCACGGGGAAGGGAAAGTCCCAGATCCCCTTCGCGGAGGTGCCGGTCGACCGGGCCGCGGCGTACTGCGGGGCCGACAGCACGACGGTGCTCGCGTTGCGCGAGCAGTTCGCCCCCGGCCTCGAGGTCGCCTCGCTCGCGGCGCTGCTCCGCGACGTCGAGCTGCCGCTGGTACCGGTCCTGGTCGACATGGAATGGACGGGGATCCGGATCGACCGGGAGCACTTCGCGCGCCTCGCCGAGACGCTCGACCGCGACCTCGGAGCCCTCGAGGCCCAGATCCATGGCGTCGCCGGCGTGGACGGCCTCAACCTGAACTCGCCCCGGCAGCTCGCCGAGGTGCTGTTCGAGAAGATGCAGCTGCCGGTCATTCGCCGGACGAAGACCGGCCCCAGCACCGACGCCGCGGTGCTCGAGGCGCTCGCCGCCGACGGGCATGAGCTCCCCGCGCTGATCCTGCAGTACCGCGAGCTGCAGAAGCTCAAGAGCACCTACGTCGACGTGCTGCCCCAGCGGGTCAACGCCGGCACGGGGCGGATCCACACCTCGTTCAACCAGGTCGGCGCGCAGACCGGTCGGCTCTCCTCGAGCGACCCGAACCTGCAGAACATCCCGATTCGTTCCGAGCGGGGCGAGGCGATCCGGCGCGGCTTCGTCCCGGCGGAGGGGTGGCAGTTCGTGGTCGCCGACTACTCGCAGATCGAGTTGCGGCTCATGGCGCACCTGAGCGGCGACCCGGCGTTCGTCGCCGCGTTCCGGAGCGGTGGCGACATCCACCGGCAGACGGCGGCGATCATCTTCGGCGTCGATGTCGCCGACGTGACACCCGAGATGCGCGCCCGGGCCAAGACGATCAACTTCGGCACGATCTACGGCCAGGGACCGTTCGCCCTCTCCAACCAGCTCGGCATCACGCAGGACGAGGCGAAGGCGTTCATCACCGACTACTTCGAGCGCTTCGCCGGCGTGCGCGCCTTCCTCGACGCCTGCGTGGCGACGGCGCGCGAGCAGGGGTACGTCGAGACGCTCTTCGGGCGGCGCCGCTACATCCCCGAGATCCACGACAAGAACTTCAACCTGCGGGCCTTCGCGGAACGGACGGCGCAGAACACCCCGCTGCAGGGTTCGGCGGCCGACCTGATCAAGCGGGCGATGATCGCGATCCACGCCGCACTGCCGGCGGCCGGGCTGCGCGCCCGGTTGCTGCTGCAGGTGCACGACGAACTGGTCGTGGAGGCACCGGCGGAGGAGGCCGAGCAGGCGGCGGCGCTGGTGCGCGAGCACATGGAGGGCGCCGCCGAATTGTCGGTGCCGCTGGTGGTGGAAGTGGGTATCGGCCCCAACTGGGTCGACGCCAAGCACTAGGGCGCGTCGCGCTCCGCGCCTCGCGATGGTGGCCCGGTCACCGGCCGACGCGGCCGGTTTCTCAGGTGGCGGTCGGGGGATCGCTTCGGCGCTCCGCGCCTCGCGATGGTGGCCCGGTCACCGGCCGACGCGGCCGGAGTCTCAGGTGGCGGTTGGGGGATCGCTTCGGCGCTCCGCGCCTCGCGATGGTGGCCCGGTCACCGGCCGAC
>ERZ795053.6614-NODE-6614-length-11475-cov-5.866988_pt1 | contig 11475 bp, 8 predicted proteins | sample MGYA00375137_ERZ795053 | MGnify/ENA primary metagenome ERZ795053 (study PRJEB30182, sample SAMN05720284) | activated sludge metagenome | isolation source: Anaerobic digester | place: Hong Kong | collected 2014-12-17 ... | reverse complement strand
ACCCCTATCAGGTGGCGGAAGCGCGGGCCTGGGGCGCCGACTGCATCCTCATCATCATGGCCTGCACGGATGATGGCCTCGCCGCCGAACTCGCCGCCGCGGCCGAGAGCTACGGAATGGATTGCCTGATTGAGACCCATGACGCCGACGAAATCGAGCGCGCCCTTAAACTGAACTCGCAACTGATCGGCATTAATAACCGTAATCTCAATACGTTTGAGACGTCTCTTGAGACAACGATGAAGTTGGCGGATTTCATCCCGCGCGATCGGCAGATCGTCAGCGAGAGCGGCATCGCCACGCACGCCGACATCGCCGCGCTCTCCAATTACGGCGTGCGCGCCTTCCTCGTCGGGGAAAGCCTGATGCGCCACGCCGATGTAGCCGCTGCGACGCACGCGCTTCTGACCCCGCCCGCGCTTGCCTAGAGCCTTGGCGCAGGCCGGATTCTTTTCCACAAGTCCTAGTTGACGCCTTAAAAGAACAACCATAGAACGTTGTTGGTTTGTTCCACCCTCGTTTCGGTCGCGCAATCGGCCCATGCCTTTGCGCGCGCAACGAGAATTGAGAGGCGATAATGCTGACCGAGAAGCAGCGCGAACTCCTGGTTTTCATCAATAGCCGCATCAAGGAGACGGGCGTTTCGCCCTCCTTCGATGAAATGAAAGAAGCGCTCGATCTGCGTTCCAAATCGGGAATTCACCGGCTCATTACGGCGCTGGAAGAACGCGGCTTCATCCGCCGCCTGCCGCATCGCGCCCGCGCCCTCGAAGTGCTTCGCCTGCCGGATGCGGCGACGCCCAAGCCCGCCCCCCGCGGTTTCTCCCCCTCCGTCGTCGAGGGCAAGTTCGGCGCCCGGGGCGCCCGCAAGATCGACCAGAAGGCGCACTCAGTTCCTGTCGAGGAAGCTGGAGCGGTGGAAGTCTCCGTCCTCGGCCGCATCGCCGCCGGCACGCCTATCGAGGCGATCCAGCACGAAGTCGACCGCTACCCTGTGCCGAAGTCGATGCTGCGCTCGGGCGAGCATTACGTTCTCGAAGTGCAGGGCGAGTCGATGATCGAAGCAGGCATCCACGATGGCGACTTCGCTGTCATCCAGCGCTGCGACGACGCGCAGACAGGCGACATCGTCGTCGCCCTCGTCGACCGCGAGGAAGCGACCTTGAAACGCATCCGCAAGAAGGGCGGCTCCATCGCCCTCGAAGCGGCGAACCCCGCATTCGAGACCCGCATCTACGGCCCCGACCGCGTTTCCGTTCAGGGCAAGCTCGTCGGGCTGATGCGGAAATATTAGCCGGTCTTATGCCGGCTAGGGCTAACGCCTGTCCACCGTTTGAAGGCCCGCGAAAACGAACTCGGATCAGAAAAGCCGACGAGATAGGCGGTTTCGCTCACAGAGACCTTGCGCCCATTGAGATAATAGAGCGCGAGCCTGCGGCGTAGATCGTCGAGAACGTCCTCATACGTCACGTTTTCATCTTTGAGCTGACGATAGAGCGACTGCCGGCTAACTCCAAGGCGCGCAGCGACGTCCTCCATTGCGGCTTCGCCCTTGTGGAGAACCGGCAGCAGAGCGGCCTCGACTCGCCCGCGGGCGGTTCTGTCCCGCTCCAACTCCTCAAGCAACCTGTCCGCCCGCTCGCTCAGCACGCCGAAAGCATAGCGGCTCGGATTATGAAGTTTGATCGAAAGCCATGAAACGTCGATCTTGATCGCGTTCCAATGGCTGTCAAACTTCACCGGCGCCTTCCACACCTCTGCATAGTCGGCGGCGTAAGCCGGCGCGGCATGCGTCACATGAACGGCTTTGGCGAAAGCGGCCTCTGGAAAGTGCCGAGCCGTTTCGCAGATGAACCGCGACCAGGTCGCTTCCGTGAGTTCAGGAACTGCGTTGGGGTCGGCGCGCGTATCATGAAGCCAGAGTTCGCCTTCGCTCTGAATGAGTTCGAATCTCTTCTTCCCGTCGCTGAGATCGACATCGGCGACAAGCCGCCCGTAACGGTTCAATTCCGCCAGCGCTTCCCCCATCGTCTCGGAGGCGTAGCAGATGAGCCCCGCCACGGAAAACTCACGAAAATCCCGCGCCGCGCCGAAGCGCAAGGCGAAAGAGGGCATGTTGCAGAGCTCCTTCGCCGAGCGCATGGCCGCGACATAGCTTGCGAGCGGGATCCGTCCGTCGGGATCCTCAAGCATTTCAGGCGCTATTCCGGAGAGCGCAGCCAAGCGCCCGGCTTCCGCCCCTTGCGAGATCGCGTAGTTGAAGAGTTGACCGGCGTACCCCGCCGACACTGTGCCGCTTACCACGCTTCGCCTTTCCTCGCCTGTTTTGATGGCGCCTGAAGACAAGTTTCCCGAACGCCGGCGTCATGTTCCGGCCGGCCGCCGCTGATTAGCATAGCGAGAGTGAAGCTGTCTTCGAACCTGCCGGCCGCACAATGCAATGCGCGGGGCGCGGCCAACATGATTGAGCGATGACCGACAACCAGAATAGCGCGCCGCATATGCTCGCCCGCCTTGCTGGCCTTCTCTACCTTATCGTGGTCGTGACAGGCGTTTTCAGCCTCGCTTACGCGCCTTCGCGCATTTTCGCGTCGGCGGAGGCGCAGACCGTCCTTAGCGACGTCGCACGTAACGAACAGCTATTCCGCTTCGCCATTTTCGCGGAAGCCATCTGTTACACTGCGTTCCTTCTTTTGCCGCTCGCGCTCTACCGGTTGCTCGCCGCAGCCGGCCCTGCTCTCGCCGCAACGATGGCGGCGCTCGCCATGGCGAGCGTTCCGATCGGTTTCACCAATGTGCTTCATTACCTCCGGATACTTAGTCTCGCCGGCCAGCCCGAAACCGCCAGCCTTGGCGCGCAGGCGATGCTTGCGCTCGACGCCTATGGCGACGGTCTTTTGCTGTTGCAGGTATTTTGGGGGCTTTGGCTCATCCCCTTAGGCTTCCTCATCGCACGCGGCAGACCTTTGCCCGGGATAATAGGCGTTTGCCTGATGCTGGCGGGCGCCGGATATTTCATCGACTTCTCAGGCAGGCTCCTTTGGGAAGATTACGGAGCAAGCGGCATCGGCGCATATCTCCGCCCGCTGCGCATGAGCGAGATGGCGATCTGCGCTTGGCTGCTTCTCTTTGGCGCGCGCGGATTGCCTTTGGCGGCGCGAACAGGCCGCACCGGCTGAACTCACATTGGAGAAATATCCGTGAACAGAGAAAATCGCCCGCTTGAGGATTTCAGGCCGCCCGTAAAACTCATGCTGTCGGCGCTCTGGGCGTCGCTCATGTTCCTTTATATCTATGGCGACTATTTCAACCTCTACACGCCCGGAAAGCTGGAAAAGATGGCCGCGGGCGATATCGGCTTCGGCCCGGCGACGGAGACGGCGCTTCTGGCCGTCTCGGCGATCATGGCTTTCCCGGCTGTGATGGTTTTTCTGTCGCTGGCGCTGGCGCCCGCGATAAACCGCTGGCTCAATCTGCTGCTGGGGCTCGCCTATACTGCGATTATGGCGCTCACCATGCCCGGCGCGCCGCTATTCTATATATTCCTCGGCGTCTTGGAGATTTCACTGACGCTGCTCATCGCGTTTCTCGCTCTGACTTGGCGGCGGGAGGCGATTGAGGCCTAAGCGCCGGACCAAGGGCGATTGCCCCTTTTCCCGTTGACTGTCCGAATCCGGATTTCTCCATCATTCCCGATCCACACCGCATGCGCGCCTCGCCTCCACGCCGAGCGCCGGTCGATGAGGCGCGCGCGGCAGCCGGTCCAGGCAGAGCCGTCGACGACATAGAGCGCGATGACGATGTCGGCGCGCGCGCAATCTTCCGCGAGCCCCATTGGGTTTTCGGAGAAGGCGACGGATTTGCCCTTCAGCGTTATGGTGCAACCGAGAGCGTCGCAGGCCGCAATGTCCTTGAGCTTTCGCGTTTCGGCGCGTTCTGCGTCGAGCCCTGCATATTCCTTCCAGACTCGCGCTGAGAACTTGTCCCGGCGCGGATTAACGAGCGCGAGCGCGCCCTCGCCCTCTTCAATGACGACGCCTGCATTCTCGCCGTCATCCGTCACGAAGATGGCAGGCGGCATCACACCCGCGATGAGCATAAATGCGACCGGCAACGCGATAAGTCCGCCAAGCCGCCACAACGCTTTCTGAAGACAGAGCCACAGTCCGCCAAGCGTGAGAATGACGAGCGCTGAGACCGGCCATGCGCCCGTTGTCGCAATGGCGCCCGGCTGCGAGGCGACCTTCTCGCTGATCGCAAGGATCGCTTCGACGCCGCCGGCCGAGACGCGCCACATGAACCCGTCGAGACCGAACGGCATCAGGATAAGCGCCCCAATCGCCGCCGGCATGACGAGAAAGCCCATGATCGGAACGCTCGTCACATTCGCTGCAAGCCCGTAAAGCGCGGCGCGGTGAAAATGGAAGAAGCTGTAAGGTGATGTCGCAAGGGCCGCGACAGTGTCGGTCGCCGCCAGGCCGACGGCGTATCGCTTCACTTTCGCAAAGAGGGAAAAACTCCGATTCGGATCGGCCCGCGACGACGCCCATTCATAGGCGGCGATGAGGGCAGTCACCGCGGCGAATGACATCTGGAAGCCGGGGTGGAGCACCGCTTCCGGGTTCATCAGGAGGATGATGGTCGCGGCGACAGCGACGTTGCGAAGTGAAAGCGCGCGCCTGTCCGCCAATATCGCAATGAACATGATCGACGACATGATGAAGGCGCGCCGCGCCGACCATCCGCCTCCGGACAAAAGCAAATAGCAAAATCCTGAAAGAAGCGCGGCCGCCGCCGCCCATTTCTTGATGGGATAGCGCAGCGCCAACGGCTCAACCAAAGCGAGGCCAAGTCTGAGGCTGAAGAAAATAAGCCCCGTCGCAAGCCCCATATGGAGGCCCGAAATCGCGAGAAGATGCGCAAGCCCCGCATCGCGCAACGCTGCTTCGGCCCGCTCGGAAATCTCGCCGCGCTTGCCCGTGACGACAGCGGCGACAATCGCGCCGCCTTCGCCATGCGCTTTTTCGAAGATGCGCCGCGCAAGCGTCAGCCGCGCGCGCTCGATGACTGCTGCGATCCGCGCGCCGAGAGGGCGCGGCGCGCCTTCAATCCTCTGAGGCGTGCTGACGACGAAACCGACGGCGCCGATCCTTTCGAAATAGGCGGCGCGCGCAAAGTCATAGGCGCCGGGGGCGACAGGCGCGCCGGGCGGCGACAACCCCGCTCTCAGACGGATCATGTCGCCCGGCAGCACGCCGAAGTCTTTTCCGCGCCACGTCACGCGGATGCGGCGCGGCAGCGACGCGGTCTCAATGCGGTCGATTGACGACACTGCGATGAGCAGCCTGCGCGAGTCCGGCGCTTCCTCGACAGAGAGAAGCCGCCCTGTCACCTCACGCGGCGACAACTCGCGAGCGATAACCGGCGCTTTGACGACAGCCGAGCGGCATTCGGCGGCCGTGAAACCGAGCGACAGGAAGAAGAGAGCGCTCGCCCACATGCGCCAGCGATCACCCGCGCGCCGCCAGAGCGCAGCGCTCGCCGCGATGAGAAGAAACCCAAGCCACAGCGGCGGTTCAGTCTTCAACGCGAAATAGGCGCCCGCGCCCGCGCCGATCGCCACAGGCACCCAGAGCGCCAGCCGCCCCGTTTCAGCAGCGCTCCAATCGCCGAACTTCCTGCGAGCACGGGCGGCGAGCGCCTTCCCGGCCGGAACGGCGCCGCTCAAGCCTCGCTGAATCCCCGCAAAAATGCGGCCGTCCGCGGCTTTCGCCGTCGGTTCGGTCGTCGCCATAGGCGCCCCGGAAAAAACCGTGCTAAACGCCACCCGCACCCGCAAAGCAGCATAGAGACCCGAAAGGCGCGTTCTTCGCAACCATGTCTGGCCAAGTCGTCACCCGTTTCGCGCCGTCGCCGACCGGCTATCTCCACATTGGCGGAGCGCGCACGGCGCTTTTCAACTGGCTTTATGCGCGCGGACGCGGCGGAAAGTTTCTCCTCCGTATCGAAGACACGGATCGCGCGCGCCACAATGAAGCGGCGGTTGCGGCGATCATCGACGGCCTCTCATGGCTCGGCCTCGACTGGGATGGCGATCCGATTTCGCAATATGGACGACGCGAGCGCCATGCGGAGGTCGCACGCGAGCTCCTCGAAAAAGGCGCGGCTTATCGCTGCTATATGACGCCCGAAGAAACGGAAGCCGCGCGCGAGAAAGCCCGCGAGGAAAAGGCGCGCTTCGAAAGCCCCTGGCGCGAGGCTGACCCTGCGACGGCGCCGAAAGATGCGCCCTTCGCGATCCGCTTCCGCGCGCCGCGCGACGGCGAAACGCTCGTGCGCGATGTCGTGCAGGGCGATGTTCGTTTTCCGAACTCAGCGCTCGACGACCTCATCATCCTCAGGAGCGATGGCGCGCCGACATACAATCTCGCCGTCGTCGTCGACGATCATGATATGGGCGTCACCCATGTCGTGCGCGGCGACGATCACCTGACGAACGCTTCGCGCCAGCAGCAGATTTACGAAGCGCTCGGATGGTCCGTACCCCAATTCGCGCATGTGCCGCTCATTCACGGGCCGGACGGCGCGAAACTTTCCAAACGGCACGGCGCGCTGGGCGTTGAAGCCTATCGCGACGACGGCTTCCTGCCGGAGGGGCTGGCGAACTATCTCATCCGTCTCGGCTGGTCGCATGGCGACGATGAATTCATTCCGCGCGACAAGGCGCTCGAATGGTTCGATATCGCAGGCATCAACAAGGCGCCGGCGCGGCTCGACTTCGAAAAGCTGAACAGCGTCAACGCGCATTACATGAAGCTTCTGAGCGATGCGGATTTCGTCGCGAAAGCCGCGCCCTTCATTGAAGCCGCCGGCGAAACGCTCGACGAGCGGCGCCGCGATATGCTTGGCCGCGCTGCTTCGTTCCTCAAGGAGCGCTGCGCAAACCTTAAACAGGCGCCGGAAGCGGCCGCCTTCCTGTTTCTTGCGCGTCCGCTCGCGATCACTGGCAAATCCGCAAAGCCGCTCGAGAAAGAAGGCGCGCGCGAAATCGTGAAGAGCGTCGCCGCCGAATTAACGACTGTGACAGACTGGTCGGCGGAAGCGCTGGAAGCGGCGCTCAAGGCCTTCGCCGAAGCCCGCGGCCTCGGTTTCGGTCAGGTCGGGCCGGCCCTCAGAGCCGCTCTCACAGCCGGTTTGCCCTCGCCCTCCCTGGGCGAAGTTCTGTACGCCTTGGGGCGCGAAGAATCGCTTGGCCGGCTCACCGATCAGGCGAGCTGAAGAGCGTCAGATTCCGGACGAAAGATGCGGCATTTTCAGCAGATTCAGCTCTGGCGTCCCGCGGCAAACCCACTATGATCGCGCCGAATTTCAATGATGCAGTGCACAAAATTGGGAGCATGCGATGGAAAGCAAAATGAAACCCGCAGGCAGCATTTCCCTCACGATCGACGGCAAGACAGTTGAGCTTCCGACCTATGCCGGGTCCATCGGCCCGAAGGTCGTCGACATACGCTCCTTCTACCAGGCGACCGGCGCCTTCACCTTCGACCCGGGCTTCACCTCGACGGCGAGCTGTGAGTCCCAGATCACCTATATCGATGGCGACGAGGGCATCCTCCTCTATCGCGGCTACCCGATCGACGAACTCGCCGAGCGCTCGGACTTCCTCGAAGTCGCCTATCTGCTGCTGCATGGCGAACTTCCGAAAGCGCAGGAGCGTACGGACTTCAATCGCTCGATCACGCTCCATACGATGGTGCACGAGCAGCTGAAGAACTTCTACAACGGCTTCCGCCGCGATGCGCACCCGATGGCCATCATGGTCGGTGTCGTCGGCGCGCTTTCCGCTTTCTATCACGACTCGACGGACATCAACGATCCCGTCCAGCGCAAGATCGCCTCGCACCGCATGATCGCGAAAATGCCGACGATCGCAGCGATGGCCTACAAATATTCGATCGGTCAGCCTTTCGTCTTTCCACGGAACGATCTTTCCTACACCGCGAATTTCATGCGCATGTGCTTCGCCGTGCCGGCGGAGGAATATACGATCGATCCGGTGCTTGTTGAAGCGCTCGACAAGATCTTCATCCTTCACATGGATCACGAACAGAACGCGTCGACGTCGACCGTTCGCCTCGCCGGTTCTTCCGGCGCGAACCCGTTCGCCTGCATCGCCGCCGGCATCGCCTCGCTCTGGGGCCCGGCGCATGGCGGCGCGAACGAAGCCGCGCTCAACATGCTTGAAGAGATCGGCACGGTCGACCGCATTCCGGAATTCATCAAGCGCGCGAAAGACAAGAACGATCCGTTCCGCCTGATGGGCTTCGGCCACCGGGTTTACAAGAACTACGATCCGCGCGCGAAAGTCATGCGCAAGGCCTGCCACGAAGTGCTCGACGCGCTCGGCGTTCGCGACGAACCGCTTCTGAAAGTTGCGATGGAGCTTGAGCGCATCGCGCTTGAAGACCCATACTTCGTCGAGAAGAAGCTCTATCCGAACATCGACTTCTACTCGGGCATCACGCTGAAGGCCCTCGGCTTCCCGACGGACATGTTCACTGTGCTCTTCGCACTTGCACGTACAGTCGGCTGGATCGCGCAGTGGTCGGAAATGATCGTCGACCCGAACCAGAAGATCGGCCGTCCGCGCCAGATCTATACCGGCGCCGGCAAACGCAGCTACACTTCGCTCGACCGTCGCTAGCGCGTTGAATTGCGGGCTCGGGGATGGGCCCGCAATTCGAGAGAGCTCGCGTGCCGGACATTTTCATATCCTACTCTCGTGAAGATCGTCCGGCGGCAGCGCTCGTCGCCTCGTCATTGCAGGCCGAAGGCTTCACCGTCTGGTGGGACGCCGTCCTCAGGGCCGGCGAATCCTATGACGAAGTCACGGAAGACAATCTTCGAAACGCCGGCGCCGTCGTCGTCCTGTGGTCGAAGCGCTCGTCCCGCTCGAAATGGGTTCGCGCCGAGGCGACAATCGGAGAGCGCCATTCGACCCTCGTCCCGGCGATCATCGAAGACTGCGATCGCCCGCTGCGGTTCGAACTGATCCAGACAGCCGACCTCACGCAGTGGAAAGGCGACCGCGAAGACGAAAACTGGAAAGGCCTCGTTGCAGACATAAGCGTCGCGCTCAGCGGGACCAGACAGGAGAGCGCTTCCCCGGCGCCTGACGCAGAGCCGGCGGCGCCCGCGCAGGACGACAGCATCGAGGCCGTGTTCTGGTCGACCATCAAGGACACGACGGAACCGGCCGAACTTGAAGCCTACCTGAAGCGCTACAAGAACGGCCACTTTGTCGACCTGGCGCGCGCGCGTCTCGCCGCGATCGCCCGAAACGCTTCGCCCCGAAATACTTCACAAAGCGGCGCTATCGAAACACCAGGCGCGGAAGACGCTCGCGTTCCGCAGCCCCTGATCGCCATCGCGATCTTCGCGCTCGCGACCATGGTCGGCATGACCATGATGGTCGTTGCAAACGCGATCCATATCGGCTGGTTCTCCTGGTCGCCAAGCACAGGCGCCGAGCAGCTCCAGACGGGCGTGAAAGAAATCGGATTTTTCTCCGCCCTCAATTGGAGCGTCGCTGCGCTTATTCTGATGCCCATCGCATGGACTTTGATCTATCTGGCTGTCACCGAAGCGCAAGACGCGTGGGCCGAAATGGTCCGCCGCCAGATGCTTGTCACCAAAGATTTCGTTCCGATCGACGCTAGCCATTCCGGGTTTCGGCGCATGCAGAAACACATCCGGCTATTCGTATTTGCGGGAATTATCGCCGTAACGGCGCTGACGCTGGCGCTCGCCCTGTCGGATTATGCGCAGGTCGCTAGCAGGTTTTACGATAACAGCGCCGAAGCAGAAAAGCTCGATCGCATTGACGACGCCGGTTACGAACTCGGCGCGCCGAGTTTCGAACGCGACTGGATGGTCGCCGCCCTGCTGTCGACCCCGAAACCAGAGAAGGTCAAGGCCGGTCCCAACCGAGCCTTTTCGTTCGCCGCCTACGCCATCTATGTCGGGTTCGGCGTCGGCTCGCTCCTTTCATTCGGCCTTGTCAGCCTGGGACTGGGAGCGACGTTCATGCGCGGCATCGCGCAGACCTACGGTCTTTCGATCATTCCGGACATTAATTCAAACAACAAACGATGCGGTTTCGAAGTCCTGCGACGCTTCTTCATCTACGCGTACGCCGTCGCCTTCATCGGGTGTGTCCTGTGTTACCTGATGGGCATACAGAACATTTACCTGCGCAGCCCGGACGCCAGTATCTTCGCTTTTCTCTCGCCCGACCCGAAGGCGTTCTCCACTGCAGACGATTGGCGGGAAGGCGCCGACGCGCTTTTCGGATTCCTGTTTGCGGGCAGCGTCGCGAAGGGAACGCGCAATGTCTATGTCTGGATCTTCGGATTCTTCATCTTCGCTGTCTTTATCGGCGGCTTCATCCTGTTCGTGCGCCAAGGGGCGCTCCTCGGAAAATCGCTGGTTCTCGATGAGCTTCGCTCATCCGGGCTGAAGCGCCTTCAAAATCTGACGCACAAGGATGAAAGCGCGATCACGTCGCAGCTCGCCGCTCTCAATATCTGGCCGCTGATCCAGCCGGACCCGCGCGCGAGCATCGCCATCGTCCTGCTGCTGGTCGCAAGCTTCATCTTCTACAAGATTGGCGTTCTTATCGTCCTCGCCCTGTCTATCGCCGTACCGCTCGCCCTGTGGAAGTCAGCCGATTAGGCGCCCCGCGAGCCGCCCCAGAGATAGCTCACGTTACGCCTTGCCCGGCTGAATGACTTGAGTGAGCTGGTGCGGGCGGAGGGACTCGAACCCTCACTTCCTTGCGGAAAACGGATTTTAAGTGGGACGCGCAATCCGTAACTATTTGATTTTAAGCGACTTTTTTGAACACTTTTGATACTGGGTAACTCAGTGGGTAAGATTCACCCTGTTTTCGCCCACAATGGCGATAACAGACCCAGTATACTGATTCGACACGATATCGCATGCGGCTTTTTCTAGTCCATTGATTTTTCTACGTTTTTAATCCCGCAAAAGTTGGCTGGGGAATGAATGAGAAACTATAGATTTTTTGGTTGAGCGCGGCTGAGGAGCCAGGCGCAGCCTTCGCTTTGTCCGAGTTACCCAGTTTGCACCCGGCCTGATCCGCCGCTTTATACGCTCCGGCGTATAGATCGGAATTATACGCCAAAGCGTATAACGCAAAATTATACTCTTCTCCGTATATTGACAAATATACGCTTTAGCGTATATACTAGAATAATGGAGAAGACCATGGAACAAATCGCGAGAACGACAAAGCAACTCGGTGCCGCCATTCGCCGCCGCCGACGTAATACAAATATGTCGCAGACCGAACTCGGTTCGAAAACGAACTTACGTCAGGCCACGATCTCCGCACTCGAAAGTGGCGAAGAACGAACGCAATTGCACACACTCATGGACGTCATAAGCGCG
>ERZ795053.6613-NODE-6613-length-11480-cov-6.357462_pt1 | contig 11480 bp, 7 predicted proteins | sample MGYA00375137_ERZ795053 | MGnify/ENA primary metagenome ERZ795053 (study PRJEB30182, sample SAMN05720284) | activated sludge metagenome | isolation source: Anaerobic digester | place: Hong Kong | collected 2014-12-17 ... | reverse complement strand
AAAGAGTCGACGGACATCGTGACCGGGCTCAATCTACGTGCCCGGACGGCAGCCGTCTTCGATGTGCCTCGGACGCTTCCCCAGCTTCCCTCGGAGGTGTGGGTGGAGCCAGCAGGGCAGAAGGCCAAGGCGATCAGCCTGCCGCCCGGGTTCGAGCGGTGCCCGAAGGAAGTGGCCGCCAAGAACGCGAACATCCAAGGCTTCGAGGTCGACCGCGACCTGTACGCCCACCCGCGACCCGGCGCCAAGAAGTTGATCCAGAGATGGGTCGAGGGTGCGCGCCGGTCGTACCGCGCCCGGCAGCACTTCGAGGCATTCATCTACGCCTGGATCGGCTTCAACGCATGGGCGAGCTGCTGCTGCTCTGGCGTCGAGCGAGACAGCTGGATGCTGCACATGCTTATGCTGGACGAAGGCCTCGACGCGGACTTCGGACACCTCGTGACGGACGGTTCGTTGGGCAACGCCGCTAGGCATTTCGCGAACCAATGGCCGATCTTCAAGGCTTCGGCACTATCCGATGAGAGCCGGCGGGGTATTTCCGACACCACCGATCGCGCGGACGTTGTCCAGATCTATGCTCAGCAGCGCCCACCAGTAGAGCGCGCCCCCGGTTGTCTGAACCGGCACGAGCATCAGGTGCCGGCCGACTGGCCGCACACACTCGCCGCCCTCTACCGCGTGCGCAACAACCTCTTCCACGGTCAGAAGGCGACCTTTCGCCCGCGAGACGAGGCGATCGTGAAGGACGCGGTAGAAGTCCTTCTGCCGATCACATGGAGGGTCACACTCCCCAAGGAAGAACTCGACCTGGACTAGGACTTGTCACGAAAGTCGGCTGTGCCAGGGAACAATGCTGGTGACGTGGGGCATTGGCCGCGTAGCGAACGGCTAGTTCCTCCAGGTTCGGCAACCACGTCAACCACAGGTGGTCCGACCACCTGGTGGAGAAGACGGGACTCGAACCCGCAACCCCCGCCTTGCAAAAGCGGTGCGCTACCAATTGCGCCACTTCCCCTTGTCACGGCCTGGGCGGTCGCGGCAAGCAACTCCGGAAGCACTACCTCTCCCGGACCACGAGGACGTCCGAGCCCGACGCGCTTCGAAAGTGGTTCTCAGCGGCGGGTCGTCATTCTCGCTTCCCACATCCTAGGACCCTTCCCCCACGCTTCCCCCCAACGGCCAGGAAAGGCGCGGCTTCCCTCGGCCTGATTCGCCGCCTATAGCGCGCTGACCTGCAGAAACGCGAGGCAATGAGGAGCAAGGTTTGCCCCTAACCCCCTGCTTGCAAATTCTCCAATTCGGCTCTGCGCCAGCTCGGCTGAGCACGAAATGGTCCCGCCTCGGGCGCTCTCAGGCCCTTTCGTACCCCACTACTGCAGTACTTCTCTGGGGTACGGCCGATCCGGCCCGCGGAGGCGTAACCCGGGCTCAGACTTCCGTCTGGCCCGGGACGTGGGCGACGGTGAAGCTGCTGTCGGCCCACGAGAGTTTGTCTGAGATCGAGGACTGGGGATGGAGGGCCCAGTAGCCGGTCGACCCGTTGTACGACCAGCGTCCGGTTGCCGCACCCATGGTTCCGGCGATGGTTCCTGCCCCCTGAAGGCGGCCCAAGACTCCGCCCAGAAAGGCCGAAACGGTGTAGCGCTTGGCCGCGACGGCGGTGTGGCCGTAGCGGGCTATGAGGAACGCCCAGTCTTCGGGATTCGCGAGCGCGTAGGCACGTTCCAGAATCCCGTACTCCACCCACGTCCCGCGTGACTCCTTCAGCGCCGCGGGCAGGGCCACATCGAGCCCGAGTTCTGCCGAAATCCCTGTCAGCTCACCCAGGGCCGGGGGTTCCGGTGCGCGCAGCCAGGTGTACGGCCCATCGGCAGGATGGCCCCGGCGATTGCACGTGAACGACCAGCCGACCTCTTCGCTGACATGGACACCCAAGACGTCGTCGTCCGCGTGGAAGGGACACCTCGCGAAGCGTCATCAAGGGCCTTCCGTCCGATGGACCAAGTCTTCGATGCGATCCGCGGCCTCTCTGGGGTCCTCGTGCTCCCACACCTGCACCACGGTCCAGCCTGCCTCTGCGACCTCCCGCCGAGTCGCAGCGTCGCGGCGTCGGTTGGCGTCAACCTTGGCGGCCCAGAAGTCCGCATTGGTCTTCGCAACCGTGTGGTGCTCCGGGCAACCGTGCCAGAAGCACCCATCGACGTACACGGCCAGCCGCAGGCGGGGAAACACGATGTCGGCGGTACGGCGTACGTTGCCGAGCGGCGGACGGTTCACGAAGAACCTGAGGCCTCGACGGTGAAGCTCTCGTCTCAGGGCAAGCTCCGGCCCGGTGTCCCGACCGCGATTGGATCGCATGCTTGAACGGACGCCGGGTGAGGATGCCCAGGACGGGGGTTGAGCCACACATCCGACGCTACCGGCGCGCCGGCCGACTCCCAGTCGAAAGGGAACCTACGATGATCAACGTGTCCCTACAGCCCACGCTCATCGACCTCTTCGCGGGGTGCGGTGGGATGACGCGAGGGTTCGTGAACGCTGGATTCGAGCCGGTTCGGGCGATCGAGTGGGACCTGCAGGCAGCCGCCACGTACGCAGCAAACTTCGGCGAGTCGCACATGCGGTGGGGCGACATCGCGGACTGGCCGACCGATGAGATCCCAGAGGTGGATGTGGTGGTGGGGGGGCCTCCCTGCCAAGGCTTCTCCAACTTGGGCAGCAAAGACGTCAACGACCCTCGAAATCAGCTCTGGAAGGAGTACCTCCGTGTCGTCTCGGCGGCACGGCCCCGGATCTTCGTGCTTGAGAACGTCCAGCGTTTCATGCGAAGCCCAGAGTTCCAGCTCCTCCTGGACGAGGCGGATCACGGGGCGATCCAGGACTACGAGCTCTCCTACGGAGTGCTCCTTGCCGCTGACTTCGGTGTGGCCCAGCGCCGTCCCCGAACCATCGTGATTGGGTCTCGGATTGAACGGATCCCTCTTCCAAGTCCCACACACAGCAAGACGCCGAGTGGGACACAGGAGCCTTGGGAGACCGTCCGTAGTCGCATCCACGGGCTCCCCGAAATGCCTGCAACCACCGAGCTACCAGATAGCGAGGAAACGTTCTTCGGCCAGAGGGTGCCGGGCGTCTACAAGTCGAAGGACCTGCACTTCGGGCGGCGACCACGCCCCCTGTCACTCGCGCGCTACGACAGCGTCCCCCCAGGTGGAGGCCGCTTCGACGTGCCTGAGGATCTCCTCCCTAGATGCTGGCGAGACAAGAAGAGCGGAACGACCGACGTCATGGGTCGGATGCGCTGGGACGCGCCTTCGCTCACGATCCGCACGGAATTCTTCAAGCCGGAGAAGGGTCAGTACCTCCACCCCCAATGGGAGTCGACCCACCGCGTGAACCGCGTGATCACTCACCTTGAAGCGGCACGGCTTCAGGACTTCCCGGAGGACTTCGTGTGGTGCGGTACCAAGATCGAGATCGCGCGTCAGATTGGTAACGCAGTCCCCGTCGGCCTCGCAGAGTCGGTGGCGCGGCACATCAAGCCGTACCTGATCTGAGCTCACCCTGGCGCCGAAAGAGTCGCCGGTCTCGATTCGCTCAAGACGACAACTTGGACTGATCGATGATGGTTGGGTCGGAAGGTGACCGACGAGTACCTGCCTGGTTGGAGTCCCGCCGAGCTGCAGGCGCTGCACCGGCTTGACGAGGAGAAGTTCCCTCAACGGCGAAGGCGGGTTCGTCCGAAAGCGCCGTCAATCCGCAACCGGCCCAAGGCCCAGCATGGTCCGAAGTCCTTCGGCACCGCCGGCAAGCCGCCCACACGAGAAGAAGACCCAGCCCTGTGGGCCGTCCATGACCGTCTCCTGGCTCTGGATCCGACCGGGGCTCGCACCGCCTACGTGATCCGCGAGGCCTTCGACCAGGCCTACGACGGACAGCGCACCGGCCGCTGGGACTTCTCCCAGTTGATGAAGACGGAGAAGACGCACATCGGCACGCTCGTTGAGATGTGGCTCCAGCGTGAGTTTCTCTTCGACGATGGCGCGGACCTCGACTACTTGATCGCTGGAGTAGAGGTAGACGCGAAATGGTCACGGAACCTGTATGAGTGGGAGATTCCGCTCGAGATGTACACCGACACGGATCAGGTGGCCATGTTGGTGTGGGGCAACGAGTACACGCTGAGATGGGCGACGGGGCTACTGCGGATCAGAGATGACCTGCTGAAGCCCGCTGGCAGGCAGCGAGACCGCAAGCGACAGCTCAACGATGTGGGCAAGGACAGCATCCTTTGGGTCCACGAATCCAAGCAGATGATCGAGAACACCCTTCTCCACCTGCCGCACGAAGTCGCCCTCACTGTCGCCGGCCAGCGGACCGGTCAGGCCGCCATCGACCTACTATTCACCACCGCCCAGAGGGTGTTGGTCAATCGCGCCACTATCGACGCGGTTGGGCAACAGGTAGATCCACAAAAGCGGGTACGCGACTCGAGGTCCCGGCTTCGCGCAGAAGGAATTGTAGTTTTTGGCCACTACTCGCCGCATCCGACGATGGCCGAGGCGCTCGGCCTTCCTCGGCCTACGCTCGGTCGATTCGTGAGTGCCCGCCTCGCCCCATGGTCCGCCACGGACCCAGAACCCCACGTGACGATCGACGGCGCCGAGTGGCGGCTGGCACGTCCGAGCGAACCCGCTGTTCCCGCCCCACGGCTTCCCGAGCAGGGGAAGTAACCGTAACGCCCCCTGGAGGCGGAGAACAACCGATGTGAGCCGAGCCACCCCGGGGGTAGGGGTCGACATACTCGTACCAGAGCCGCTGGCCGCCGACCTGGCCAGTACCCACCGCGGGCTGTACGACGATGCGGGCCATGAGGAAGCGAGTGGCCACACTGAACACAAAGCCCTGACGCCGGCAGATAGATATCGTAGGGTCCCGGGCAAGGGGGGCGACCTCGGGTCGCCAACAACTCGCGACCAACGGAGGTTTGCTTGCCGTCGCCGGACTGGACGTCACCGTCGCCGGACCTCGAGCGCCTGGTGGCGACCCAGATGCCGACCGCCTTGAGGAACTACCAGGAAGATCGACCGCTTTTCGACGAGCACGTCGGCCTAGAGGCGGCCTTCCGCACGGGAGGCTATTCGGGTCGCCAACTCACCGAACTCATACAGAATGCCTCTGACGCGATCTTAAGCGCGGGCGGCCGCGGTGAGGTCGAGGTGTTGCTCACGCCAGACGCGCTGTACTGCGCCAACGAAGGCTCCCCCTTCACCAAGAAGGGCATCGACAGCATTACCCACGCCTACGTGAGCACCAAGCGGGGTCAGGAAATCGGCCGATACGGTCTGGGGTTCAAGGCTGTCCTGGCCATCTCTGAGAACGTGCAGATCTTCAGCACATCGGTGTCCTTCGAGTTCGGTTCCGCCGAAGCGCTGGAGGCGCTGCGACGCATCGAGCCTTCGGCGAAGGCGCTTCCCGTCCTGCGAACGCCCACCCTGGTCAATGTCCAGGAGGCGCGGGCCCAGGATGCGGTGCTCGACCGCCTGTGCGGCTGGGCGACGACAGTCGTCAGGGTGCCGCTCGCCAGTCGTGGGTCCTTGGAAAGGCAGATTGCCGAGTTTCGACCTGAGTTCCTCTTGTTCGCACCCAAGGTCCAGAGGCTCCGGATCACCACCATCGATGCGCGAGGGAACCAGCGCGAGGTCGCCTACGAGTGCGCAGACAACGGTGACGGATGCTACACGGTGGGCGGCACCGACACCGAGGCGCGCGCCTGGAGGACCCTGCGGGAGCGGCACGAGCCATCTCTCACGGCGAAGAGCGAGGTCGCGGAGTCAATCGCAAGAGACTTCTTCTACATCACCTACGCCACTCCTTTAGACGGGCGCATGAGGCTGGGCGAGTTCTGGGCGAACTTCCCACTCGAGACGAAGACCTCGGCCTCCGGCATCTTCAACGCCCCGTGGGCCCTCAACGAGGACCGGACAAACATCCTGTCGAACAAGGTCTACAACGACGAGATCGTGGATCACTTCGCGCGGATGTTCCTCGAGATCCTCCCGGCCCTGAGCACGAAGGACGACCCGGCCCGTCATTTCATGTACATGCCCAGCCGGGCACGCGAGGTAGAAGGACCCGTCGACCGCCGCCTCATCACCCGGATTCAGTACGGCGCGGCGCACGGAAGCCTGATCCCCCTCGTCGACGGCACGCTCGTCAACGGCACGGAGGTCAGAGCCCTCGACCACAACGTGCCAATGCCCCGGGAGATGTACCAGCTGTGGGCGGACGCACCTCACGTGCCGAAGGACTTCCCCCATCCGGGTTGTTACGCGAACCCCACAACCCGCACCCGTCTCCGAGACCTTCACCGCAGTGCCTACCTGGCACCGGATCAGGAGCCCACGGGCTCGGAGCCACCGGTCGCCACGGAGGCAGGCGTCGCGACATGGCTGGGGGCGCTGGCTCGCGGATCGGACACCCGGCTTTCCCGCATCTGCATCCGCGCCGCGGACCGGCTCCCCCGCGAGTTCAGCGAGGACGTCGCCAAGGCGCGCATCGTCGCGCTGACCGACGGGTCGTTCGCGCGTCTCAACGAAGGAGCCACCACCTTCCTGCCGCCGCAGGAAGGTACCGCGCTCGACGGCTACCGGATCGTTCACCAAGACCTGACGAAGGACCCCGAGGCTCTGCGGGTTCTTGAGGCCCATCGATTCCGACGGCTCGCTCCTGAGACGATCATGGAGCACCTCCTTGGGCACCTCGACGAGCAGTCCTCCCCCGAGGAATGGCAGGCCCTCTGGAACGCCGTAGACGACGTCCCTACCGTCCGAGCCGCCCGGATCCTGCGCGAGCGGCAGACCAAGGGCCATGAAGTCAGAGTGCCCACAAGCGACGGCAACTGGGCAGATCCCAGGCAGGTATTAGATCTGACCGCGTTGGGCATCGTCACCGAGCCCGGGTCGACACTGGCTCCGCGCTCTATCGACCGCAAGATCGCCGAGGAACTGGGAGTCAACTTCGGCGTCTCCGCCAGGTACCCCGTCGTCGAGGAGGGAGCCTTCGCCGAGTACCGCGACTGGGCAGAGGCCGAGGCGTGTGCGCACTGGGGGCTCGACCGGTCCTCGGTGCCCGGAGAGCTGCGGTTCGACAGGGAGTACGCGCCCGGGCCCATCGGCCTGCTCGCGAAGCTGCGCGACGACCCACAAGCGTCGGCGACCTGGACCAGACTCCTCGTCGAGACCAACGCGGAGACGACATGGACGGTCCACTTCCCTGACGGGGACACAACCAGCGTCACCGCACCCCATCTCTGGGCCGCCCGCACCTGGGGAAAGGCAATCACGACCCTGGGCACCACGCAGGACCTGTCGCTCTGCGTCGACCCCACGCTCCGGCCGTACGGACGGATCCTCCCCGTGCCGGCCGTGTTTGCGCTCGGTCGGGTCGACCTCCCCCGGGACCTCGCGGACCTTGACCCCGACTACCTGGGGGAACGACTCTCCGGGTTCACCCCCCACCCCGCACAACCGGACGACGCGAAGACCCTGGGCTCCCTGCTCGCTGGCGCGGTCGCCGTCTTCCCCGAACCAGATGAGTGGCCGGCCCTCCTCCCGGCAGTTACCGGTCGCGAGGTCTCGCCGGTACGCCCGGACCGGATCTACGTAGCTCGTGACGATGACGAGCTGAACATCCTTCATCGAAACGGTCTCGCCCACGTTCTCGTGGAGGACGACGAACAGCGTGCCGCGCTCGTCACCTCCTCGCCTCTCCCTCTGGCCGAGAAGGCCATCCGCTTCGAACTGCGGCCTCTCGAGCCCGGCGACCCCGTCGCCCTCGTCGATCTCTTTCCGGGCGTCCGACCGTACATCCCGATGCACCGACAGGGACTCCAACTCATCCCCGTCAGCTCCGTCGTCACGCGACAGACCACCCCTGCAGGCACCAATGACGAGGTCCACGACCGCTACTTCGTGGAGGACATCGCCTACCTCTCCCAAGATCCGTACTCACGCGACGACCAGCCCGATCTCCTTCGTTGGCTGAACGATGAAGCTGGCCTCGGCCTCAGCTCTGCCCAGATCTCCGACGTCCTCGGGCAACTGACGGACGCTCGCCTGACGGAGCTGCGCAGCGACCTGAACGCCTGCCGCACGGACGCGGAGAGGCTGGGCAGGCTCTTCACCGCGGACGAGCTGCGTAGCAAGCTACCGGCCGGTCTGGTCGAGTCCCTAGAAGCGCTCGGCAAGAACGTCACTGACGACGACCTGCCCCGGCTGTTCCTCGATGCCCACGGTTACGAGGCACTCAGCCAGTTGCGGGACCAACTGGGAACGATGGGGCTTCCGGTCCCACAGAACTGGGGCGGCAGCATGCGCGCCCGGCAGCTCGTCGCAGACCTCGGCTTCGACCCCCGCTTCGCCGGAGATCGGACCGCCTCGAAACCCACCTCGGAGATCGTCCTGGGAAAGCCGGGCCTGGGCGAGTTACACGACTTCCAGAAAGAAGCGGTGCAGGGCGTACGGTTCCTCCTGCGATCACGGAGAGGACACGCGGAGAAGGGACTCGTCGAGCTCCCGACAGGTGCCGGCAAGACCCGTGTCGCGGTCGAGGCGACCGTGCGCTCCTTCCTCGACCACGCCTTCGAAAGGCCCGGACACGTCCTGTGGGTCGCACAGTCCCGGGAACTGTGCGAGCAAGCGATCACATCGTGGAGCGAGGTGTGGAGGGAGTTCTCCGACAACAGGTCCATGGCGATCTGCCGCTTCTTCGGGCAGTACAAGCCCGAAGAGCCAGACCATGAGGTCGCAGTGGTCGTCGCGACCGACGCCATGCTGCTAGAGCACCTCGACGACGAATCCTTCGGGTGGGTCTTCGACCCGCTCGCGGTCATCATCGACGAAGCGCACCGCGCCGCGACCGCCGCCACCTACACCCGCTTGCTGCGCAAGCTGAAAGTACACACCGAGGCCAGGGAACGACCGCTGCTCGGCCTGTCGGCCACACCGTTCAGCGGCCGAAACGCCGAGGCAAGTCAGCGCCTGGCAGACCGCTTCGGTCGCAACCTAATCCAGACCTTGGGCGACGACCCCATCGCCGAACTGCAGCAGCAGGAGATCCTCGCCTACATCGATCACGACGTCCTCGAGGGATCCACATTGCGCCTCGACGAGCAGGAGGTCGGCCTCCGCAGGATCTCGCCGAGCACTCTCGGACGGCTGGGAAAGGATCAGCACCGGATGCGGCGAGTCGTCAGCCACATCATGTCCCAGCCGAGTGACTGGAAGATCCTCGTCTTCATGCCATCAGTGCTGTCCGCACAGGTTCTGGCGGCGGTCCTCCGCTCCGAGAACGTTCAGGCGGACTCCGTCAGCGGAGAGTCCTCCCGACGACGGCGGGAAGACGTCATCGAACGCTTCCGGAACGGTGATATCCAGGTCCTGGTCAACTGCGATCTGCTGACGCAGGGCTTCGACGCTCCCAGCGTGCGAGCCCTCTACATCGCCCGGCCCACCCTCAGCGCCAGCAACTACATCCAGATGGTCGGTCGCGGCCTACGCGGTCCCAGAAACAACGGCTCGGAACGATGCCTCGTGGTCGACCTGCAAGACACCGTCGAGAACGGCGGCATCGACCTGGCGTACCGGGAATTCGAGACCTACTGGACGCGAACCTGACCATGCACCTCATCCCCCCCTTCGACCACGACTTCACGACCGACAGCAACGCCGAGCGCAAGTTCGCCCAACTGCTGACGCGCGTACCGGACGACGAGGCCGTCGCCTTCCACTCCTTCCACCTGTCGCGTCACCGCATACAGCAGATGGGTGAGGCCGACTTTGTGGTGTTGTGGGACGGGGCCGTCCTCGTGTTGGAGGTGAAAGGCGGCAGGCTCAGCCGACAGGACGGCAAGTGGTATCAGCGAGGCCGCGACGGGATTCACGTCCTTCGCAAATCCCCGCTGGACCAGGCACGAGAGGCGCGATGGGCGTTCAGCGACCTCATCGAGCGCAAGCTCGGCGACGACTACTCCTACGGCTTCGCGCTGGTCACGCCCGATTGCATGCTCGACGACAGTTTTGAACTGGGAGAGCACGAGTACCTCGGGCAGACCGACATGCACGAGCAAGGGCTGGTTCGGAAGTTCGATCTCATGGCCTCGGTCGCGCGAAGACGACCCGGATCGAGCCAGAGACGCCCCAAGAAGGACCTGAGCCCCCTCCGTAAGGTTCTGCGCAGGGACCTTGACGGAATGATGACGCTGGCACAGCAGACCGAGATGGTCGAGCGACGACGCGCCGAACTACTCGACGAGCAGATCGACTTCCTCGAGGCCTCTCGAGCAAACCCGCGGATCGTCCTCGAGGGTGGCGCCGGAACCGGCAAGACCCTCGTCGGTCTCGAGGGCGCTCGACGAGAGGCCCTTGAGGGCGCCCGGGTCACGTTCGTCTGCTCCACCCGGGATGCCCGCGAGCGTGCCCAGCGGACGGTGGGGCCGGGGGTCCTCGACCTCGTGCTCCAAGCCGAACTGCCCCTGACCACACCCGCCGAGCTGCTCGTCCTCGACGAGGCACAAGACATGATGAACGCTGAGGATCTCGACCGCGTTTTCAACAGCGTCGCCGGCGGACTCGACGACGGACGGTGGTGGCTCCTCGCCGACTTCAACAACCAGGCCCACGTCGACGGAGCGTTCGACGAGGATAGCTACCAACTCATAACGACGACCGGCAACAGTTCGCGCATCCGCCTGGCTCGCAACGTGCGTAACACCGAGCCCGTCATCGAGGCGACGCAGATCTACCTCGCCGCCGACGTCGGCACAGCACGGGTCGGGCCGGGACCGGCCGTCACGGTAGTGAAGGCCCCAACGACCTCGCAGGCGACGTCACAAGCCGCGGGGCGCATTCGGCGACTGCGCCAAGACGGCGTCTCACCACGTCAGGTGGCCGTCGTCGTCCTCGACCACGACGACCTCAGCATTTCGACACACGGGACGCCGAGAGAGCTCGAGGGGGTCCGGGTCTGGACGCCGACCGAGATCAAAGGACTCGAGATGCAGCACGTGCTCGTCGTCGGGCTCGCCGACCTGTCCGCGCAGCGACATCGCAATCTCGCCTACGTCGCCATGACACGCGCCACCGTGAGCCTGTGGATGGCGGTGTCCCCCGACGCATACACGGAGATGACGAGAATGGCGTCTCAGCACCTCGCCCAAAGGACGGCCCGACAGTGACCGGCTCCCCGACGCGACGAGAGCGCGTCCTGCAGAACCTGGAACATGCCTACCTGGGTCCGCGCCACGGTCAACACGAAGTCATCAGCTCCCGCCCAGACGTGACCTACATGGCCGGCACGCTCTTCCCCGACTCCGAAGGGGCCGCACCTCGACAGGAGGACGCGGGGGTCGACGACGCCCGCCTGTCGCCCGCGCGCGACGACGGGACGACATCGGCCGACGACGACTTCGAGGCCGT
>ERZ795053.6612-NODE-6612-length-11481-cov-4.805444_pt1 | contig 11481 bp, 2 predicted proteins | sample MGYA00375137_ERZ795053 | MGnify/ENA primary metagenome ERZ795053 (study PRJEB30182, sample SAMN05720284) | activated sludge metagenome | isolation source: Anaerobic digester | place: Hong Kong | collected 2014-12-17 ... | reverse complement strand
GTTTGGAATGTCGCGTTCTGCAACGTCATGGCGCCGACGGACGTGCCCGGTGCGACGGTACAGCCGGATGCGACGGTCGTTGTACCGCTGGCCGAACCGTTTCCGCCAAGCGTACCGCCGTTCGCCACGGTGATGCCTCCGCTGCCGGTGGCTGATCCTGTCGTGTTGCCCAATACGAGCGTACCGCCTTCAACCACCGTACCGCCCGAGTAGGTGTTGGCGTTTGTAAGGGTGAAGCTACCCGTACCGGTTATGGTGATGCTGCCGGGCCCGTTGAACCAATCTTTGACCAGCCCGTCAAAAGTCGATGATCCATTGTTTGTACCGACCGTCAGCGCGGACTCACCGGCCGGGTCACTGAGCGCGACGGTCCCGCTTGTACTGCCGACACCGATCAACTTGTTGGTACTCGCGGTTGCACCGTCTACCGACAGCCTGCTGCTGCTTGAGTTCAACCGCACGTAATCGCTGAAACTCGCGGCGGCGGAGTTATTGATATCAACGATGCCAATTCCGTTGCCACCATCGGGGCCTATTCGCATGCGCTCGGTGCTGAGTGTCGTGCCCTGACCGGATGCGTTGGCGTACGCCTCATCGCCAACCGTGCGACCCACGTAGATATCCGAAGCCGTCAAGGTCGATCCCGTTGCAACGTCAAGGGTGGGGAAAGCGGATCCCTCCAGGAAGATATATAGGGCGTCCAAGGTACTGCCTTCAACATAGACGAGCCCGTCGACGTATAGCAAAGGCTTGGGTGCGAAAGTGCTGTTTTCTACGACGTCCAGTCGGCCGGAGGTGTGGACCTCGTGAGCGCCGATTGGCGCGAAATTGCCGCCGCCGGTGATGCGAAGACGGCCACCTTCAACCCAAACGGCTCCCGTGAAACTGCTGTCGCCGGTAAGTTCCTGCGTATTGGAGCCGGTCTTGAGCAGGGACGGGCTCTGCTGATCGCTCGAGGTGGTTGAAAGTGCGCCCGCGTAGCTCGCGTTTTCGCCGTCCGATCCGAGCGTGTAGAGGGCATTGCCCATGTTCAGTGCGGCTGATCCCCGCAGGCCACCAATGTGCGGATCGAACCCGTTAGCATTCAGACCGCCCGCGACATTCAAGCGCAGTATTGTGTTCTGCAGCGTGTTGGCGGCTCCAAGAACGATCCTGCCTTCATCGATGATCGCTTCACCGGTGAGCGTGCTGGCTCCAGACAGCGTGAGCGCTCCCGTGCCAACCTTCTTGAAGCTGCCGCTCCCGGTGAACTTGCCGGCAAACGTCGAAGAAATATCCTGCGCTCCGTTCTTGCCAATGATCAAACCAGGGGCGGCGAGGTCCGTGTTCGACAGGGCGACCTCGCTGCTGCTATCGCTGGTGATGCGCGCCGCGTAGAGTTCTGCGTCCCCGATGGAGAGCTTGCCGCCCGAGATGTTGACCGTTGCACCGTTCGTATTCGAAGTGTTGAGCGTCACTTCCGCGTTATCTTCAATCGACAACTCACCGCCGTTGATGTCGATGGCCCCGGATGGAAAGGGGCTGACAAACTGAAACGTCCCCGAGGCGAGACGGGCCAGACCGCTGTCCACGCGGAAGACACGCAGGTCGCTGATGCTTCCGGTAAACTCCTGTGGATATCGATCCGCCGTCGCGCAGATGATCTGTCCACCGCCCCCGGAAGTGAGCGCGCCCGAATAGGTGGAAAGGCTACTGCCATACCCATCGAGCGTGAGCGCAGTACTGCCCAAATTGAGCGCATTGGCGCCACTGAGCCCCCCAAACGTCGGGTTTAACCCGTTGAAATCGACCGGATCATCGTATGCCAGTTCGACCTTGGCATTCTGCAAGGCGAGCGCATCGCCGAGCGTGGTGGTTCCGATCTCCATCCGGTATACGCCGTCGTAGGAGTTGGCGGCGTTTAACTGGACATCGACCTCAGTCACACCCGTATCGCCTGCGACGACGATGTCGCCGCTGCCTTCCATCGCGGCGTCCATCTCCACGCCGCCCCTTTCGTACGCGAACCAAGTTCCGGAGCCGAGTTGCTGGTAGATGAGCGTGGGGCCGAACTTGATGACCTGTTTGTAGGTGTAGATGCCATTCCAACTACCGAGTGTACCATTCTGGAAGTGGTACTGGTCACTACCATGCACGATGATGGACTCGACCTCCCGGGTCTTCTCTTGCAGGTCGACATCCTTGCCGAATCCCGTATCCACGTAGAATTCCACGCGGTGGTTGGGGGCATTCGGGATGTCGCCTCCACCGGGGTTTTGCTGCCAGTTCCCGGACTGGTTCCAGTTGTTGTTGTTCTGTGGGTGCCAGTCGAATTGGATGATGTCATCTGCTATGACCGGGGCGGCTGGGATGGCCAGCATCGCAATGGTGCATGCCCACAGTACGCACCTGCGGCGCCCCGCCATAGCGACTGCTCGGCGTAGCACCCCGACGACTACGGAGCGGCTCGATGTCGCCGCACCAGTACCCTCCGCCATCTTGCACGCTTCGTTCCCGCTTCCAATCCGATTCATGCCAGCCATTACGCCACTCCCCGATTCGGCCCATGCGGATCTGCCTGGACGATCACCATGATCCCTACGAATCCACCTCACTCCTCCACACACCGAAACCGGCCCGGGGCGGAACCGGCGGCGCGAAAAAAGAACCGCCCCGGGCCAAAAACCGCGTTCTTCGCCCCGTGACGGCGTCCGGGTATACTGCGGACGTGCCAGAAACGACCGGAGGAGAATTGACCGGGGCCCGCCCCTCCCACGAGGCCACGCAGTACCTTGCGCGGCTCGAAGCGGGCGATGCAGCCGCGGCGGACATGCTGTTGCCGCTGGTGTACGATCAGCTTCGCGGCCTGGCGGGAGCGATTTTTCAAGGCCAGCCAGCCGACCATACGCTCCAGCCCACCGCCCTCGTCCACGAGGCCTATCTGAAGCTCATCGGATCGCCCAGTGGCTGGAAGGACAGCGCCCACTTCTGTGCCGTCGCGGCGACCGCCATGCGCCAGATCCTTTCGAACCACGCCCGCGACAAGCGCGCCGCCAAGCGCCGCGCCCACCGCGTCGACCTCTCCGTGGATCAGATGCCCACGCCCACCGGGGCATCGGCTCTCGACCTGCTCGAGCTGGACGAAGCCCTGACCGAGCTGGCCGAGCGCAACAGCCGTCACGCCCGGATGGTCGAGCTGCGTTTCTTCGGCGGGCTGACGGTGGAGACCATGGCGGACATCCTGGGGATTTCCACCGGGATGGCCCGCCGCGAGTGGCGGGCCGCGCGGGCCTGGCTGAGCTGCCGCCTCTCGACGGGGGAAGCGCCTTGAGCACCGCCGAGCGCTACGAGCAGGTGATGGCGCTTTTCCACGAGGTCTGCGATCTGCCGGACAGCGTGCGAGCGGATTTTCTCGCCCGGGCCTGCGGGAACGACGCGGATCTGCGCCGGGCCGTGGAGCAGCTCGTACACCACGACAGCGCAGCCTGCGCCGCGGTCGATTCGGGCGAACGCGGCGAGGGCATCCGGGCGTTGTCGGCTGCCGCGCTGGCCGACGAAGACGCCCAGCCGCGGAGCATCGGGCAATACCAGATCGTCCGCCGGATCGGCAAGGGGGGTATGGGCATCGTCTACGAAGCCCGCCAGGATCACCCCCGCCGCACCGTCGCCGTCAAGATTCTGCACGCGGGGATCGGAACGAGCGGCGCACTGAAACGCTTCGAACGGGAGGCCGACCTGCTCGGCCGCCTGCAGCACCCCGGCATCGCCCAGGTCTTCGAGGCCGGTATCGGCGTCGTGGAGCTGCCCTCCGGAATGCGCCCACGCCAACCCTTCATCGCCATGGAGCTGATCGCGGGTCAGCCGCTCGATCAGTACGCACGCGACCACGCGCTCGACGCCGGCGCCCGGCTCGAACTCTTCGCGCTGATCTGCGACGGCGTGCAGCACGCGCACGAACGCGGCGTCATTCACCGCGACCTCAAGCCCGGCAACATCCTGGTGACAGCCGCGGGGGCGCCCAAGATTCTCGACTTTGGGGTATCCCGGGCGACCGATGCCGACATCCACACCGTCTCGCTGCAGACGCACACCGGGCAGCTTATCGGCACGATTCCCTACATGAGCCCGGAGCAGGTGGCCGGCGATTCGTCGGCGATCGATGCCCAGAGCGACGTGTATTCCCTCGGCGTCATCCTGCACGAACTGCTCGCTGGGGAACTGCCCTACGGCATCCGCAACCTCCCGTTCGCCGAGTCGTTCCGCACGATCCGCGAGGAGGAGCCCACGCGGCTCGGGACGGTGGACCGGCGATTCCGCGGCGACGTCGAGACGATCGTCGCCAAGGCGCTCGAGAAGGAGAAGCCGCGCCGGTACGCGTCGGCGGCTGATCTGGCCGACGACATCCGCCGGCACCTGCGTCACGAACCGATCGTGGCGCGGCCCGCGAGCACGCTGTACATGGCCCGCAAGTTCGCGCGGCGCAACAAGACGCTGGTGGGCGGGCTCACCGCCACGTTCCTGGTGCTCCTGCTCGGCGCCACCGGCACCACGATCGGACTGGTCTCGGCGCTGCACGCCAATGAGCGGCTCGAATCCGCCAATCGGCAGCTCGCCAAGACCAACACGGACCTGCAGCGGGTCAGCCGGTTCCAGTCCGACCAGCTCTCCGGGATCGATGTGCCCCAGATGGGGCTGCGCATTCGCGAGGACCTGCTTCACGCCGCGCCCGACGGTCAGGCGGACACCCTTGCGGCGCAGCTCGATGGCATCAACTTCATCGATGTGGCGCTCTCCGCGCTCGATCGCAACTTCTTTGGCCGCGCGCTCGAGACAGTCGATCGCGAACTTGCCGATCAGCCGCTGCTGCAGGCGAACCTGCTGCAGGAACTCGCCACCACGATGCGCAAGCTCGGACTCCTCCAGGCGGCCAAGGCGCCCCAGTCGCGGGCGCTCGCCATTCGCCGGCACGAACTTGGAGACGAACATCCCGACACCCGCGCGTCGATCAACCAGTCCGGCGCGCTCGCCCTGGCCTGCGGTGACTACACTGAGGCCGGGGCGCTCTACCGCGAGGTGATGGCGATCGACCAGCGGGTGCTCGGCGATGACGCCAGAGAAACTCTGGTGGCGGCCTGCGGAGTCGCCAGCGTGTTGCGCCAGGAGGGGCAGTACGAGGAGGCGGAGCGCGTCGCCCGCCGCGCCCTTGAGGGCCTGGAAAGGGTCGCCGGCGCCGACGATTCCGACACGCTGGGCGCGATGACCACCCTGGCCACGATTCTCAAGCTGCGCACCGCGTACGAGGAGGCCGAGCAGATGCTGCGCGACGTCGTCGCGCGCAGCCGCAAAACACTTGGGGACGAGGACCCATCCACCATCGGTGCCATCGCGAACCTGAGCAACCTCCTCGAGCTGCGCGGCGCGTTCAAGGAATCCACCGCGCTCGCCCGCGAGGCCCTGTCGTTGCGCGAGCGAATCCTGGGTGCCGACCATCCGGACACGGTGGCCTCGATGATGGCGGTCGGCGCACGCCTCAGCCGGCAGGGAAAATACGATGAGGCGGAACCGCTCCTCCGCGAGGCGCTCGCGAAGCGGCGGCGCCTGCTCGGCAATGACCACGACAACACCCTGAACGCGATCGACAACTTGGCGTCACTGCTCAGCGATGACGGGCGGCCTGCCGAGGCGGAGACCCTCTTCCGCGAGACCCTCGAGCGGCGCCGCCACAAGCTCGGCGACGACCACCCGGCGACGCTGCAGGCCCTGGGCAACGTCGGCTTCGTGCTGAACCAGGAGGGAAAAGCGGAAGAAGCCGAGCCGTACTATCGCGCGGCCCTCGCGGGCTTGCGGCGCGTATACGGCGACGACCATCCCGCCACGCTGACGGCCATCGGCAACCTCGCTGCGCTGCTGTCGCAACGGGGCAAGGATGATGAAGCGGAGCCGCTCTACCAGGAATCGCTCGAAGGGCGACGGAAGCTGCTCGGGGAGGATCACCCTTCCACGCTCAACGCGATCTACAACATGGGCAACTACCTCATGGGGCTGGGCAAACTGGAAGCGGCTGAGCCCTACTGCCGCCAGGCGCTCGCGGGGTATCGCCGCGTCGGCGGGGACGACCACATCGGCACGCTCTATTCGCTGACGCTGCTGGGCCGCCTGATGATCATGGAGAACAAGCCGGCGGACGCGGAGGGCTTTTTCCAGGAGGCGGTCGAGCGCCGCCGGCGGATCAACGGCGACGATCATCCGCAGACGCTGCTGGCGGTGCGCGGCCTCGCGGAAGCGCTCGAAGCGCAGAACCGCTGGGCCGACGCGGAGACTTGGCGGCAATTCGTCGCCGCGGCTTCCGATCCATCGGAGACGCCCGCCACGGTCGACGCGGCTGACGCACAGTGTGCGCTGGGCCGCAACCTGCTGCGTCAGGGCAAAACCAAGGAAGCCGAGGGCGTGCTGACGAAGGGTATCGCTGCCTACCAGACCCTCAATCTCGGCGAGGATTGGGCGCGCTGGGACGCCCAGAGCCTGCTGGGCGAAGCGCTGGCCGCCGATGCGACGCGTCACGAGGAGGCGGAAACCGTGCTGCGCGAGGCTGCGGAGCGCATGGTGGAGGCATCGGACGGCAGCACCAGTGACCAGGCCCGTATCGCCGCAACGCGCACGTGCCTCGCCGGCCTGTACGATGCCGAACAGAAGCCCGAGGAAGCGGCCAAGTGGCGCGAGCGTGCCGCAGGCGGCACCTGACCGGGCTCTTGACGCCTTGCCTGCTCAACCGACCAGGGCCAGAGAATACCGCGCGCAAGACAGCGGCCGAGGAGTTGCTCCCCGGCCGCCGGGTTTGAACACATCGGCGTTACCGCGCCGGCTGCGGTCAGTTCTGCTGAGTGAACAGGTAGTTCACGCGGATCTTGCAGTCATCCGCGGTCCCCACGTCTATGCTCTGGCTCGCCGGCAGGTTGACGTCGTAGAAGACGTTCTCGTCGATCATTCCGATGCTCTTGTCGGAAATGTGCGTGGTACAGATCGTATCATCGTGATCGTTCAGCTCGTTGCTTCCGAGGTGGAACTTCTCCTCTTCGCGGAGCACAAACGATCCGGTCGAGCTGTTGATCGGAATCTGGCCTTCCGACTCGCACAGCCGATCCTCGTCGTCGCAGCACGCACCGGACGCGCAAGTGATGTCTTCTGCCAGACAGTCGTACGACTTGAACGTCTGCCCGGTCTGATCTGGAAAGGTAATGTCGAACGCGCCCTCCAGCTCCAGACCCTGATTGCTCGGGATATCGCAATCCCCCAGCACCTGGATGTAGTTGAGCGTCACCGTCAGCCGCGTGTCGCGATACAGCGGGTCGAGCGCAGCCGCAAGCTCCGCGGCATCGTTACGCAGGTCGCCGTCCGTATCCGCTTGGTTCGGGTCCGTACCCGCCGACAACTCCTGCGGGTCGAGCAGCCCGTCGCCGTCCTGGTCGGCGTAGAGCGGACTCGACTTCACCGACCGGGCCGCGGCGCCGTGCACGCTGACGGTCCAACCGACGTTGAGCTCGGTGAAGTCGCTGCGCGTGTCGTTGTCGGTGTCGGGGCTCGCCGGATTCGTGCCGATAGGCGGATCCTGGAAGGGCGCGGCATAACTGCAATTCGGCGCGGCGCCGCACTTCTGCAGGGCGACGGCGAGTTCCACCGGATCGTAGAGGTGAATCGGGTCCGCCGAGTCGAACTCGCGGTAATCCGTCAACCCATCCGCGTCCGAGTCCAGACTGCGCGGCGAGCTGGCGATGGCCCGCTCGATGATGTCCGGTATGCCGTCGTGGTCGGTGTCGGCTTCGGTCGGGTCTGAGGTGACGAACACGCCGGTTGTGCCGACTTCCCAACCGTCCTGCTCCTCGAGGTCGAAGAGACCGTCGCCATCGGAATCGATCACCGCGCCGGCGTCCGCACCGTTGGGATTGGTGCCGAGCAGCACTTCGCGTCCGTCGCCGATGCCGTCGAGATCGGTGTCGTAGCGCACCGGGTCCGTGCCGAACAGGCCCGTGTGCGTGGCGCGGACGTAGTCATCCCCCTCGGGCGTCGTATCGATCATGCCGTTGGCGCCGGCGCTGATGCAGACCGCGCCGAGGCTGCCGCGTTCCACCGGGCTGTTGCCGGCAGAAGTTTCCAGCACGTCGTCGCCGGCTGCCGGGGCGGTATTGCACACGCCGTCCGGGCCGGGGTCGATCTTCGCGGTCGCGGCGATGACGTCGTTACCGGCGGGCGTGCTGTCGATCACGCCGTTGGGCCCGGACCCGACGCAGAGCTTGGAGCGGTTGCCGTTGGCGAGCGTCGTGAAGGCGACATCGTCACCGGCCAGCGCGGTCGTATCGCACACGCCGCCCGGGCCGGCGATGATCGCCTGATCGCTGTAGGGATAAACCGTCAGCACCACGCTGTTGGACGGATTGAGGTCGCCATCGAACAGTGCGATATCGTAGGTGTCGAGGATCTCGGACCTGTCGCTGAGACCATCCTCGTCGGTGTCGGAACGGTTCGGATCGGTGGCGGCTGCCTTCTCCGCCGCGTCGTCCAGGCCGTCGAGGTCGGAGTCGGCGCGGGCCGGGCTGGAGTAGGTGGGGTAGGGCTGGCCGGGCTTTTTCGCAACGACCCAGCCGTTGCGCACTTCGTCGAAGTCGTCGAGGCCGTCGCCGTCCGTGTCGACCTTCGTGTCGTCGCTGCCGTAGAGGTACTCCTCGCGGACGAACAGGCCGTCGTTGTCCACGTCGCTGGTGTAGAGCAGCAGGATCGCGTCGTGGGCCTTGAGCGGGATCGTGCTGAAGTCCTGGTCGAGACCCAGGTGCGTATTGGACGCCACGGACGTCCAGAACTTCCGGCCGTCGGGGCTGTTGGCCACGTCGCGGATCCGCGTGAGCGCCTCGACCTGCACGGGCTGATTGGCGATCGTCCGCGTGTCCTCGATCGTCGCGTACGTGTCGGCCTCGGGCAAGTCGCCGCCGTCGTCCTTGAGAATCCCAATGATCTCCAGGGCCCGCTGCATGGTGATGCCCACCATCTTGCCGTCATCGCCGAAGACGCTGGCGGTCGCGACGCGGTAGGTCTCGACGCGTCCGTCGCCGAAATCGATGGTGATACCGGCGGTGCGGTCGGCGACGTCCTGCGACGTGTAGACGAGGTTGCGGCCCTCCTCGTCGACCACGTCGAAATTCACGACCTTGAAGACCAGGCCGGTCGGCTCGCGCATGAGGGCGTCGATGCGATTGGGGAACACCTCGGTGTTCTCGAAGATGATCGGCCCGCGCTCCTGCTCGAACGGCGCGAGGTTGAAAGTCGGCTGACTCGTCGGATCGGACGAACCGCTCGCCCGCAGCGTCGCAATCGGCACGAACGAAAGCCCGGTGACGCGGTCCTGCTGCAGCAGCGACAGCTCGATATTGGACACGCTGAACGCGAGATCGCTCTGGTTGGCGATGTTGACCGTGGCCTGGACGATCGCCGAGCTGATGTCGCGCGTGACCGAGCGGCGTTCGCTCTGCTCCACCGCGCTCGTCACCGAATCCTGGTATTCCTGCTGCGAGGTCTCGGACGACTGGCGATCCACGGTGGTGCTGAAACCGCGGGCAAGACCCTGCTTGAAGCTCGCCTTGCCGGAGATCTTCCAGCCCGCGGACCCCCCTTCCACGCCGATCTCCTGGCCGTACTCCGCCTCGTTCTGCGTCGTCGCCGTGTCGGTCGTGCCGAGCGTGTTGGTCCGGCTCTGCGTGAACGTCGACGCGGTCATCTGGGAGATCGACTGCGTCGTCCCCTGCTCGTCGGTGTAGCTCGACGTGATGTTGAGATCGAGCGACACGTCCTGCACGGTGATCTGCGGCAGGGGCAGATCGGCGATGAGCGGGTTGCGGCTCAGCTCGAACAGTTCCTCCGAATCGTTGAGCTGGTCGCCGTCGGTGTCCGGCATGATTGGCGACGTGAGGTAGAAGGTCGCCTCCAGGTAGTCGCCGGTATCGTCGTCATCGGAATCCTGGTCGAGCGGATTGCTGTAGTAGATGTTGAATTCCGCGGCGTCATCGAGCAGATCGTCGTCGGTGTCGTTGTCGCGCGGGTCGCTGCCGATCAGTTTTTCCGTGCGATCGTCGAGCCCGTCGCGATCGGTGTCGGCGACGAGCGGACTGCTCGTGACCTGGCGGCGGACGACCTCGCGGTCGTTGTGCTCGCCGCGTTTCGTGCCGAGTTCGACCGCGACCTCCCACCCGCGCTGCTCCTCGGCGTCGGAGAGGCCGTCGCTGTCGGTGTCGATCACCTCGCACGGATCGGCGCACATCGCGAAGCAGTCCGGCTCGTCGAACTCGCACGGGCCGTCGTTGTCGCAGTCATCATCGGTATCACAGGTGCCGTTGCCGTCGATGCCGAGCGGATTGGCTGACTCGGGCGCGCAGGACTTCGGGCCGCACGTCGCGGGCGTACCGGGGAACAGCACGCTGGCGGGGTCGACGAGCAGTTCCTTAGGCGCCAGCGCGTTGCCCTGCATGTCCTCCACGTTCACGACGGTGAGGCGGTAGGTGAGCTCGTTCTGCGAAGTCGTGGCGAGGATGACGCTCGTGCGGCTGTTGCCGAGAAACGCGGCGTCGGTCACCGCGACGTAGCCGACCTCGGAGAGGACGTTTTCCTGTACGATGAAGTAGTTGGTTGCGGCGAGCACGCTGTCGCTCATCGGCTTGTTGAAGCTGACCACCACGGTGCGGTTGCTGGTGGAGACCGCGCCGGTGACACGCGGCAGGAGCAGCGACGGATCGCCGTCGCCCGCGGCTGCCGAACCGGTGTAGGTGAAGGTCGCGGCGTTGTGCGCCCCGTCGAGGGCGTTCGGCGGCGTGGCGATGTCCGCGACCTCCGCCGCGACGGACACGGTGTACTCCTGGCCGATGGTCATGGGCAGCGTGGTCAGCTTCACCTGCGTCTGGAAGCTGTTCTGCTCCGCCGACGACGCGGTCAGCGCTGGGGAAAACGCATAGTTGGTCGCGTCCCCCGCCGCAAGGTTCACCGGCTCGCTGAAGTTGACCAGCACGGTGTGGTCGTCGAGGGCCGCAGCCGCCGTCACCCGCGGGGCGACGTTATCGATCGGCGGAATCCCGAAGAACTTCGCGGACGACCGCGTCGGGTCGATGTAGATCCGGTTCGTGAGGCAGATCGAGCCCAGCCCGGACTGGCCGCCCGTCTCGCGGAGGCGGATGCGATCGATCATCGTCCCAGCCGGCAGGTTGAGCTGTCCCAGGTACAGGTAGCCGTCGCCCGCGCTCACCTTCTGCGTGGCCGCCGCCAGCGCGGTCGTGTCGAAGACGTAGTCGAACCCGGCCGATGCAGCGCTGGACAGGTACAGCACCGGGGCATCGAGCGTGAACGACAGATCGGTAAGCTTGAGCACGATGGCCTCGTGCTGCACCGCGTGGTCGAGATCGAAGGTGAGTTCCTCGTCACTGTTGCCGCCGGAGCCTTCCATGGGGCTGATCTCGATGGCCGCGCAGG
>ERZ795053.6611-NODE-6611-length-11483-cov-5.536489_pt1 | contig 11483 bp, 4 predicted proteins | sample MGYA00375137_ERZ795053 | MGnify/ENA primary metagenome ERZ795053 (study PRJEB30182, sample SAMN05720284) | activated sludge metagenome | isolation source: Anaerobic digester | place: Hong Kong | collected 2014-12-17 ... | reverse complement strand
TCCTCAGAAGTCGTATAGCTGTCACCAGAAGCGACGGGCGCATCGTTCACTGACGCGATATTGAGGGTAACGGTGCCAACGCCCACACCGCCGTCAGAGTCCGTTATCTGATACGTGAAACTGTCGGTGCCATGAAAGTTCGCATCGGGCGTATAGCTGAACGTTCCGTTCGTCTGGAATGTCAACGCACCGTGTGCTGTGCCCGTTACTACGGAATAGCTCACGGTGTCCCCATCAGGATCACTGTCGTTAGCCGTTACAGAACCGGAAAGCATTGTATCTTCAGTTCCGGTGATCGTATCGTTCCCAGCAACCGGTGACGGATTGGTGGCGGTATAGGTAAATCCTTTGGTGACGCTGGCACCTTGGCTATCGGTCGCCGTGACGTAAATTGTGTAAATTCCATCAGACATAGGACCGCCCTGGGACGCGTCAGAGTGAAGCGTGCCCGTTATGGTCCCCGTTGAAGAATTGAGCGTCAGCCCAGCAGGAAGCCCACTCCCAGAGAAGGTGAGTGTGTCGCCATCGGGATCAGAAAAGTTACCGCCTACTGCCACGTTCACGGCTGAGCCGTCGGCACCTGTCGCATTTGGAATTGTTGATGCCACGGGCGCCGGGTTTGTTATCGTCCATGTGAACGTTTGCTGCGTTGTGATGCTCGATGCATCGACAGCCGTTACGGTCACGGTGTAGGGGCTGGTGGCAGAAGCAAGGTGGTCAATCGTTCCGCTTATTATGCCGGTTGATGCATTTATGGACAGCCCGGCTGGCAAGCCCGTAGCACCATATGTCAGCAGATCACCGTCGACGTCAGAGAAATTCCCAGACAGGTTGAGCGAGATCGCGTCGCCATCAGCTGCCGATTGGTTGGCAACAGCCGTCGAGGTCGGCGCATCGTTCACAGGAGCAACGGATATACTCGCGGTCACGTCGGCAACCGACATGAGGCCGACGTTGTCGATAGCGCTGTAGTTGAAGCTCGTAGCCCCGTTCCAGTTTGCACTCGGCTTGAAGTAAAGCGTCGCGGAATTGCTAAGGGCGTTGACTATCGATCCTACACCAATCGATGTCGTGAGCGTTGCATCACTATAAAGCGTGCCGTTAAGCGGAACTGTCGCGATTTTGAAACTCGCAACCGAGCCATCGACGTCCGTGCCGCTCAATGTAACCGCAATTGTCGTATCCTCGTTACCTGAGGCGCTAGTCGCCTGCGGCACAGGGGCGTCGTTGACCGAATTCACAGTGATCGAAACCGTGGCCGTTTCGGTCTTCCCGCCGGAGGTTACGGTATATGTAAAGCTGTCGCTTCCAAAGTAGTTCGCGACGGGCGTATATGTTATGGCGCCATTGGCCAGGAAGGTTACGCTGCCGTGTGTCGGCGAAGTCACGCTGGTCACACTGGGCGTGCCCTCGAAGCTGTCGGCTGTCGCACCGCCCGTTCCGGTCAGAACGTTAAAGTTTGCGGTGGTATCCTCGTTCGTCGTAATTGCGTCGGCGGTGATGTCCACAACCGGCGTGATCGTAATAGTTGTTACATCTGTATCCGAAAGTGCACCGCCCGCACCGGTGTTTCCACCGTCGTTGGTTGTCATGGTGAGGTCGACGGTGCCGTTGAAATCGCCAACTTGAACGTAATTGGGGGCCGATGCCGACGCCAAATAGGCGTTAATGTTGCCGAGTGTTCCCGAAAGCTGAAGCGAGGCCGTGTTTGACCCGCTCACCGTCACGCCGCCGGACGAGGTTGCAGTGAGGGCGCCTGAACTGACGGACAGCGTAACCGAGATATTTCCCGATCCAGCATCCACATCCGTGACCGAGAGGCCGCTAAGTTTCAGGGCGCCGTCCTCTGTCACGCTGTACGGCGCGATATGGTTGACAGGCGCATCATTGATTGGATTGACCGTAACGGTCGCGGTCGCCGTTGCGGTACTGCCGTCGGCGTCGGTCACCTTGTAGGTGAAGCTGTCAGTTCCGCTGTAGTTGCTGGACGGTACGTATGTGAAAGCACCGGTCGCGGTATTGAAAGCCGTCAGCGTACCGTGGGATGGTCCACTGATGACCGCTACCGACGTGATCGGCGTATCGCCCAGGTCGGTTTCATTTGCCAGCACGTTATCGCTGAAGGATGTGTCTTCATTCGTCGTGAAGTTGTCGCTCACCAAATCCGGTACGCGATCGATATTGATACGGCTTGTTGCTACTCCTGAATTCGTATCTCCGTCATTGACCACGATTTGAATCTGACGTTGCGTCGTGGATGGCGTGTCGCTGGAATTCGAGAATTTTATCGCCTTGAGCGCGGCTTCATAATTCGCCTCAGATGCGACGCCGGAGAGCGTCACAGTCGTCGATGTAGCCGTATTCACCACAGTGGCGGTAATGCCGGTCGGGAGCGTGCCGACGCTGAGAGCATCGCCTGCCTGCTTATTGGTAAGCGTGATCGTCGCTTGATGAATGTCGGTCGTGGCATCGAAGTTCTGGATCAGCATGTCGCTGTCGACGATACTGATCGGTGTGCTCTGCTCAGTATAAGTTGCCTGGTAGTCGAGGCCGGAGGCAGTCGAGTTGTTGCCATCGAGATCAAGACGCAACGACGATCCAAAATATTCGATAAAGACGGCGCTGTTCCAATTGGCGTCACCGATATCGGTGATTGCCAAATTCACCGTATAGGACTGACCAGACACCAACTTGACGACGGCGCTCAGAGGCACAGTCTGGCCATCGAGAACCTCTGCCGGAGATGCCAAACCTGTATTGCTGACGAAGTATGCAGAATTGGTTCCAGCATTGACGTTGTTGATTGAAACGGGAGTCGATGTGCCGGGGATCAAGGCAAAGTTGGTGTTGCTGTAGCTGCCGCCTGACGGGTTGGCGCCGGAAATGAAAAATCCGAACGCATCATTGTACGACGAGCCAACGTACTCGGGATACTCTTCCGAGCCGAAGACATAGAACACTGCAATCTTGCTGACACCAGCATCAGGCGTAAAGGCGAGCTGAATCCGTGCAACATCGCGCTGCGAGCCCGTCGATATGGTCTGAAGCGGAGCATAGGTCGTATTGTCTCCACTGCCGCTGCCATCCCACTGGTTGCTGGGAGCATTCGGCAGCGAGGCGATATTTCCGGTGGCCAAGACGATGCCGTCCTTGAGGCCTATATTAGAGTCGTTTTGATTGAACGTGCCCACATACGAGCCACTCGTTCCGTTCGGAAGGGTCAGCGCCGTTATGGTGACCCCTGAGTTTGCCGGCACGAAGGAACTTTGCAGCGTAGCGGTGTTTGTCGTCGCTGTGACAGACAGATTTAACGTGCCATGCCAATCGTAGTCAGCAACCGTCTTTGCCTCGACGATGCCAATGGATTTTTCCAACACCCAGTTGCCGCCGAGATCACTATCACCGGTGATGTCCGTCGAAGCTGCAACGTCGGCCCCGGTTAGATTGGAGAACAAATTTACAAAGGACTCGCCATCACTGCCCTGAGCAACGTCGCAGCCATAGATGAGAATATCGCCGGTCTCCGAGAGCGATGCGCCAATTTTGGCCAGCACTTCTGAATGAGCGGCAAGATTGGCGTTTGTCAGCTCTTCAGAACCAAGCTTTAACGTAGCTTCCGTGCCGTGCGAAATAATGTGAATTGCACCAATGTCGCTACGAGTTGCAAGATACGTGGCCATCTGGTCGAGCCCCGAAGATGTGTCGTCGATAAGGACGATCTCATCGTTCAGGTCGATTGCTGAGATGATTTGCTCAAGATTCTCGACGTGCTTGTCGATGAACACTACCGTTGCAGCTGCCTTATCGGCCGAAACTGATAGGGCTGCAGCGAGTTCGGCATTTGCGGCGTCACCCGCGTCATGAGGCACGTGGGCAGGCTCTGGCGCGGCCTCTCCCACGTTCGAGTTGCCAGCGCCGCTTGCTTTCGTTGCAGCTTCAGGACCATCGTTGGTTTGCGATTGGACCGCGTGCTGGTCGGCAGCTGTTGCCGCCGCCGCCACGGCCGCCGCATCAAAAGCTATTCTTGGCTCAAGCGCACGATACGACACGCCGGCTTTGAACAAGCGGCGCAGCCCGTGAAGCTGCTTCTCTTCGTTCTGATACCCACTTCGGAAGCGTCGCGAAATCAAACTCATAACCCACACACCAGGAGACCCACCTGGCTTATTTATCTCTCCCATTGTTAATATTATATTCTATTCGTCCATATGACCCATAAATTAATGAGATGGAAACGGCATTCCAATTTAGCTTCTTTTAATTTGTGTTTATATTTTTCTTAGAAACCGCTCTCGCGAACGAGAACGGCCGCGGCGCGACGGAGACCGCGGCCTAAAAAGCTTTCGGCCGAACCTTCAAGCACGACAACGCCGCGAAGCGAAAAATTATGCGCAACAGCTGATCCAGCGGTAAAAGTCGCTAAATAGCTGGCTTTTACAGGAATTGACTTGGTGCCGTTTCCCTGGACGTTCTGCGGCCGCACAGCAATCGGACCGCCGTGGACAGAAGCCAATTCCAAGATGTCGATACTGGCGGCGCCAGCGGCTGAAATTTCGCTGACGACAACGGGAACACTTGGCCAATGCGGTTCATCAGGAATGAACCGGCCCATTGTCCCCTGACCGACTCGGCGAACCTCATCTTCAGAAATGTATCCTCGAGCAACAAGTCCGTTGCCGCCTTGGATCAGCGCCACGAATTCCCGGCGCGAAATGGTTCGGTTGGGCTGAACGGCGGAATTGAACTCTGCAATCCTGCCAGAAATCGGAGCGACGAGTGTTAGATTCGCCTTCTCCTTGCCCAGACCATCCCGCGTTTCAATCAGAGCTCTCAACTCCTGTTCAAGGACCAAGCTCGTTGTGCGATCCTCAGCATCGCTCATGCGCCGCGCCAGACGCAAGCGCACAAGATCAATCTTACGGTTTGTCAGCTCAAGTTGCTGGTCGATTTCGTAAGATTGCAGTTGAACCAGAGGATCACCGGCTCTGACGCTGTCCCCGACCCGCACCAGTACACTCTCTACCAGGCCGGCACTCTTTGGATATACCCGCGCTAACTGCGAAGTTTCGATAACGGCAGGCACTGAAACCTTGCGCGACCAGGGCACACTCAAAATCAAAATGCCGAGAACCGTGCAAAGGACGGTGATCCGTGTTCGCTGCGTTGCGCTGATTGAGCCCCCCTCAGCCCACCAGCGCCGGAACTCGCGCAACACCGGACCCAAAACAAAATAGAAAATTTCAACGGCAAACAAGATGATACCGAGCGCCTTAAAGGCGAAATGATAGACGAGTACCGCAATGCCCGTGAAGACGATCAATCGGTAAAGCCATACGCACCAAGCATAGGCAATCAAAATTAGCCCCGTCTTTTCAGGCAAGGCTTCGGGAGCTTGTCTTCCGAGACCGAAGAGGATCTCGCGAAGCTTCCATCTACCAAACGCAAACGCGCGCGTCTGTAGATTGTCGATACCGATAAAGTCGGAAAACAGGTAATAGCCGTCAAACCGCATTAGCGGATTGAAGTTGACGGCGATGCTCAATACCCAAGCGACGGTGGCAAGGAAGAAGGCGGTACTCCGCAAGATGCCATCGGGCAAGAACGACCAGGCAAGTGTCGCAAGGCACGCAATCGACAACTCGACAGCCACGCCTGCCGCACCGATTATCAGCCGACTTCGGCGATCGCGCAGGCGCCAAGCGTCGGTGACGTCGGTATAGAGAACGGGAAACATCACGAGCAGACACACGCCCATACTTGGCACACGACATCCAAAGCGCGCCGCTGTAAAGCCGTGACCGAGTTCGTGTGCACTTTTGATGAAGGTCAACGCTAGCGCATAGGCAACCGCACCTTGCCAAGAAAAGAAGTACTGGAACGTGTGATAGAACGCGTCCCACTGTCTTGAGACGAGATAAAGCCCGGCGATTCCCGATGAAACAACAATCCAAGCGAATGTACGTGTGTAGATCGGCTCAACGTATGGGAGCAGGCGTTTCAAAGCCGCCTCAGGCCGGAAAATGGGCAGGCGAACATAAAGGTAGTTGTGTAAAAGCCAGCTAAACCAGCCCAGACGTGAGTGATCGAGCAATTCAGCAAAACGCCGCCATCCACCAGCCGCAGATTCCACGACCATGTGGTTTGCGATGAGGAACTGCACAAACTCCGCGACCTCGTCGACTGTAACGACGTCGCCCAAATCACTTCTGACGACCTCAGCGAGTTCCGAAAAGCTCATTCCGGCCTGCCACCGAGAGAGAAGGTGATAGGCAGTCTGGTCGATCTGAATATAGGTGTGCTGCAAAGCATCGATGAGCGTCCAGGTCGCACCTCCATCAGCGGCGACCGCTCCTGGCTCAATGCGTAATTCCTGGCGAAGCTCAGGTAGCCTCGCGTCATGAAGATCGGAACGCTCCACTTGCATCGGCTGTGGAGAGTTCATAGCTAGAATCCGATCCACTGGCGCAGCGTCGTGATCGGCCGCCGGAAAAGATACAGCCCAAGCGGGGCCTCGTCTCCGGATATCTGGGCGGTGCCACGCACACCCATCCGCGGGCTAGGCTTTCCGGAACCGGGCTCGATATCAGCAAAAACCCGAAACGCAGCGATACCATTATCACCGAGCTGGGCCTTGTAATCGGCGCGACGCACCTTTGCATCCCAAGGACGCAAAGGATCACTGTCGAGGAAGAGGCGCACACTCGCGCCGGGCGCAAGAGCAATGGCGTCGGAGACGGCAAGCTCTATGCGGGCCTCGATCGACGATGCGTCGGCAACCTCCAGTATGCGCTCGCCGACAGCAACGGGTCGACCAATAAGTTCGTGTTTATCGTTGTACATCGCGAGGCCGTCGCGCTCAGCGCGAATCTGCGTCTTTTCGTAAAGGTCCCGAGCAAAATCGCGTTCAGCCAACTTCAAGGCGAGTTCAGCGCGCGCAATGCCAATTTCGCGCATTCCGCGGGGATCGGTAAACGCAATCTGATTGCTTTGCTTTAGACGGGCTTCGGCCACCTCTACCTCACGCTGAGCAACCTCGTAACGATTTCGAAGCGCTGTGTCCGCGAGCTTCACCAAAAGATCACCCTTCTTCACGGAATGATTGGGTTCGACAAAAATATCCTCAATGACACCATCCATGGGTGCCGCGACGACAAAAGGATCCCGAGGCGATATCTCAACCGGCGCAAGAACAGAAATTGGAACCCGCACAAAAAGCAGCAGCGCGAATATTCCGGAGATGGCAACGGTGTGAAAACGATAAGACTTGAAAAAATCACGCAGCCTATGTCGCTCTCGCGCGCCCAAAGCACGCAACGCATGCGCATAGGTCTGAGCCAAGCGTCGGGCGATGACGACATCCTGTTCCAGCCAGGCGTCTTCGCGGACAAGAATTAAAGCACCGCGCATTTCCGAAGTGCCATGCTGTAACGGCACCCAAACGGCTTCGCGAAAAGGATAGGCATCACCGGCCGAATCGCCCGTTTCTGGTATTGTGAGGCGAATTATTCCGGAGGCATCAGGGCGCTTGGCGGTGGTCTTTGCAAAGCTCTCGAAAAACGCAATCAGGGGCGCATTTCGATCAACTACGGGGATACTCGAGACTCCTTCGATCTGAAGCCCCCCAGCCGGGCCAGGCATGGCAACAAAGATTTGTCGCGCTCGAGTCAACTTTCGCGTTTCATTGACCATCAAGAGAACGAGGTCTCTCTCGCTGGCTGCGTCCCGCACCTCCTGTTCGACGCGGAGCAGAGCAAGCAACGCCGCCAGTTGGCCATCGCCAGCGCCTCCGCTAGCGGGTGTCCGCACCTTCGATGCAGTACCAGCCCCCTGTTTGGATTGCTTCTCAGCCATCATCCATTCGGACGCTGGAAGTGCGCCGCTCCGCTCATACCGGGCAAAATTTCCGCATCAGGCCTTTCAAAGGTCGCAAAAACTTTCACCATCTGGCTCACTGCATCCACCGCAGCGCCAATGCGCACAACTTTTGCTTGATAGCTTCGGCCCGTCTCATCGACACCGAAGGTGAAATCGGCGCCGTCCCTCAACCAGCTCAGCCAGCGCGACGGCATTATGATCTCGATCTCCAAACGCGCATCGCTTGTGATCTTCATGAATGGCTTGCCCGGCTGCGGCCACTCGAAGCGATTTATCTCCAACTCAGCCACACGCCCTGAGAAGGGCGCCACTACCTCGCATTGCTTGAGGCGCGCTTCGAGCGCATGCGATTCGGCATTCGCCTTGTCGAGGCGCGCTCGGGCGATTTCAACATCGTGCTTACCAACCGCACGCAATCTCTCAAGCTCCTCGTTGCTTTCGACCGTCAGGCGCATTTCGTGGGCGACAGCTTCGGCAGACCGCTGCTCGGCGCGGTATCGTTCGCAATCGAAGGCGATAAGCAGGTCACCTTCCTTAAAGGCTTCACCCTCGCGGAAACCGATTTTGGCCACCTGGGCCGCGAGCTCAGTGGAGAGAGACGCCTCGTCGAGAGCACGAATTACACCGCGGACAGGCACGCCGTCGTCAGCAAGGTTGTCTGCGCGAGCTGGCATCGGAGCTAAGGGCGCGATCCAGCCCGCCGCACCGAACATCCCGGCGGCCAAGATTGCACGAAGATGGCCCGTGCCCATTACGTGCTCCTACAGACATCCCAAAATGACCGACCATTCACTGGGCTGAGGCCACGCGCTTCGACCAGCCCGCATTAAGATCTCCGCGCTCGAACCACAGCTGCCTGAGCGAGGCTCGGAGATCTCTCACCGGTTCACCTCGATCGATTTCCCAGCCGTACGGATCGAGGCCCATAGACGAGAATAGATTTGCATAAGCATTCTGGAGTTGCGCGTAGGCGATGTCGTACTTTGCCTCAGCAACGAGCGTATTCATTTCCTCGCGGATCAACGTCTGCTTGCTTACACGGTCAGCAGAAGCCTCGGCTCGAATTTGCGCCAACAGACGCTTCTGAACGTCACAGAATTCGGCTGCAATCGCAAGCTCTTTGCGGGCATGAAAGAAGCGAATGCGCGAAACGTAGACCTGCGTCATCACCGCCATCGAAAGAGCCAGTGCGCGTTGATGAAGCATCTCATCGCCAAGCTCGACCACGGAACGACGCGCAGGATAGTTGAATACCTTGAGCAGGTTCCAGCTTGCCTTTGCACCCCAATTCACCCAGTCCGCATTAAGCAGGAAGCTGTTGCTGTCGTAGTTTGAACCGGCGTAGGCCTGCAAACCAGGAAGCAACTCGAGGAGCGCAGCATCGGCTTCGTTGATGTTAATGCGCTTTCTATATTCGACCTCGCGCAATTCGGGCCGATTGTAGAGAGCCGTTACAATCATGTCGTCGAGGTTTGCTTTTAGCGCCAGGGATTCGCGCTTAGAACGATAGCGGGCCAAGGTGAACTCGGTCCCTGGCCGCAGATTCATCAAGGCCCCAAGCTGTGCTTTCGCCGTATTCAGCTCGCGCTGAATTTCTCCGATTTTTTGCTTTATCTCGATCAGCTCGCGCTCATAAGTGAGCGCCGTGATTGGCGATGTCCGGCGCTCATCGTATAGCTCTCGGGTCTCGCGCAATGCAGCTCGCGTCTCCCCTTCAAGGGACACCAAGCGTTCAGAAAGCCGCTCAGCACTAATCGCCCGCCAATACGCAGTCCGAACATCCTCGACGACGCGTTGCATGACTTTGCGGCGCGTCTCGTCCTGCACGAGCACCTTGTCAGCGGCTTGCCGGGCACGCACGTAAGAGAGACCAAAGTCCAGGATGTTCCAGCTGAACCCTATGTCGGCGTTCGCGATACCCTTGTCCTGGCTCGTCGAAGCACCAAAGTTCTGAGTATCAGTGGTCAGATTGAAGCTCGATGCCGCATTATAGTTGTTGCGGCTTGCATAACCGCTATTTGAAACCGCACCCGGCAACATATCGTACCGCGAAACATTAAGCTCAGCCACTCGGACCGCCGCCTCTGCTTCCTCGACGCGATGGTCCAAGTTGTATTTCAACGCGCGAGCCATGGCCTCGTATAAATCAATTGGCCCCGTCACTGGCTCCTGATTAGCCGTGACCTCTGCACGATTGGCGTCCGCAGCGAGCGCAAGCTCGGCGTCAGTGAGTGGATCGGGAGCGACCACGCAACCGGCAATGGCCAGACAGAAGCCCGGCACAATAACTATGATAATTCGACGGATCATTGCTGCCAGCTGCTTGGAATCGGATCGCTCTGCTCAACGCTTCGAACGCAGCACTTGTGGATAACTCTTCGCACATACACCCGACACACCGCGGGATGCGAAACAAGTTACGCAAAAGGTTGGGATATTCCGCAAAACCTCATGCGAATCAAACTGTGCATAACTCAATTCGCATGTAAGAATGCAACGTACAACGATAAGTTTTTGTGCGCGGAAAACTTTATCGAGATAACGTGCCCTTTGGGGCACAAGCGGGAAACCTTCCTACGTATAATGACTCAACTCCCGTCCACAGATCTCGATCACAACCTCCCAACGTTCGAGTTGCTGATCCCGACTGAGCATCGGCGACGTGGCAAAGGCACACGCTTCGTAGGCGAAAGCTGCGATCCGAATGTCTGCGATATGTGGGTTCTGGAGTCTCCCCCGCCAGGACATACCGGACGCAATGAGCTGATTGCGTAAGAGAGAGTTTGCGGTTCATCGTAACCCCAGAGAGGGACACGATGAGACAACACTGCAAGCAGCAAGCTCCGCAGAGAGCGGAGGAAACGCGTGAATATTTGTCGAAGTGAAGAGCGAAGCCGCTGAGCGACATGTGTCGCTCAGGGGCCTGTTTATTAGCTGCATGAACAGCCGAACATGCGTGTCGGAACGCAGACTAAGAGACGCCTCGTCTCACTCTGCAAAGGCCTGCCACACGACTGGCAGCTCCAGCGGGCAGCCCTCGGGTTTGACACCCGATAGCGCCCAACAAAGCCCCCGAAACGATGCGAGTCTGACCGGGCGAAAAAGGGCGACAGAGATAATGCGGGCGATGAGCCGAGGAACGTCACCGAGAGACACGGCAGTATGCGCGCACCATCAAAATGCATGCCGCCAAGCCGCGGAAATCTCGGCAACTCTCCGCCTGCAGAGACTACAAAATATGAATCTATATCAATGACTTATTTGTTGGCTGTGGAGGCAGTCTGGCGCGAACGGGTCTCTGCTTCAGGTAGCCGAAAACAGCGAATTTTTGCGATTTTCCCATCTCTGCGCGCTCGTTCCCCCGCGGATATGTCCGACAATCCAGGCGGTTAGCGAGAGAATTCCCGCAAAAAAGATCAGGGAATTTTCCGTTGGCTATCAGCGACATGTGCCGTCGCTGCAGCGAAGTGCGCGCCATTTATCAGGAGCCGCAGGGTGGCGGTCTTCCGTCTAAGGCCTTGTTGTGCTATTAGAAATCCCACGCGCTTCAAGTCCCTCTGCCGGTCATCCCCTGACCGCCAGCGCGTACGAACTGAGAACGCAAAAAT
>ERZ795053.6610-NODE-6610-length-11483-cov-10.936122_pt1 | contig 11483 bp, 7 predicted proteins | sample MGYA00375137_ERZ795053 | MGnify/ENA primary metagenome ERZ795053 (study PRJEB30182, sample SAMN05720284) | activated sludge metagenome | isolation source: Anaerobic digester | place: Hong Kong | collected 2014-12-17 ... | reverse complement strand
ACCAAGGAACAGGTAGTTAACGACCTGCCGCCAATAACCGAACAGGTTATATACTGCGAAATGGAGGAAACACAAAAGAAAGTATATGAATCAGAAAAGTCGAAGGTGCGGAACTCCATAATTGACAACTTCGAGAAAAATGGCGTTGAAAAATCATCGATACATGTACTAACCGGCTTAACACGACTTCGCCAACTGGCCAACCATCCTGCGATGTTAGATGAATATGCCGGGTTAAATTCTGGAAAGTTCGAGGAAGTAACCACACGCATCGATAGCATTGTATCCGAAAATCATAAAATACTTATCTTTTCATCGTTTGTAAAACATTTGGAACAAATTCAACAGTATCTGGAAAACAAAAATATAGATTATCAGAAACTTATTGGCTCCACCACAAATCGTTCCGATGTGGTACAATCGTTTCAGAACGATAAAAACAAAAAAGTCTTTCTTATTTCGCTAAAAGCAGGCGGAGTTGGGCTTAACCTTACAGCCGCCGATTACGTTTTTATTTTAGACCCTTGGTGGAATCCTGCGTCGGAAATGCAGGCAGTTTCCAGATCGCACCGTATCGGACAAACCCACAAAGTGTTTGTTTACCGGTTTATTTCGGCCGAAACAATCGAAGAGAAAATCCTAAAACTTCAGGATAAAAAGGAGAACATCGCCCAGCTGTTCGTAAACGAGAACAATCCACTGAAACTTACCGATAAGGACGCTGTTTTGGAACTGATAAAATAATACGAAATTCAACAAAAAAAGGTGTAACCATTTCGGATACACCTTCCTACAATATTTGGCAACAATTTATTTTTTTAAGAAGTCGTTTACATTTTTTTCAATTCTTTTTAAAACATCAGCACCTTCGGCCTTAACAAACTTATCACCGGTAATATGCTCGTAAAGTTCGATGTAACGCTCGGTAACCTGATTTACAAATTCGGAAGTCATTTCCGGTACTTTTTGACCTTCTTTTCCCTGAAAACCGTTTTCCATTAGCCATTCACGAACAAACTCCTTGGACAGCTGACGTTGCTCCATCCCTTTCGCTAAGCGTTCTTCGTAGCCATCGGCATAGAAATAACGTGAAGAATCGGGAGTGTGAATTTCGTCAATAAGAAATATTTTACCATCCTTCTTCCCAAATTCATACTTGGTATCAACCAATATTAGTCCCATTTTTGCAGCCATCTGTGTTCCACGTTCAAACAAGGCAAGGGTGTATTTTTCCAACATTTCGTAATCTGCCTTGCTTACTAACCCTTTAGCAATAATTTCGTCGCGCGAAATATCCTCGTCGTGACCCTCATCTGCCTTGGTTGTTGGAGTAATAATAGGCTTAATAAACTTCTGATGCTCTTTCATTCCGTCGGGCATCGATTCTCCGCAAATTGTACGTTTCCCCGATTTGTACTCACGCCAAGCATGTCCGGTTAGGTAACCCCTAACCACCATTTCAACTTTAAACGGTTCGCAAAGATGTCCAATAGTAACCATTGGATCGGGAGTTGCAATTTTCCAACTGGGAACAATATCGGCCGTTGCATCCAAAAACTTCGATGCAATTTGGTTAAGCACCTGTCCCTTGTAAGGAATTCCCTTTGGCAACACAACATCGAATGCCGAAATGCGGTCGGTAACCACCATAGCCAAAAATTCGTTGTTGATGTTATATACATCCCTAACCTTCCCATGATAAACACTTGTTTGCCCGGGAAATTTAAAATCGGTTCTTACAATTGCTTTTTCCATTTTATATTAGGTTTTTAAACTGTTACCTCTTTTGACTATGACTATCCGGCTATTCAACTTTTATCTATAATGATTTTAACTTCGTATAATTTTCATTTTAAAGTTAAAAACTACAGTTTGTTTTCCTCCGCATCCTTGTCGAATGCATTCACAATGTACTTAACCAACTTGTGCCGAATAATATCGCGTGTATCGAAATTCACCACCGAAATTCCGTTTATATTTTTAAGCAACTTTGTTGTTCTAACCAAACCCGAATCGGCTTTGTTGGGCAAGTCTATTTGAGTAACATCGCCGGTAACAATAAACTTTGCATTTTTCCCCATACGGGTAAGAAACATTTTTAGCTGACTTAGCGTCGTGTTTTGTGCTTCATCCAAAATAACAAAAGCATTATCGAGAGTTCGCCCTCGCATATATGCCAACGGAGCAATTTGCACCGTACCGTCTTCCATAAAATCGGCCAACTTACGAAGAGGAATCATATCATGTAACGCATCGTACAAGGGCTGTAGGTACGGGTCTAACTTATCTTTCATATCTCCCGGAAGAAAGCCTAACCGCTCGCCTGCTTCAACTGCCGGACGCGTTAGAAGTATCCTTTTCACCTCCTTGTTGCGCAAAGCCCTAACAGCCAACGCTATTGCCGTGTACGTTTTTCCAGAACCTGCAGGCCCTATAGCAAAAAGTAAATCGTTCTGACTATATAGATCAACCAGCATTCGTTGGTTTACCGTACGCGCCTTTATTACCTTTCCGTGGTTACCATACACCAACACATCGGCGGCATCTTCCTCGGCCTGACTTACAGAATCGTCGTTTCCCTCCAGTATATCCTGAATGTTATTTTCCTTCAAGTAACCAAAGCGGTTATTAAACTCAACCATTTTCCCGATTCTGTCCTCCAACTCATCTATGGTTTCTTTGTCGCCAACAACTTTTAACTCGTTGCCACGGGCTATTAACTTAAGTTCCGGATAAAAACCGGCAATGCGTTCAAAACGGGTATTGTTTACTCCATACAAAACCAGCGGGTCGATTCCTTCAATAATAATTACTCTTTCCAAAGTTTTACAATGATTTTTCGAACAACAAAGATAGCTCGAAAAAAAGTACAAACGAAGGCAAACCATTAATTTGTAATTCAACCTTTTTACTCAAAATTTTTAACATAACATTAAGAAATTTAGGGCAATAATATTTTCTCTGCTACTTTTGTATTGCTATTTTTAAGTAATGAAACAGGACGGCAAAAACGATATAATAATCACAATAACAACCGATTGGGAACGTAACGATTTCTATCAGGGAGTTTTACAAGGGAAGTTACTCTCCGTTTCCAGCGCCATACGGTTGGTTGAACTTAGCCATCGCGTTCCTGTTTTCGATTATGTACACGCTGCATTTTTAATGAAGCACAGCTTTAAGGCATTTCCCGAGGGAACCATTCACATTTGTATGGTAAATAGCGAAAGTTCCGGAAATCAAATGCTTGTATTCGAACTCGATAATCATTTTCTTATACTTCCCGATAACGGAATGATTGGCTTAATTGCCGAAGGTAACATGGATAAAGCGTACTCGTTTCCACTTGACTTGGAAAGCAGCTTCAGCTCGCTTAACTCGGTAACAACAGCCGTTGAATCGATTGTAAACCAAAGCATTTTTACGGATAGCGCATTGATTACCACAACTTTTAAACAAAGCATTCCCTTTAGAGCAGCCTCCGATGGAAAAATTATTACGGGAAGCGTTATTTACATCGATTCGTACCAGAACGCCATTACCAACATTACCCGTGAACAGTTCTATCAGGCGCAAAAGGAACGCAGGTTCGAAATTTACCTGCAAAGCATTAATTACAAGATAAGCGAAATGTCGAATACGTACACCGATGTTGAAGAAGGCGAACTGGTTGCATTTTTTAACTCGGTGAATATGCTTGAAATTGCCGTACATAACGGTTTCATTGCCGAGCTGCTTTCGTTGGAAGTTGGATCGAGCATTATGGTTAAATTTTTTGATAATTAAAAGAATGGAGAAGAACAGGGATTTATTAAGACAGGAAGCAAGTAATAAGTTTTCCGAGTTGCTAAAAATTATGGACGAACTAAGGGAAAAATGTCCTTGGGATAAAAGTCAAACTTTCGAAAGTATGCGTCCTTTAACCATTGAGGAAACCTACGAACTGTCAGATAGTATTTTGGAAAACGACTTTAACTCTACCGGAAAAGAATTAGGCGACGTGCTACTTCATATTGTTTTTTACTCAAAAATGGCCGAAGAGCAAAGTCAATTCAACATCTCCGATGTTATCGAGAACCTTTGTAAAAAACTAATTCGTCGGCATCCGCACATTTACGGCAACGTAAAAGTTTCCAATGCTAACGAAGTTGTTGAGAACTGGGAACAAATAAAAATGACCGAAAAGGATGGCAACAAAACTGTTCTTTCGGGCGTTCCCAAATCATTACCAGCACTAATTAAAGCAAACCGAATTCAAGAAAAGGTTAGGGCGGTTGGTTTCGATTGGGAAAAACGTTCGCAGGTTTGGGATAAGGTTCAGGAAGAACTCAACGAGTTTAAACAGGAAGTTGAACACATGGATAGGGAAAACATGGAAAAGGAGTTTGGCGATTTTCTTTTCTCCGTTGTTAATGCCGCCCGGTTATACGGAATTGAACCCGAAACGGCATTGGAAAAAACCAACCGGAAATTTATTAAGCGGTTCAACTATTTGGAATCAAAAACCATCAAACAGGGACATAACTTAACCGATATGTCTCTCGACGAAATGAACGTAATTTGGGAAGAAGCAAAACAATTCGACAACTAGTTCTGCACCTTAGCAATGCCGGCGCTTAAGTACGTACTCAGAAAATTACTTTACACCCTGCTGATTATTTGGGGAGTAATCAGCCTCATATTTGCTCTTTTCAACCTAATTCCCGGCGACCCTGCGCGTATGGCTCTAGGGCAACGAACAGATTCTGCCTCTATTGCTGCGGTTCGCAAGGATTTAGGTTTAGATAAACCTTTATGGACACAGTACGGCAAGTATCTAAACGACATTGCCCCCGTTTCGTTGCACAACATAAGTAACAAATCAAGTTACTTTTACTACGACTCTTCTCTCTACGGCAAAGGCGTTATGCTACTCAAAATATCCAATCATGCTTTAATACTTAAATACCCGTACCTACGCAGATCGTATCAAAGTCAAAAAACGGTTACATCTATTATTTCAAGCACCATTATCAATACCCTTATACTGGCTGTTGCAGCCATGCTTTTTGCAACTGTAATTGGTATTTTGCTTGGAATTCTTGCTGCAGTAACTAAAGGGACTTTGTTCGACAAGTCGTTGCTGGTATTCAGCGCATTGGGAATGTCGCTGCCGTCGTTCTTCGCCGCCATTCTTTTTGGATGGCTATTTGCCTACGTCTTGGGCAACTACACGGGACTTAACCTTACCGGAAACCTATGGGAAGTGGATAGTTACGGCGAACATGTAAGGTTATGCCTTAAAAATTTAATACTTCCCGCTTTTACGTTAGGAATACGACCGCTGTCGGTAATTGTTCAACTTACACGAGGCTCGTTACTCGATACCCTTTCCTCCGACTACATCAGAACTGCAAAGGCAAAGGGTTTAAAATTTGGCACGATAATTTGGAAACACGCACTCCGAAATTCGCTGAATCCTGTTGTAACGGCAATATCAGGCTGGTTGGCTTCGCTAATGGCGGGTGTTATTTTTGTAGAATACATTTTTGGATGGAAAGGTCTAGGCTACGTTATGATTACGGCACTTAACAGTTACGATGTTCCTCTTGTTGTTGGCTGCGTTGTTACCATAGCCGTAATTTTCAGCATAATAAATTTGCTGGTCGATATTAGCTATTCAATTCTCGACCCAAGGGTAAGAATGGTATAGCAATCACCAGTTTATTTTGTAATTTTGTTTGTACAAATTAATCGATCAATTTAGTAGTCATGAGAAAAAAAATTGTTGCAGGAAATTGGAAGATGAATACAACTCCAACCGAAGGATTAAAATTAACCAAAGGAGTAATTGCCGAATCGCAATCGGTACCTGAGGATGTAACCCTAATTATTATTCCTCCTTTTACCCATTTAAGCGAAATTACCAAAATGGTTAAAGGAACAAGAGTAAAAGTTGGAGCTCAAAACTGTGCAAAATGGACAAACGGAGCATACACCGGCGAAGTTTCGGTAAAAATGCTTACCGATTTGGGCGTTGAATACGTTGTTATCGGACACTCCGAACGTAGGGAATATTTCAACGAAGATGGGGCTACTCTGTTGGAAAAAATTAAACTTGCCTTAGCAGCCAATCTCACGCCAATTTTTTGCTGTGGCGAAAAACTAAACGATCGCGAAGCCAATAACCATTTTAAAATTGTTGAGGAACAAATTGCCGAAACAATCTTACAGCTAAATCCTGAAGATGCCATAAACGTGATAGTTGCATACGAACCGGTTTGGGCAATTGGAACTGGCAAAACGGCAACTGCCGATCAGGCTCAGGAAATGCACGCACACATTAGGCAATTGCTAAACGCCCACTTCGGGAAGCAAATAGCCTCTTCCATCAGCATACTTTACGGAGGAAGTTGCAAACCTTCCAACGCTTCCGAAATTTTCTCGAAGCCCGATGTTGATGGCGGACTAATTGGCGGTGCTTCTTTGGTTGCCACCGATTTTATTGCCATTGCCAAGTCGTTCTAAAAATGAACTATACCGAATTTAAAATCAACATAACCCCTTACTCCGAGGAGAACGTTGAAATTATCATTGCCCAACTTTCCGAGTTGGGCTTTGAAAGTTTTATGGAGGACAACGAAACCCTGCTGGCATACATAAAATCCAACATGGTTAACCCACAAAGCAATTTTTTTAGCAGCATACATCTGCCTAAGAGCGTTGAAGTGACCTATTCCTGCCAAGAAATTGAAGATAAGGACTGGAACGAGGAATGGGAATCGAATTTCGAACCAATTATTGTTGAAAATCGTTGCCTTGTGCGTGCATCGTTTCACAACAACTTACCAAAGCTGGAATACGAAATTGTAATCGACCCCAAAATGGCTTTCGGAACCGGACACCATCAAACTACCCACTTAATGGTAGCCCACATTCTAAAAGCCAATTTCACAAACTTACGCGTGTTGGATATGGGCTGCGGTACAGGTATTCTATCCATTTTGGCAGAAAAACGAAATGCCCGTGAAATTGTTGCAATCGACAACGACGAGTGGTCGTACAACAATACACTCGAAAATATAAAAACCAACAATTGTTCCCGTATTAAACCGTTTTTAGGCGATGCCAAACTTCTGGAAAATCAACATTTCGACGTTATACTGGCAAACATCAACTTAAACATTCTGCTTACCGATTTACCAACATACTATAATTGCCTAAACCCAAATGGGACTATTGCCATGAGCGGAATACTGGTAACCGACATAGATACCTTGAAAAGCAAGGCAGAAGAATTAAAACTAAAGTTCATTGAGGCCAATACCCGCGACAATTGGGCAGAAGTTTTGTTTTCAAAATAATTGTAGAGCAGAATTTGCTAAAAAATTTGTCTTTAAATTAACTTAAGGGTTTTCGATTAAAATTGAAATAACCTTGGGTAATGCTTGCCTGTTAATAATTATCCCTACTCCCAAATCCGCTACTTTCTAAAAAAGTGCTATTTTGTACCTGCAATCGAATTCCTTTTGGACAATTTTCTTTATCGCTTTCTAATTATCAATATAATATTATATGAAAATCAGGCAAAAGAGCGTAATATCCCGAACAATCTTAGTTCTTATCATTTCATCGTTAGTAATATCCATTGCAAGCGCATTACTTCTGCAAGATGTTAAATTCACAGGAAACGTTGCAACATTTCCCGTTGAATTAAAAGCGCTGCTTTCCGATGAGTTCAAAAAGGATGAAAATGAGAAATTCTTAAAATCATTCGAGATTTTCTGGGCATCCGATACCATACCTTCGGAACAAAAGGAAGATATTATTGCCAATGCCAACTTGATACTCCCCATACTACCCGACAATAAAGTTTTTATTATCAACTACATTCAACTGGTAAATCTGGTATTTCACAACGAATATGCACTAACAAACTACCCCAAGTGGAACAAGTTTTTTAAAGGACTGCTGAACAATCCTAATACAAATTATGGAAAACTGATAGAAACAGTAAATTTTACTCACAACTTAATAAGTTCGTCCACACTAACCAAGAACCTAAGTTTTGCATGGAAAGTTGGAGAAAAGAACAAATATCTATTTAGCGACGAAAATGGCAAATTCTCTATCAACTTCAACAACATTACCCTAATTTGCGTTAGCAAGGACGATAGCATTTACATTGAAAACACTAGCGGAACATATTTCGTTGACGAAAATAAATGGACGGGAAAAAACGGCAAGGTTACGTGGTCTCGTTCCGGATACTCATCGGACGAAATTTACGCTACTCTCGATAAGTACAACATTAATCTTAACCTTAACTCCTACGATGCAGAGAATGTTTCGTTCGTTAACAAGGACTATTTCGATAAACCTATAAAAGGACGACTTGAAGAAAGGTTGGTAAAAGATTATAAAGTTGAAACTATCGATTACCCCCAGTTTTACTCATACGAAAAGTGGTTTAAAATTAAGGAACTCTTCCGAAATGTTGACTACGAGGGCGGTTTTACCATGAAGGGGTCCAAGTTAATTGGCGTAGGAACCGACAAATCGTTGGCAAAAATTACCATTAGGCGTAACGGCAAAGTTTTTCTTACCGCAAAAGGAAAAATCATGCTATTCGAACGTACAATTCTTAACGCCGACAAAGCCAGCATTTGCTTCAAATTCGACGAAGATTCGCTGTATCACAACGGATTATACTTTTCGTTCAACTCCATCAACCGCAAGGTTATAATAACACCAACCGATAAAATTACAACCCAAAGTCCTTTTTACAGCTCGTACCATAAGTTAAGTATTTGGACTAATCAACTTTCGTGGGTTATCGACGATGATAAAATATACTTCGAAGCCGCCACCGGAACATCCATTGGAAACGCCACTCTTGAATCGGAAAACTTTTTCAATACCGAATTGTTCGACAACGTTATGGGAATTAGTAAGGAACACCCGTTGCTGCAAGTCTGGAACTACTCGGTAAAGAATAAAACCAAAGTTTTTAAAGCCGCCGATTTGGCAAGTTTCCTCCGTATGCCCGTGGAAGAGGTAAGAATTGAAATGATGCGGTTTGCCAAGGAAGGGTACATTTTGTACGACTTCGAAACCGACGAAGTAAAAATAATGAATAAGCTCCGGCATTCCTTTTACTCCAGGTTTGGTAAAAGCGATTACGACGTAATCCGTTTTTCATCAACCAGTAAGGGAAGTATGGCAAATGCAATTCTCGACATAAACAGCATGGACCTCAAAATAAACGGGGTAAACTCCATTTCGGTTAGCAATTCACAGAGCGTTTACATACAACCAAGTAACAACGAACTCACCATGAAAAAAAATCGGGATTTCGATTTCGGAGGTATTGTTCAATCCGGACTATTCCGCTTTTATGGTAAACAGTTTCACTTTAACTACAATAAATTTAAAATAGAAATAACCGACGCCGATTCGCTTAGCCTCGACTACCAAACAAACTACCACGACAACTATGGCAAAAGAATTTTACAAAGCGTAGCAAGCACATTCAACAAAATTAGCGGCGAAATTTTTATTGATGACCCCACCAACAAATCCGGTTTAGTGCCCAATCCTGACTACCCAATTTTTACCAGTACAAAAAACTCGTATGTTTACTACGACGACCCCAGCATTTTCAACGGAATATATAAGCGCGATTCCATTTACTTCGAAATTTACAAGTTCACGTACAAAAACATGGACAACTTTGAACGTAGTGATCTTAACTTTAAAGGAATTTTTTACTCGAAAAATATACTGGCACCAATTGAAGACTCGCTGGTACTCCGACCCGATAACTCCCTTGGTTTTGTAAAAACCACACCTCCCGAAGGAGTTGCTGTTTATAAAGGCAAAGGCATTGCACACGACCGTATAGACCTCAGCAACAAAGGGCTTTTTGTTCGGGGAGGACTCGAATACCTTTCATCGACAACGGAAGCCGACACGCTTTACCTTTTTCCCGATTCCATGGTAACCCAATCGAATTCATTTAAAATTGAAAAACGTATAAGCGGAATAGAGTATCCAAGTGTCTCGGGCAATAAGCATAATATTAGATGGTTGCCGGGGAAAGGAGAATTTTCGGTATCGAAAGGCGAAAGTCCTTTCAAAATGTACGATACATTGGCCAGATTTAACGGAAGTTTAATGCTTACCCCGCTAGGACTTACCGGAAAAGGAAGCATAAATATACCCAACGCCAGAATGTACGCCGAAACGTTCAACTTTAATGCGAACAATTTCAATTCACCCAAATCGAACTTAACCATTTACGCTCCGGCATCGGAAAACGAGGCCTTAGTTACTAAGAAAGTAAAGCCCAACGTTGATTTTACAACTCAAAAGGCTGAATTCACCAGAATCGACTCCAGCATTTTCGCCGAACTAAAGGAGTTGCGTTACGAAACCTACTTCGACAGAGTAAAATGGGATATGGCAAATAATAACCTTGCCTTTAAAACCCCCATGCAACTGGAAGATGTAAAGGAAGATTTCAGCGTTTCACGAATGTACGACAAGGACTCAACTAAATTAGGGTCGCTGTTCTATTCTGTTAAAAACGACGAAGATTCGCTCTACTTTTTTTCGCCCAATGCCGTATATAACACGCAAACAACGCTTCTTAACGTCGATAGCGTAAAGCATATTACCGTTGCCGACGCATACATAGTTCCCGAACATCATAAACTAAGCGTGGACTCGAAGGACAGGTTGCACCGTTTTAGCAAAGCAATAATACAGGCAAACTATCAAACGGCCTACCACAAAATATTTAATGCCGATATAAGAGTATCAAGCAGGAAATACTTTAAAGGCAGCGGAGACTACAACTATGTTGATGAACGCGATTCTGTTCAAACAATACACTTCAAAGAAGTTAAGGTTCAGGATAGCCTTACAACGTATGCAACTGGAACGGTAACCGTTCCGGACAGTTTTAAACTAAGCCCCCATTTTCGATTCATTGGAGACATCACCCTTTACGCTCCCGATAAAAATCTCGATTTTAAAGGAGGTGCAATGCCTATTTATTTCTGTCCAAATAGCGTTGGGCAATGGGTTAACTTTGAATCGGAAATCGACCCGAAAAACGTTCTTATTCCTGTACCCGAAAAGCCTAAGAATTTAAAACTCTACCCATTAATTAGCGGTAGCATTATTTCGGAAGACTCTATCAAACTTTACGGCGGATTTTTACGCAGTCGCAAAAATTACGATGATATTCCATGGATACACGCCTATGGTTACATGAACTTTAATAACAACAACCGCAGGTTTACCATCGCGCCATTGTACAAGTTGAATAATCCCGACACATCGGGAAACAGCGTAAGCATTCAAAAAGATTACTGCTGGGTTTTCGGAGACGGACTGGTTGATTTTCCTGTCGATTTAGGCCAGGTTAAAATTCGCAGCTATGGAAATTCTATACATAAACTGAAAGAAAACGATGCTTCCATTCAAACCGTAACGCA
>ERZ795053.6609-NODE-6609-length-11485-cov-5.318985_pt1 | contig 11485 bp, 7 predicted proteins | sample MGYA00375137_ERZ795053 | MGnify/ENA primary metagenome ERZ795053 (study PRJEB30182, sample SAMN05720284) | activated sludge metagenome | isolation source: Anaerobic digester | place: Hong Kong | collected 2014-12-17 ... | reverse complement strand
TACGAGCAGCATCTTCGAAGACGACTTGCTTTGCCATTTTTATTTCACTCCTTGGAAAAAATTAATCTACTCTTTGAACCAATGCAACAGACTTTGCAGCTAGATTCTTACTCGACAATCGCTAAAACATCGGTTTCCTTGAGGATCAAGTATTCGGTACCGTCCAGCTTAATCGTCGTGCCCGAGTATTTTGCATACAGCACGGTGTCATCCACTTTGACATCCATGGCAATGCGGTCGCCACCTTCTTTGCGACCACCAGGACCGGCCGCGATCACTTTGCCTTGCTGTGGCTTTTCCTTGGCCGTTTCCGGTAAAAAGATACCGGATGAGGTCTGTTCTTCTTGTTCCAGTGGTTTTACGACCAAGCGGTCGCCCAGTGGCTTCAGATTCATGGTTTACACCCTCCTTAGCTTGAAGCAGATAGAGTTAATGTGTTACAATTTACCAGTAATGTCCGTTTGCCAGTACTATCCGTTTAACAGTGATGTGTATCTATTTGAATTTGTTTTTTACAGCAACTGGTAAAGACTTACTGGTAGCAATTTTCCTTGCTACAGGTTTTTGACAATGTTAGCACCCGTTCCGTGTTGGCTTTTCCGTATCGGCTTTTCCATGTTGGCTTTCGCCCGGTCGGTTTTAGCACTCAATGGGTCAGAGTGCTAACTGACTCTATGATAACGCACACCAAACAGCTGTGCAAATTTTGGTTGTGCGTTGTTACTGCTTATTTTCGGGGAAATTCGCTAATAGAGTGCAAATAGATTGTTAGAGTTTTGTTTGCTTTATGTACGTGATCATTTCCTCTTCTTCCTTCATATACTCTTCCAACTGGAATGCAGCATAGAGGTTGCGGCTCTGTTCAAAGTAGCTGAGCGCACCTTGGGGATCGTTCTGTTCAATGGCCACGTGCCCGAGATTGTGCAGCGTGGCTGCCATGTCGGTCCACGTGCCGCGCTTTTCGCCCAACTTGAGATCCAGCTCATACCATTTCAGCGCTTCGCTCAGATCGCCGCGGGCATAGCAGGCCGATCCCAAATTGTTGTAGCAGGTGCTAATTCCGATCACATTGTCGATGCGTCGAAAGATTTCGAGGGCATAGGTATAGGCGGCAATGGCTTCGTCGAGCCGCTCCATGCTCTCCATGGCCAACCCCATATTGTTATAGGCGCTGGCTGAGAGCTGGTCATCTTCAAGACGAAGACCAATACGCAGTGCTTTGCGATGTTCTTGCAGGGCGCGCTCGGGGTTATTTAAGCTATATTGGGCACTGCCTAGATTCATATACGCCGTGGCCAACGCCCGTTGATCGCCTAGTTGGGCTACTGCGTCAAAGGCGCCCCGAAAATAGGTGAGCGCCCGCCGTCCTTCATTGAGCACGCGATATGACGTTCCCAAATCGGTCAATGCATAGGCGAGATCCATTAGCTGATCGCGTTCGTCAAAGATCCTCTGGGCGCGTTCGAGCCAGCCTATTGCCTCGTGTACTTTGCCTGTAAAGAAGAGTTGGCGCCCAATGTTCATCTGCAACCAGGCATAGTCGCGCATGTCGCTCAGCGCCATGGTTGCCACGGCTCCGCTCGCCAGCCATTCCAAAATGCCGGGTGGATGGCGCCAAAAGGCATAGTGGGCCAACGCAATGCCAAAGTTGCGCATCAGGCGCAGATCCGCAACCATCGTCGTATCCTGTTCGGGCAACGCCAACGGTTCTGTGCCGCTGGGGTCTGCTTGAAGGATCTGCCAGGGATCTTGCTCCCAAAGTCTATGGACCCGTTGGCTACACCAATCGGCGGCACGATAGATGTTCCCCCATTCAACATCCACCTCATTCCAACGCGCAATGGGCATCGCGCTGTATTTGCGTGCAAAGGGTAGATAGTACTGCGCATGGTTGCGTTCCCATTCTTCGCCCATCATCATGGCATTCTGCTCCAAATAGCTACGAATCAGGGGGTGCAACACGATTCGTTGCCGGTAGAGATCGTATTCGATCAGACCGCGGTTTTGGAGTTCAGCAAGCGTTTCATCGAGTTCGGGCGCTGTACCAAGATCCGCCCAAAAGAGTTCTCGAAGTGCCGTCAGCGATGCCCCACCGGCCGCGCTGACCAGCCGCTCCAGAAGGGGGCCCACCTGTGGATGAAACGCCGCGTAATTTTCGACGGCAAAGGCAACCAAGTCACTGGTGTGGACAGCTCCTTGTTCGTCAAAGTTGTTGAGCAGCAGCATACCGAGTTCATCGGCGTCAAAATCCAACAAGAGACCAATGAGCAGACGCAGCCCCAAGGGGCGGCCTCGCGTGAGCCGATAGAGGAAAGGAATATGGGCGAGCGCCTGCGCCTTGACTGCCGTTGGCGCGCGCTTTTCAATGAACTCCTCGAGTTCCCACTCCTGGATCCCCTCGAGATGGATGTGCTGAAACTGAACCAGATCAGCGATCAGCGGATGAAAGTTGCGTTCGATCAACAGGATGCGTGATTGCCCACCGGATTCATGGAGGTGGCTAATAATGTCGACGAGGGTGGTCAGCTCAGCTTCGGTCGCACCGGCTAGCTTGTCAATAATCAACAGCCGCCGCCGTCGATAGAGCTGTTCGAGAATACTAATGCCCCAGCGCTCTTGGCTGGAACGGGTCAATTCCGTGCCAAAGACACTATCCATCGTGCGGACCACATCATATAGGCGAAAGCGATTGGCGCCGGCTGCACTCACGCGCACAATGCCGTCATTAAAGTGGTGGAAATGATTCCAGGCCGTGGCCGTTGCCAGCGTACTTTTGCCGTTGCCTTGTTCCCCACTGATGGCAATCGCCGGCAGATCATCATCGCCGGTGAGCCACTCGTGTAGGGTGAGGAGCGCCGGTCGGCTGCCACTGAAGCCTTCTAAACGATAAAGACCTAGATTATGTGGGGTGGCTGAAAGAGAAGACGTAGTTGTCATAGATAAGTTTTCTAACTGCGAACCGATTGGAAACGTTGATTGGGGCGACCGCCTCTGGTTGACGGACAGATTACCTCTTAACCACAGAGTCCGCAGAGAGCACAGAGAGCACAGAGAGCACAGAGGGGTAAAGTTGTGATTTTCTCTGTGTTTTCGCTGCGCTCTGTGCGTTCTGTGTAAAAAATGAGATTTGTCCGTCAATCCAGTGTGCTGAACTCTCAGTCGAGAATTAGGCAGGGATACTCACTGACGGAAGCCATCTCCTGCGTCATTGCCTCGGAAAGAGCACTGCCACCGGTGACATGACCCCAGTTGCGGTCGAGCGCACTCGCATCGATCAAAATGAGATCGGGTTGTATGCGACGCGCAATGTGGTTGATATTCACGGAAGAGACCTGTTCCACATAGTCCACATGGTCGATTAGCCCTTCGGTAACAGCGCGAGGGCGGTCACTGATGTCACTCACGATCACATCAACTCGTTGATTCTTCGCAAGTTGACGAAGCGCCTGGGTACCTTTTGTGTCTGCACCAACTAACCAAATGCGCATGATGCTCCTCGTTCCTTTTTGATCAATAAAAATCCATCCGAAATTTCGGGTGTAGCCCAGTGGGAACAGGGAATTTTCGGACAGACACGAAGGAGTTACACAGCCAACTGATGGACAACCCATTTAAAAGTCGCACGAATAAGGGTGCTTTTACACGAGAGTAGCTGTGCGACTTTTAAGGGGTTTATCTATGAGAATGAGTACCTGGTTGGTCACTGCGTTTCTCTGGGTTTCCGTTCTAAGTGCGGACGTTGTATCACTGTTCGCAGCAAAATAAAGTAAGCTAGATCAGGTTGAATTGGCTCAGCAAGTAGAAGTAGAGCAAAATCACGAGCGCCGATGGGATCCCGATAAGTAGACCCGCACGGACCATCTCTTTGCTTTGTACGGCCCCCGTCACTGCAACAAGGGTCATCCGTGCGCTGGCACTGGGGAGCATGTAGGCCAACGCCAACGAAAAAATGGTGGGCAGGAGCAGCCGCTCCGGGGCGATGCCGCTGGCTTCGCCCAATGTTACCAGAACTGGTGTGAGGATGGCACCAAGGGTTACATTGTTCATGAATTGGGTCAGCGTGAAGCTGAGAACAACGAGCACCGAGAGAATCGCCACATAGGGTAGGGGATGCAGCAGTGGTGCCAATAACGTCGCAAACCAGCTGTTGGCACCGGTAGATTCCAAGGCGTTGCCCAATGTCAGCCCCGCACCAATCACAAAGAAGACGCCCCAGTTGACCCCCTTGAGATCATTCCAATCGACAATTTCCTCAACGGAGAGCACGGCGACCGCGGCAATCGCAACCACGGCGTTGCTCAGAATGGTTTCGGGCAGGCCCAGAGAGCTTTCAATCGAGGCGCCGGCCACCCAAAAGAGCACAGAAAGACCCAACACCAGTAGGATCTCTCGCTCGGCTGTGCTCAGTGCCCCGTTCCGTGCTATCTCTTGTTCAACCGGTGTTGTATCAATGGTGATGTCTGAGAGGCGAAACATGCGGAACAGGAGAAACCAACTGAGGGGCAGGAGCGTGATCACGAGCGGGAGCCCATATTTCATCCAATCGAGAAAGCCAAAACCGGTAGCCCTCGCCTGATCGAGCGAGTTGCTGGCAATCGCATTTTCACCGCTGCCCATGACCGTGGCCATGGCCCCAATACTGGCGCTGTAGGCAATACAGAGGATCAGCAGGCTCAACGCCCGCTTGGCCTCCTCCGGGCGTTGGACCCGTTGGGCAATCGTGATCGCCACCGGAATCAGCACCGCGGTGGTTGCCGTATTCAGCACCCACATACTCAGTACCCCTGTAATGAGCATCAACCCCAAGACCAAGGCACGGAAGTTTCCTCCACTCTGGATAATGGCGTAAAGGGCCAGGCGTCGTGTCAGCCCATGTTTGCGCAAGGCCTCGGCTAGGAAAAGGCTGCCGAGGATGAGAAAGAGCACCGGATTGCCAAAGGGCGCAAAGGCGCCTCGGGCTTCGTTGATACCCAGCGCAATTTGGCCAATGGGAACGAGCAAGGCCGCAATTGGTAAGGGGGCCGGCTCCAATGCCAGGATTGACCCTGTAAAAACAAAGAGTGCAAGCGCACGGTGTCCTTCGAGCGAGAGCCCTTCCGGTGTAGGCAAAAGCAGAACGCCGATGGTCAAGCCCAACACGTAGAGCATGCGACGCAGGTCAAAGACTTTGCGCACACCAGCTTGGAGTGGCTGTTGCAACAGTTCAAGCGGCGCAATTCGGCGTTTGAGGCGCCGTTTGCTGGTCGTGGTTAAGGGTGTGACGGCGGGGCGTTGTTGTTCCTGTTCTTTGGGCGCCTCGCTCTCTTTTTTGCCATTGGTGGCGGGTACATCCAATCGCTTTCGCCGGTGTTGATCCGGCAGCGTCCACTTGGGCGTCTGGGGCAGGGATGAATTGAGACGAGTTCGTTTCAGTGACATGGGCAATAGATTAAGGATTGCTGCTACAGGTTGCGAGTCCATCCAGGGCTGGACCATTCTCAGGACTCAGGGCCAACGCTTTTTGGAGCCAAGGGATTGCCTTCTCGCACTCGCGTGGCTCTTTATAGATGTAAGCCAACCCCAACGTATATAGGTTTTCAACGCGTGCCTGATCACCGATGAGTTGCAGCCCAATCTCGAGGTGTAGCGCCGCATCTTCAAAATTACGGCGGGCAAAGAGCGCCATCCCCAGGTGGACCCGGGCCGGGCCATAGTGATCATTCATTTCCACCGCCCGCCGCAGTTCGCGCACCGCCTGGAGGTGATCGCCCCGATTGTATAGCCCCTCACCGAGCGCGTCTAGGGTGATCGGCGCTTCGTAAACTTCCACGGCCTTGCGGTAAGTCTCTACCGCTTTTTCAAACTCACCGAGCCCGATGCTATACTGTCTGCCCAATTCGATATAGAGATCAAAGCGGTAGGGAGCGGCGGCGATTGCTGCCTCGTATCCCGCAACGGCATCTTCGTAGTCCCCTTGCCGTTCATAGTAATAAGCACGATTGCGCAGCGCCGTGATATTTTCGGGTTCCAGCGTCAGTGCCTGGGTTAAATAGCCGTCGGCAATATCCCATTGTCCCACGTCTGTGTAGATTTCGCCCAGCACAGCGTAGGCGGTGGCATGGTCCGGTTCAATGTCGAGCGCATCGAGCGCATCGATCACCGCGTTGTCATTGTCTTCCTGCCAATTCAGCGCTCGTGCCCGAGCAACCAACGCATCGGCATTTTCCGGCGCTACACTGACGGCTTCTTGGGCAACGCGGAGCGCTTCATCGATATCGCGAAAAATGATATAGAGTTCGGAGAGCGCTACGTAGGCGGCGGGATTGTCGGGTTCCAACCGCTTCATCTCTTCGAAAGCCGGGAAGGCATCATCGTACCTCCCGCCGCGGATGGCTGCCTCCGCTTCGGCCTGATAAAAGATGGCGCTGCGGGTCGGAACCGGTGTCGGCGTGATCTCCTGGGGAAAGAGCCAAGTTGGCTGTTCTTCGTACAAAATCACACCCAGCACTGCCAATATGATGAGCGGCCAAAAACGGCCAATACCCCGGTAACGACGCCGTGGGCGATAGGTGCGGTCAAGATACATGGCCTGATTATACCATCGCCTGGGGAAGCTGTTGAAAATTGTGGGAGGGGCGTTGATGTGATGGTGTGAAGTGATAACAATTTGCTGTGCGTGCTGAGTTATGATATAAAAGAAAGTGGAATGGCGCATGCCCCCGTAGCTCAGGGGATAGAGCACCGGCCTCCGGAGCCGGGTGCACAGGTTCGAATCCTGTCGGGGGCGCCAGAGTTGTTTTCAAGAGACCAAAAAGGGCCGGGCGTTGGGACAAATCCCAACGCCCGGCCCTTTTTGCACTGATCTGCAAGCGGTGATATGCGATTAGAAGCAAATTCGGCGCACTTTCCAACAAGGATAAGCGATGGTCACAAACCAGATTTTCTTGTAGCAAACGCCGACATAGGGCAGGTAGACGCAGAGCATTTCCAGGCGTTCTTCGAGCTGTTCCAGGGAGAAATCGTTCTTGTGCAACATGGTTGGGTATCCTTTCGTCAATAGTGTGGTGAATGATTCTTCGGGCGGATGATTCAGCGCTGTCTGTTTCCGCTATGTCACTATTGTAGCGTGCGGCTACCCCCAATGATAGCTCTCGATTCTACGAGTTTCGCATGTTTCTCCATCATTTTCACGCCGCAGTGATAGAAAGTCACGGCGCAGTGGTTGCGCGATCTGTTCTGGTGGGCCGATATTTCATGTGCTTTCCTGATCGCTATTCGGCACGCAGGCGCAGCCAGAGCAGCGGCAACAGCATGCCAATGAAGACCACGACCGCCGCGCTCCAAAACCGCAGCGTGTTGAGCAGGAAGGTCGTTCCCGGCACCACACCGAGCGCAAAGAGAATATACGAGCCCAAACCGCAAATAGTTGCCCAGAGCATGTTGTGCACCAGGATGTTGCGCGGCAAAATGTGGAGTTGCAGAATGAGCAGTAGGCTCAGTGTCACCAGAATCGTAAGCATGGCAATGATCAACGTGTCCATCGTCGCCCAATCTTCGGTGAGCGTGGGCGTTTCCAAGGTCGGTGGACCCGCTCCCGGCGCAGTTGTCGGTGCTACTGCGGTTCCCGTGGCGGACACGGTCGCAGTCAGTGGAATGCCCGCAGCAATTGGGGTCCCTTTGGCGACTTCGGCACTGGTGGCCATAGCATTGGCGGTGGCTTCGGCAATGGGATCTTGCACACGGAGTGCAAAAGGCGTGGTCGTGTTGGCCTCACCGACACTGGCCGAGATCAGGAGGCGCCCCACCTGTTCGAGAATCACTTCTCGCGACGCACTGCCGTTTCGGGTCAGGGTTGGCTCAAGCGGAATGGTCATCTCGGGATTTTCATAGCTCAGATGAAATTGCACGGGGATCCCATTGGGGACAGGATGGCCATTGTGATCGAGAATGTGGTCCACCTGAATCCGAATAATACTGTCCACCGTGACAATGGGGGCAGCGGTATTATTGTCCGGTGACGGTTCGACCGGGGTCCCATTGAGCGTGACCGAGAGCTGTAACTTGTTTTCCGGATCAGGCTGCAACCGCTCAGATAAATCGCGGAAGCGGGTGCCCGGTACACTCACCGCGGGACTCCCGACCGGTGTGTAGCTACGGAACAGGGCACGCACGGCACTCTCGAGGAAGGGCTGTGTTTTGCTGTAAACCCCGATGTAGGCGGTGAGCTTGCTAATTTCCGTACTGTCGAGAAAGTAGGGAGCATTGAGGGCAAGAACAATGATTTTCTTGTTGCCCAAACTTTCGCTCTGCTGGCGCAGGAACTGTTTGACGACAACACTGGCTGGATTTCGTTCCGGGTCGACATCCAGCATGGCGAAAATGATCCAATTCGACTCGTTAATCAGTTGCTGTAGCCGGGCATTGGGATCTGTCTCATTGGCTGCTTCGTTGCGTACACTGTCGCCTTCCTCGCCGCTGATGGGTGTGGCATCCAGAGCGCTGCCGGCGTTTGGATTGAGCGGGACAGGTGCCGTGGGCACGACCGAGGCTGCTAACGGTACTGGCTGACCGGCAACGCCAGTGATGGTTGCGGTGTTCGTAATCACCGATGGTGGTGATACTGCCTCAGGCGTGCTGGTGGCATCATTTTGGGCGTTGCTGTCCAGCAGTGTCGCTAGTTCTACAAAACTGCGCCCGTAAACCCGGTCCGGCATGATCTGAAAGGTTGCACCGGGATTGGAGCCGTAGAGTCGGGCGATGATGCTTTTAATCTCCTCCGGGCCTACGGTTGTCTCGGCGGTACAACTTGCACACTCGTAGAATAGACGACTGTCGCTAAAGATCAGCAACTGATCGTTTTCTTGCGGTGCTGCTGGAATTAGATCGGAAAAGACGGGTAGATCCGGATATAGGATCGAAAGCGCCTCGCGCGCAACTTGTGCAATGGTAGCCGTCGCCTGTTGGCGATGTTCGCTCTCCTCGGCAAAAATCGCGAGATCATTTGCCGTCACCAAGACCTCACTCAATGGTGCCAGATCGTAGACGGAGCGGGGACTCTCTGGGGAGGCTGGTGTCGTCGGCGGAAGGTCTTCACCGGCCGCATCGGCGTTGTGCGCGCGATACAGGCCAAGCTTCAGGCGCAAAATCCGGCGCACCGCGCGATCGACCTGCACCTGAAATTCGGGATCGGCGTTGTAGCGCTCGCGGAAGAATTGGATGATCTCCTTGATATATTCATTCTCGGCATCCCAGAAGCCATCCGCGCTGAGCTGAGCGAGATAGATGAGATCATGGCCGGCAACAAAGGCGTCAAGCGCCACGCGCCGGTAGGGAAATTCCTGTAACGGCGCCTCATAGTAGCGGCGAATGGCCGGCACACCTAGGGCATTGGTCATGAGGATACCACCGTTTTCATGCCAGGGGGTGAACCCTTCCTGTGTCAACACCATGCCCAGATCCGGCATGAGGCTAATCGGTGGAATTCGGGTCGAATTGGTGCCTTGAAAGGCTGTAAAGCGCATGTGGCTTGTCATGAGGCCATCCACGGCACCGATCTCTCCCGTCGGCGTGATCACGTGCGAGCTCTGGCGTGTCACCTGCCAGAAAGGGGGCAGGGTAATGCGTTGTAATTCAGGCAGGCTCTGTTGAATGGTTGCCACTTCTTGTTCGGGGAGCCGATCAATATCCCCTTGGCCGGGAAAGTGGCGCGCGATGGTCGCTACCTGAAAGTCGCCGCCCTCATGGACCCCAGCAATGTAAGCGCTCCCCATCTTCCCAACCCAGTACGGATCTCCGCCAAAAGTGTGAACACCCAATGCGCCCACCGGATCGGTGCGTGGCTGATTGGTCACATCGAGCGAGGGGCCAAGCAAAAGGTTGACCCCAACCGTTTTCAATTCACTGCCGACAATGGCCCCGACCGCTTGCACCAGCGCTGGGTTCCAGGTAGAACCCAATGCCAATTGCGAGGGAATGGGCGTAAAGTTACGACGCATGGCCGTGGCAGGATAGCCATCGCCAAGCTGCTCAACACCGATCAACAGTGGAATGTTCATTCTTGGTACGAGTGCAGCAGAGGCGTTCTCATCCGTCACGGCAACGGTATCCGTTACGGCTGCCGTCGTGTTTGGGGAACTTTCCGGATTGGCACTTGCTGTTGCCAAAACTTCTGTCGTCGCCGTGGGTTCTGGTGCTGCCGACGTGGTACTATCTCCGGGTGTCCTGAACCCATCAACGCTTGCAGGCCCGGTAATAGTGACTGGCAAAGGAATCAATCCCAGTTGTTCCGTAATGGGATTGCGGGTTGTCAATGGTACAGTTAGGAACGGTGTGGTGGTCAACGCGTTCGTGAGGGTAACTCCTTCGCTGGCCACCGTTGCCGTCGCCACTGTTCCCGCTGCAATGGCAGCAGCAGGCTCCGCCGCTGCTGCATTGTTGGCTGTTGCGCCATCCGGTAGAATAGCATTCTCCGGAGGTAGTACGTACCCATAAGAGAGTGCTTGCAACCGATTCGTCAGTTGTGCGATTTCTAAGGGCGTATTGGTGCTTTTTGCATTGGTAAAATTCTCTTTGCTCGGGATCAGGATCACGCCACCGATACGATAATCGTGGATTAGCGCGGCGATATCGCTGTTGGCAGAAAGGTCATTGCCCTCAAAGGCAACCACAAAGAGCTGCCCCACCCGATCTTCTGGAGACATCTGTTGCAGGAGCGCTTCAATTTGCTCATCCGTTGTCACCGCTGCTGTTGGCACAGTCGGTGCCGCCAGACTTTCCCCCTGTATCGTAGGAGGGGCTTGCGTGGGTTCTGGTGTTCCACCCACTTGCTCCTGGCCTGTGGCTGTGGGATCGGTCTGCGCATCAACCAGCGGTGGCAACATGAGTTGGCAGAGTAAGCTCAAGATAGTCGAGACAATCAGCAACTGGACGCGCCAATGCCTGTGCTCTCTTCTTCTCCGGACGAGATGACGTGCTGGCAGTGAGCGATGTTGGTTCAACTGGCATCGATCAAACAAATGACAGTGCGAAGAGTGACGGGACTTCAATGGAGCGTTCAAGGGTTTTAATCGTTGGTAACGTAAGAAAAAAAGATGATTCATTTTGAATAGGACTTACGCAGTCACTTGAGACCATGCGTAGTATTCGGTACGGACTCTCACTGCTAATTTGTTCTCATTGCGTAAGGAAAGTTGAAATGTGTCGGCCATTTAGGCGTATGTCGAACGTGGTGTGAAGCGCCAATCCGCTCTCTGCGCCAATCACGCTTTATACAATTCGTGCGATACCGCCGTCATTTATGCAATGGTGAGTATAGCTGCCCGTGATATTCACGTCAAACTATGTAACTGATGCTTGAACTTCGGCTGGCACTCCCAGTGTAAATAGCGGAAAAATAATGCTATGATTATGCTTTGTATTGCAAAAAAGGCTCAGCTGTAAAGTGTGAACACAAAATGATTTTGCCCATGGTACCTGATGAGCGAATAAAGATGCATGGGGATACTCT
>ERZ795053.6606-NODE-6606-length-11487-cov-7.530091_pt1 | contig 11487 bp, 7 predicted proteins | sample MGYA00375137_ERZ795053 | MGnify/ENA primary metagenome ERZ795053 (study PRJEB30182, sample SAMN05720284) | activated sludge metagenome | isolation source: Anaerobic digester | place: Hong Kong | collected 2014-12-17 ... | reverse complement strand
CTTCTGCCCACCGAGAATAGCAGCGATGACATCATCTGGAACTGGACGAATATCCGCTTCACCACGAAAAACGGCAAGCTGTCCGAACCTGGCTTCATTGTAAGGCGGCAGACGGCGCTCGCGCTTGAGACTTACCTTTATGCTGTAGCGCTTATTGCTGCGGTGAGAGATGAAGTCGGCGTCAGCAATCCTCAACAAAGATCGGCGATAGGACGCCACATCGCATTTCTGACCGGCGATCCCGATAGGATGCAAGTGGCCGGTTTGGAGTTCTCGCTAGTTGGCGAACTCACCCCGGTCGATTGCGGGTGGGGGACGAGTTCCGCTGGCGCCACGCAATGCGAAGTCTCGTTTGCGTGCCGTGGAAGCGGCGTGGAGCGCAGGGAAGTGAAGCTGGTTCAGACAGGCGCGAGTTCAAGTTGCCGGCTGGTGCAGCAACCGTCGCACGAAATCAATGAAATATTTGATCGACTAACGTCGCAAGTGCGTCAGGTTTCGACGCCGACCGCAGAGCTTCTAAGACTCGCCGCCGAAAGGCTCGACCCGTCAGGCGAGCCACCCAGCGGGGAGTTCGATACATCGACCTCTGTCTCGGCGGCCCATATTTATGCGGTCGAGAAATCCGGCCAGATGAGGCATTTCGTTCACGCGACAATCTCTCGCGATCTTTGGCGCGCGAAGGTGCCGCCAAAAGTCGATGCGAACCCTTGTTCAGGCCCCGGCGCAGCCTATTCCGAGGCATGCCGTGCGATTTCTGCGCCGAAGGTGGATTGCTCCAAACCTGCTAATCAAGCGAGCGAACAATGTCAGGCTCCGCTCGGCGGCGTCACGCCAGACAAAGGCGAGGCGGTCGTGACGGAAGGCGCCGCTTCACCCCTCTCGCGCTATCAAGTAACGAACGAGATGCAGCAAGGAAGCGCCGTGAGCGGGAACTGGAGCGGATTTTCCGAGATTGTCGCCGGCGGCGTAAACTATCTCGGTACTGTCGTATACGGACTTCGTCCCGATGGCGCGGTGATCTGGCGGCGCATGGGATATGACGGCGGAAGGTCACGGATCAGCGAGGCGGCTGCGCCAGTTCGCGCAGGGTGGAGCAACTATTCCATGGTGTTTTCCACCGGCGAAGGCGTCGTCTACGCCGTTGCGCCGAACGGCGATCTGATCTGGAACAAGCAAGAGAACGTCTTCGACAGAACCGCCGCGCCGAAGTGGACATCCCGAATCGTCGGTCGCGGTTGGAACAGATTCGTGCGTCTTTTCTCTCCCGGCAAAGGCGTGATTTATGCGGTGCAGCCGGACGGCGCGCTCTATTGGTACCGCCATTCGGCATATCTGACGGGCGCCGGACTGGAATCGCCAACGGCTTGGGAAAAGCCAGCGGAGATCGGCTCAGGCTGGCAATCGTTCGAGCATCTCGCAGCCGGCCCCGGCGGTCACATATACGCCGTCACGAAAGAGGGCTCGCTCCTTTTTTATGAGCATCGCGGATGGCGCACCGGCGCGCGAGACTGGGCGCAACCGATCACGCTCGCCAATGACTGGTCGGGATATGAACACATTTTTACGCCGCTATTGCAGCCTGAGGACTCTGTTATCGTCGTCAACTGAGGCAAGCGTTATCGTCGGTGACGGAGCTCGCACACCAGACAATCATAATGCTGTGCCGAGCGCGGCAAGATACGCTTCCGGACGGCCGTCCAGCCCATGCGCCGCATAGCCGATCCGTTTCAGTATTGCAGAAAAATCCGTTAGCGGATCGTGGTTCCGCAAGTCGGAGAGGACATGCGTGCGGATTCTCGCAGGGGGGCCTGAGTGGTTCTGCGCTAGGCCGCCTTCCGGAAGGCGGCTCGATCAATCTGTTCGTCTCGGCTTTGAAAGGAGCTGAGTTATCGGTGAGAGAGCCAAGCCGAAAGAGATCATTGCGAAGCTGCGTGAAGTGGAAGCCCGCCTGAGCCGAGCGCGCGCACCGATAGGCAAGCCAAAGCCGACACGTCCGAGCACGTCGTCAGGTTAGACGCAGAATTGATAGTAGCCATACAAGCTACGATTCAGCGTCTTCAGGTTTGATACAATCAGGCCCTTGATTGCGCGTGTTGTTCACATAGGCGCTGACCTTATGCGCGGTCATCCATTCGGAGGGGCAAGGCTTCAGCATAGTCAGCGCTTCCTCCGGCGGGGCATTGAACCAAGCTTCAACCTGATCTGCGCCCAGAATCACTGGCATGCGGTCGTGCAGGTCCGCCATGAATTCGTTTGGCTCGCACGTGATCACCGTGCAGGTGAGGACGACTTCACCAGTCTCCGGATTCGTCCACTCGTCCCAGAGGCCGGCGATTCGAAACGCAGGCTCTTTCGCCGGATATATATAGTAAGGTGCATCGCCTTTTTTCTTTGGGCGCGTCCACTCAAAGAAGTTCATAGGAATGAGGCAGCGCTGGCTTTTCTTCCACGCAGTTCGATAGGTCGGCAATTCGGCGATGGTTTCGGCCTTGGCGTTGAAGGTCGAGTATGCCTTTTCCTTCAGCGGCCTCTTCCACCAGCCCGGGATGAAGTCCCAGCGCGCCTTTTCGATGATCCGCCTTCCGCCGACTTCGCGTACGATGTGGACGGGTGTTGTGGGAGCGATGTTGTAGACTGGCTCAAGGTTCGAGGTCGACGGCGCGCCGCTGATCCCCGACAACTCACATATCTCAGCCCAGGTGAGGCTTTGAGCGCCGCGCCCGCACATCGGCTTGTTTCTCCTTTCGCTTCGAGGCTAGCACGCGGCCTGTTCGATGGACCAGCGTTGGGGATATCCTCCGGCATGAACAAAAGGGAATATGCGAAAGTCCGCCGGAGCTTCGATCCGAACGAGTTAATGAACTGAACGGCCAGTGACATTGTGAACGTGACCCGGCTGCGTTTGAAGGGCAAAGGCCACGAGCGGCGCTTGCAGCCTCCTCCCATTAGATTCATGTGAAGCAGGTTTCGGGAATTTTGAATGTACGAGCGTTCAGCTCGTGCTTAATGCTTTGGCGTCCCTCACTGGCTTGCTTTCCGCTGCCTGGGCGTCGCTGATCGTATCGGAACAGACATGGCTTCTATATCTCCCGACATTGCGACGCGCCTGAAGCCGGACCTGATCGCTGTCGTATCGAAGATTTACCGTGATTTCTGCAATCTGCAGGCGGGGCAGCAAGTGCTCATCATCTCCGATGCGCGAACGCCGGACTTTGTGATCGCGTCGTTTCAGGGCGTCGCGCAGAGCTTCGGCGCTGACGCCGTCCGCATCGAGTGCGCCATTCCGGCGGGCGGGGCGACCTATCAGCCCGGCGCGCAGTGGCCCGCAATGCTGGAAGCGGCCGCGGCGAAGGCTGACCTGATTATCGACATGGCGGTCGGCTACTCGGAGTTGATCGTCAACGCGCTGAAGAATGGCTGCCGCGTGCTTTGTCCGGGCGACGGCATCGGCGGCCCGTTCATGGACGACGTCCTCATCCGGACGATCCTGCACGCCGATGTCGACAGCATCAGGAAGGAAGCCGATCTCGTCGCGCGGCGGATGACGAAGGCGAAGAGCTGCAAGATCATCACCGGGCCGGAAAACGACGTGCTCGAAATCGATCTGTCCGGCCTCGAAGCGGTCGCCGCGGATGGCTATCTGTGGGACCCGGACAGGAAAGAGTGGAAGACGAACTGGGCTTTCCTGCCGCCCGCGCAGCCCGGCGTGCTCATTCCCGTCGGGCGCGGCGATGGCGTCGTCAATGTCGATGCGACGTTGCTCCACCACCCCGTTTACCACGAAAAGCCGGACAGCCCGATCAAGCTGACTTTTGAAAAGGGCCGTCTCGTCGCCATTGGCGGCGCGACGCCGCTTGCGGCGACCCTTGAGAACTGGCTCCGCGGTCTTGAAGACGACGGCGCATGGAATGGCCCGGTTCACCTCAATATCGGCGTCAATCCGAACGCGCTGCTGACGCAAAGCCAGGAATGGGAACGCGTCTACGGCTCCATCACCTGCGGAATGGGCGATCTCAGTCTGCTCGGACAGCTTATGGGCGATGTCGGATTTGAGCTCAGCCGTTCGCGCGTCCACTGGGACTGGACGGTCGCGCAGCCGACGATCCTCCTCGACGGGGAGGTGTTTCTCAAGCGTGGAAAACTCTTCCTCTGACGCTGCTGCGAGCCGGCGCAAACCGCATTTTCCGTCAATCGAACCGTGAGCGCGCCGGCCACAGGGCCGTGCGTGACAAGCACGAATTTCAATGGCTGCATGGCGGCTTCGCGGCATCGTAATGCGTAAAGTCGACTTTGTGGGAATGCGATTTACATTCGCGCCCGATTCCGCACCCATGAAGGCTGGCGCCGGCCCGTTCGGCCGTGCGCCGGCAGCTTCAGGGAGGGCGTTTTGCAGTTGGCGAATTTACTGAAGGCGACGACTGGTCTGGTTTCGATGTCGGCGATGATGGCTGGCGTCGCGCTGGCGCAGGCAAGCGCTGATGACGAAATCATCGTTACGGCGACCCGCCGGGCGCAGTCCGTGCAAAGCATTCCCTCCAACATTTCAGCCGTCACCGCCGATGCGCTCGACCGCACTGGCGTTTCCGACATTAACGCGCTGACGCGGCTGGTGCCGGGGCTGACGACCTTCGACGAAGGTCCGCGCTCTGGCGGCAACGTCAACAATTTCAACCTGCGCGGCCTCAACGCAAACGCGCTCGGCACGAATGACGATAACCCGTCCGCGACGCAGGACACCGTTTCCGTTTATCTCGGCGAGACGCCGATCTTCTTCCCGTTCAAGCTCGTCGATCTTGAGCGCGTGGAAGTGTTGCGCGGGCCGCAGGGCACGCTTTACGGCGCGGGTTCGGTCGGCGGCACGGTGCGGTTTATTCCGAAGCGTCCGGACCCATCATCGACCTATTTCGAAGTCAACTCTGAAGTCTCGCTCACGAAAGAGTCCGACAAGGCGAGCTATGAGGCCTATCTCGTCGCGAACCTGCCTTTGTCGGAACATGCGGCTTTCAGGGCGTCGGGCGGTTATGAGCGGCTTGGCGGTTTCATCGACGCGCACGGCGTCGTCGAACAGACCGGCACGGCGCGCAATCCCGGCGATCTCGTTCTCGCCGATCCGGGGGACATTCTCGGCAGCGGCCTCATCACGACGCCGACGATCAAGGATCATAACGACGCGGATCTCTATTTCTTCCGCGGCTCGCTCCTCGTCGAACCGACGGACAAGCTGGAGTTTCAGCTCAATTACACGTTCCAGCGCAACGAAGTCGACGGGCGCTATGAAGACAATCCCAATTACGGCTCCGGCGAGGAATACGCCGTCTACAAGGCGTTCACCGAGCCGCAGGATTCGGAGATTCATCTCGCCAATCTCGATGTCGGGCTTGACCTCGGTTTTGCGCGGCTGACCTCGACGACGTCTTATGCGGACGTTTCGACGCGCGGCGTCTCCGAAGGGTCAGGTTATCTGCGTACGAACATTCCGCAGTACTATTTCGGGTTCCCGCGGCTCTACGCGCCGAGCGAAAGATCGCAGGATGTCGACACCTTCACGCAGGAAGTCCGCCTCGTCTCGCAGACGGAGGGGATGTTCGAATGGGTGCTTGGCGGCTTCTATCTGAAGCGCGATCTTCTGTTTAACTACAATCAGCGCGCCTCGGGCATCAACGACTACACCAACGCCTATTTCGGCCTCCTGACGCCGGTCGATTTCGGAGACATTCTCGCGACCGGCACGACCGACACGACGTTCAAAGACCTCGCCGGGTTTGGCGAACTCACCATCAATCTGACGGACCGCCTTTCCGTCACCGGCGGCTTCCGCGTCTTCCACCAGACGCTCAAGGGAACGTCGGGCATTCCGCTTCCTTACGCGTCGCTCACGACGGAGTTCTACTATTTCGGCACGGCGACGGACCCGTATCTTCTCGGCGGATATGAGCCGCTGGAGAGCGACGTCACCGATTCCATCTTTAAAGCGAATATCGCCTATGATCTTTCGGACGATACGCTCGTCTATGCGACATGGGCGCAGGGCTTCCGGGCAGGGGGCGCCAACGCGCTTCCGGCGATGGACCCCTTCGGCAATGACAACACGCCGTTTCTCCAGTTTGAACCCGACACCGTCAACAATTACGAGGTAGGGATCAAAGGCCGCCTCGCGGGCTCCATCACCTATACGCTGACAGGCTTCTGGGTTGATTGGAAAGATTTCCAGACCTCGCTCTTCTCGCCTTTCGGCATTCCGTTCGTGGACAATATTCCGAGCGCCCGTTCGCGCGGCTTCGAAACCGAGCTCTCCGGAAAGCTTGGCGAACTGACGAATTTCGGACTGGGCTACACTTTTGTCGACGCGGAAACGACGGCGGACTTCGAATTCCAGAGCGGCGATCCGACCACGCTCATCGGGTCCGGCGCGACCTTGCCCGGCGCCGCCAAACACAGCCTCTCAGGGTCGCTCGATCACTTCATTCCCATCAGCGACGGCGGGTCGGAGCTGATTGTCCACGGCGACTTCTCGTATAGAAGCCACGCCAACAGTCAGTTCCGGGACATTCCGTCAGTCCCGACCTCGAACTTCGAAGAGCTTGACGCCTTCTCCGTGTTGAATGGTTCGCTGACCTGGCGCAGGGACAATCTGAGCGCTGGCCTCTTCGTGGAGAACCTCACGAATGCGCGCGGGACGACCATTGTCACCACGGCGCAGCTCGCGGGCGCATCCGATCAGGGATATGGCGTCATTCGCCCCAGAACCTTCGGGCTGAGGCTGCGGGTGTCCACTCACTAGCGCGCCGGGCGCTGTAGTGGAGGCGCGGTGTCGTGCGGAAAGGCGCGCCAGTACGAAATGCTGGATCATCGGGCGTGATTTCGGAATCGCGCCCGATGATCTGGTTGCATAAACCATCCCGATAACTCAGATTTGGCGTTGCGAAGACCTTTGCCGCGCCTAATTCTGAGTGTGTTCATGACTGACAAGATTGCGACGGATAGCGACGGCGTTCAGGCTTCGTTGCGCCGCGCGTCTCAGGCTCTGAGCGCGAACAATCTTGGCGAGGCTGCGCGCATTATCGCTGCACTTGAAGCCGCGCATCCTGAAAATGGCGATGTCTGGGGCGTCAAAAGCGAGATCGCCTTGCGTGAGGGCCGCTGGGAGGAAGCGATCTCCGCGGTCGACAAAGCGATCGAGGCTGGCGGGCCGAGCGTTCACCGCCTTGTGCAGAGAGCGCGCTGCTATGGTCTGGCCGGAAGGATCGCGGTCGCCAGGGCGGCCGCATTTGCGGCCATAGAGGCGGGCGCGTCGTGCACGGATCATCTTAACATTCTTGCTTCAGTCCTGACCCGTTGCGACGAGAACGCGAAGGCGCTTGAGCTCTACGAGCGCGCGCTCGAAGCGAGCCCGGATGATGTCGATGCGCTGCGCGGCTGCGTGACGGTGCGCCGCTTTCTCGGAAACCTTGAAGCGGCGGAAAGCGCATGCGACCGGCTTCTGAAGTTGAAGCCAGACGACTACGAGATCATTTTTCTGCGCTCGGGATTGCGAAGGCAGACGCGCGACAGAAACCATCTTTCCGAAATCGACGCCGCCTTGAAATCCGGCCGGGCGGATTGGCGCGGCGTCGTGCAGCTCGCCTATGCACTTTCGAAGGAATATGAAGACCTCGGCGACTTCGGAAAATCCTTCTTTCACCTCAGCAATGGCGCAAAGATAAGGCGTCGTCATACGCATTACGACGTCGAGGATGATGTGCGGATTTTCGACAGCATCATGTCGGCGTTCTCGGCTGAGAGCATCCGCGCGCGCGAGGGAAACGGATTCGATTGCGACGCGCCTGTCTTCGTTCTCGGCATGCCGCGCACCGGCTCGACTCTTGTTGAACGCATCATATCCAGCCACAGCATGGTGGAGTCGGCTGGCGAATTGAATGACTTCGCCATTGAACTCGTCTCGCTCGTGAAGGAACAAAATGACGCCGCGCCGGATCGGTTGGCGCTGCCGGCGGCCTCGCTCGGGCTCGATATGCGCGAACTAGGGCGGCGTTATGTTGAAGCGGCGGCGCAAAAGCGCGCTGGCGCGCCGCGCTTTATCGACAAGCTTCCGCTCAATTCGCTCTATGTCGGCCTCATTCATCTGGCGTTGCCGCAGGCGAAGATCGTCCACGTTTCGCGCGACCCGATGGACGCGTGCTTTGCGATGTACAAATATCTCTTCAAGCACGCCTATCCGTTCTCATATGATCTGCGCGAGCTTGCGCGCTATTATTCCTGTTATCTGAAACTGATGAACCACTGGCGCGCCGTTTTGCCGGGGAAGATCCATGACGTCTCCTATGAAGCGCTCGTCGCGGACCAGGAAGGTCAGTCGAGAGCGCTGATCGCCGCCCTCGGTCTTGAATGGGAAGCCGGGTGCCTCGACTTTCATGAAAACAGCGCCGCCGCGACGACAGGCAGCGCAAGCCAGGTGCGCGAGCCGATTTACCGTTCATCAGTCGGGAAATGGCGCAATTTCGAAAGCCAGCTCGAACCGCTGAGACTGGCTCTGGAAGAATTTGGCGTTATGGCGCCGGCGTAGGAAAATGGCCTGCATGAGAAGAGGCGATAATGATCGAGCGTAAGGCTGGACGCGGCGTGATCGTGCCGGGTGACCCGGAGATCAAGCTGCTGCGATTGTTTCGGACGATCGTCAATTGCGGCGGCTTCACCATGGCGCAGTCGGAGCTCAATGTCAGTCAGTCGACGATCTCGACGCAGATGGCGCAGCTTGAAAGCAGGCTCGGCGTGCGGCTGTGCGAGCGCGGTCATGGCGTTTTCCGGCTCACGCCTGAGGGCGAACAGGTTCTGGCGGCGGCGGACCGCCTGTTTGCGGCGCTTGAGGATTTTCGTAACGACATTTCGGAGGCGAAGGAAAACCTCGCCGGCGAACTGCGTCTCGGCATTATGGATAATTCCATTACCGATGCGAACTCGCCTTTAAGTGAAACGCTGAGCCGTTTCGCGCTGTCTGCGCCGGATGTTTTTGTTAATGTCTTCATCGGTGGGATGGCGGATCTGGAAGAGCGCGTTCTTGATGGCCGGCTCCATACGGCGATCGCCTTCACGTCGCGCTGCATTTCGGGGCTGATCTATACGCCGCTCTATGAAGAACAGCATACGCTCTATTGCGGGCGGCGGCACCCTTTCTTCAGTCTGACGGACGATGAGATTTCAAAGGAAGATCTGCAGGCGGCGGATTTTGTCGGCTGGGGCTACAAGATACCGAAGGTCGCGGTTCAGCTGCCGCTGAACTTTAACGAGGTCGCTGCGTCCTCTTATATGGAGGGCGTGGCCTATCTCGTCCTGTCGGGGCGCTATATCGCCTATCTGCCGAGTCACTACGCCCAAATCTGGGTTGATAAAGGCGAAATGAGGCCGCTGTTCGAAGACGTTTATAGCGCGACGGCGCCGATCAATATCATCACGCGCAGCGAAGAACTCCCCTCGAAAATCGCCAAGAATTTCATCGACTCTCTACTGGCGACGGCCGGGCGCGCGCCCGGCGGCGCCTGATTTTCAAAAGTCGGCTTCAATTTTTTCGAATATACCCTCGGCAGGGCGGGCGGTATCTCAGAAGGCCTGACCGCCACTCTCCGGGCCCGCCGCCCGTGCATTCAGGCCGCACTATGAACTTCGATTACTCCTGGTACGATTTTGTCGGAAATATCGGCGTCCTGCTGATCGTCAGCGCCTATCTTCTGTTGCAGATTGAGAAGATCACAACGGCGGGATTTCTTTATTCGGTCGTGAACGGCGTCGGGGCGTCATTCATCATTTTCTCGCTGATGTTCGAATTCAACCTGTCGGCGTTCATTATCGAGTTTTTCTGGCTGCTGATCAGCATTCTCGGCTTCGCCCTTCAAATCCGGCGCAGCCTTCGCGCGCGCACGGTCAAGCAGGATGACGCGGGAATCCCGGCCTCTCCTTTAAAGGCGCCATGATTACGCCTGTCGAGATCGAAACGGCGCTCGGCAAGATCGTCGCAGAGATCTATGCGGACCGGGCGCCGGCGTCCGCCGGCTTTTTCCTGCGCGGCGTCGATGCGGGACGCTATGATGGCACCGCGTTCTTCCGCATTCTGTCTCGCGCGAATCAGACTCAGGAAGACCCAGTGGAGATGATCCAGGCCGGCGAGCCCATACCGCCGGAAGCGGAAATCCGTCACCAGATCGCGCATGAAACGACTGAGATGACAGGGCTCAGGCACAAGCGGGGCGCGATCAGCCTGCCGCGATATTCGCCCGGCGCCGTCTATCACAGCTTCGGTGTTTGCATGGGCGATGCGCCTTCGCTCGACTTCGGCGGGGGGCGCAACCCGGACGGTCTCGGCTTTGCGGTTTTCGGACAGGTCGTGGACGGCATGGATGTGGCGGAAGCGATTTTCGCCCGCGCCGAGCCGGCGCCCATGATAATGCGCCCAATTCCGATATATCGTATACGGCGCGCGGGCAGGGAATGACGCATGGCTGGGGAAGAGACCGAAGCGAGTAAGAGCACGGGCGTTTGGGGCGGCGGGCTCGGCGTCATCTATCTGTCCGTATTTGTCTCGCTCTTCTCTTTCGCCGCCATGCCCGCCTTTGTGGGCGCCTATATCGACTTCAGGGGCGTTGATATCGCCGATGCTGGCCGTATCGCCTCGGCGGAGGCGATCGCGCAGGCGATTGGATGCGCTATCGCGACTGCGCTGCTCTCGCGCGCGGGCGTGAACCTGCGGCGTGTCGTTCTCATCGGCCTGCTATTGCAGGGGGCGGCGCAAGTCATCTCGGCGCTTGCGGGCGATAACGCCGCGTTCATCCTCGCCCGGTGCGTTTCGGGCTTTTGCTGCAGCGTCGTTTATGTGGCGGCGAGCGTCTATATCGCGAGCCTGAAGAATCCGGACCGGCCTTACGCGATCTATTTCGGCATCCTTTTCGCGACTGGATCGCTGGGGCTTCTCGTTCTTCCGTTTCTGTTCGCGCAGGCGGGCCTCAACGGCGTTTATCTGATCTACGCCGCGCTTCTTGCGCTGAGCGGATGGTTTGTCGGCCGATATCCAAAATATGCTCTGCGAAAAGAGAGCGGGAAGAGTGGGGCGCGCGCTTCGCTTTTTTCAGGACTCTTGCGGCCGAGCGTCATCATTTTGCTGCTCGCGCTCTTTTTGAGTTTTGTGTGCAATGGCGGCGTCTGGACGTATGCGGAGCGTATCGGGCTTCAAACGGGCGCATCTTCGGAAAGGCTTGGGCTTGCATTGGCGCTCGCCATGGGCGCGGGGCTTATCGGCACGCTTATCGTTTCTATTCTTGGAAACCGCATCGGCCGTCTCGCGCCGATCGTCGTCAATCTCGTTTTGCTGACCGGCGCCATGGGCTGGCTCTATCTGGGGCCGGGCCTTCTTGGTTTTTTCGGGGCGGCGACGCTTTTCAATATCGCATCCGCAGCAGTAACGCCTTACGTGCTTGCGGCGCTTGCGATGTGGGACAGCAC
>ERZ795053.6602-NODE-6602-length-11494-cov-4.288050_pt1 | contig 11494 bp, 12 predicted proteins | sample MGYA00375137_ERZ795053 | MGnify/ENA primary metagenome ERZ795053 (study PRJEB30182, sample SAMN05720284) | activated sludge metagenome | isolation source: Anaerobic digester | place: Hong Kong | collected 2014-12-17 ... | reverse complement strand
CGTCTCCTGATCTACCAACAACGTGACCTGCCGCTCTGTCTTGGCCTTGATGGGTGTGTCCACAATCCTGCGGCGACGAGATATCAACCCCTGTTCGATAAGCGGATCGAGGACGCTGCGCCGGCTGAGATCCAGTTCGTGGCGCGCGAGATCACGCTCGGGAACCTGGCCCCGCTCGCGCAGCAGACCGATCAAAATGTGTTGTTCAGGCTTCAGATCGGGAAACTGGGGGAGATAGCCTGCCGGATGCAACGCTTCGGCAAATTCCTGGGTGGCAAAGGCAAGCTGGGGCGATTGTCTGGCCGGGCGTTGTTGCGCCAATGTGCGCAACGCTTGCGCCGTGAGTTCGAAGATCGGTTCAGCTTTGAGCGCCAGGCCGGTGGGCAGCATCAGGAGCAAGCAGTCCAGCAGCGGCGCGAGGCAGACCACGCTCAACCAGCGCGCCAATTCAAGCTGGGCAGCCGTACACACCGGCTCAGGCAACACCAGGTCAATGATCGGCCGCGGACTGACGCCTGGCGGGACACTGTCCGTCAGCGCAACGACGACTCCATGCAATTGTTCCTTGCCAAACGGAACCCACACCAGGCTGCCAGGCTGGACCTGTTCACGAAGATCAGCCGGCACCGCATAGTGAAACGTCATCCCCAACGCGGCTGAACCGCTATTCAGCTCAGGGGTGGCGACAGTCTGCAAACGCCGCGCCATGGGCGTGTGGACTGCTACTTCGGCATACATCGTGTGCCTGCTCCCCGGGATGACTATCCCCAACGCGTCGTGCCGGCGTAGAGGAGGGCGGCCATGACCACCAGGATCACCAGAATCATGGGCAACTGGCGGCTGAGGCGGTTGACGTCATCCAGAATGATCGCGTTGTTGCCGTCAGGTTGAAAAACTGTTGGGGGCTCATATTGCGGCGCGAGAACCCAGCCCAGCGCCGCGCCGAAGATCAGACCGCCGATGTGCGCGTAGTTGTTGATGCCGGGAAATGTGAATCCAAATACGAGATTGATGCCGGCTACCATCAGCAGGCTGCGCAACTGTTGCTGCGACGCCTGACCAAAGGTCTTACGATGACGGTAGAAGAAGGCGATCTCGGCGCCAATCAGGCCAAAAATCGCACCACTGGCGCCGGCAGACACACTGGCTGGCGCCAGGACGTACGACACCAGACTGCCGCCCAAACCGCTGAGAATGTAGATCACCAGATAGCGCGAACCGCCGTAAAGTCGCTCCAGACCCATGCCAATCACGTAGAGCGCCCAGGTGTTGAACGCCAGGTGGATAATCCCGATGTGGATGAACATGCTGGTAAACAGCCGGTAGAAGTCGCCGCTGGCCACAAGCTGGTTTTGCTGGGCGCCGAATAACACCAGTATCCTGGTGCTTTGAGTTCCGTTGAGTCCCAAGCCGTTGAGCAGGCCGTACGCGGTCATGGCCAGGAAGACCGCGACATTGATTCCGATCAGCACGTAAGTCCAGCGCGGCTTGCTCATCGGAATCTGCATGCCAATTTGTCGTTGGGCCGGCGGGGCTTGGTAAGGGTTGTTCATCAGGCGCTTGCTTTCAGGCTGCTCATCAGAGTCACAGAGTCACCGGCTGCCAGTCGACTCGGCAACGCTCGGCTGTCATGATTGCCATCACTTGCTGCACTGTCTCGTCCAGCGCATCCTCACGGTTGATGACCACATATTTGAACGTATTGACACCGCGCAGTTCCTCGCGCGCAGTCGCAATGCGCATGGCCAACATACCCTCGTTCTCGGTCCGGCGATCACGCAGCCGACGCACCATCTCCTCGTCTGACGAAGCGATCAAAAAGATCGTCACCGCCTGCGGCACCATGCGCTGAACGGTTTCAACTCCCTGGACATCGACCCGCAACACCACATCCAGGCCGCTGGCCATGCCCTTGCGCACCTCTGCCTTGGGTATTCCCTTGTAATCGCCGTAGACCACCGCGTGCTCCAGCAATTCCTGCGCCTCGATCATCTCCGCGAATTCCTGCATGCTGAGGAAATGGTAATCGACACCATCGACCTCGTTGGGACGTTGCGGCCGGGTAGTGGCAGTGACCACCTGATAGAACTCGGCCCCCTTCTCGCGCAGCCCAGCCATGGTCGAGTCCTTGCCGACGCCGGAGGGGCCGGACAGGACAACCAGCAAGGGACGCGGCTGTGTGAACACCTCATAGGGCAGAGGATCGGAGGCGCTATTGGTCATGAGTAGCCTTTCTGGCGGATTCAAGTGACAGTCACTTTTCGAAGACTCCTGTTGCGAAGCAGCGGAGCCGAAAGTGACTGTCACTTGAAAAAGGGTATAATCGACCATCAGTATACAACGAGGTTGTCACAATGCCGATTTATGAATATCGATGCGCAGATTGCCACCGCCGCGTCAGTGTCTGGTGGCGCACCTACAGCGAGGCTGAAACAGGCGTCGCCGTTTGCCCGCGTTGCGGCGGAAACGAGCTCAGCCGGCTAATCTCCAGGGTCGCAGTCCTGCGCTCGGAGGAAAGCCGCCTGGATGACATGGCCGACCCGTCAGCCTTTGGCGACCTGGACGAGGACGATCCCCGTTCCATGGGCCGCTGGATGCGCCGCATGAGCGAAGAAACGGGCGAACCTTTGGATCCGGAATTCTCAGAGGTAATCGGTCGTCTCGAGTCAGGCGAGAGCCCTGAAGATATCGAGCGGTCCATGCCAGACGGTGAGCAGTGACCAGAATCGGAACCGATCACCGATTACCGGTCACCGATTACCAAGGAGAGCATTTCCGCCACGCGCGCGCGCAAGTGCCCCTGAACGTCCTCAACCCGCTGGCCCGCGTCCACCACCAGCCAGCGGGCCGGGTCAGCGGCTGCCATGGCCAGATAGCCGGCGCGCACGCGCTCGTGGAACGCCAGCGCCTTGGCTTCCATGCGGTTCCACTGGCCGGCATCATCCTGGGCATGCTGCTGCTTGCGGCGCAAGCCGGCCTGCACGTCAATGTCCAGATAGGCCACCAGATCTGGGCGCAGGCCGCCGGTGGCAAACTCTGTAATCGTGGCCAGCTTGTCGAGGGGTAGCTGGTGGCCATATCCCTGATACGCCATGGTGGAGTCGGCAAATCGGTCGCAGAGCACCACGCCGCCAGCTTCAAGGTGCGGGCGGATCACTTCGCTGACAAGCTGAGCGCGCGCAGCTGAGAAGAGCAACACCTCAGCTTGAGGTGACATTTCGCTGGCGGCATGGTCCAGCAAAATCGCCCGCACCCGGTCGCCAATAGCCGTGCCACCCGGCTCGCGGGTCGTCAGCACGGACAGACCGCGCTCGCGCACCCAGCCCGACAGCAGCATGATTTGCGTGCTTTTACCGCTTCCCTCCGGTCCTTCGAAAGCAATGAACATAGATTATGGAGCCTGGTCGCGCGTGACAATTCAAGTCGAGCAGCTAACAAACTGACAGGCCTGCCAGCAATCGCGTTCGTCGCGCGCTTGCTGTATGAGGACTGCCAGTACTGGCTTAGCTGTTGCGACCGCGCTACGTCTTCTGGATGCGCACGTGGCGATGAGGATCGCGTCCGTGGCTATGGCTGACAAGATTGGCTACGCGGGCTGCCTGATGCTGCTGACGGCGCACGGATGATGGTTGCGGGCTTAAATCGACCGCGGGCGCGCCCGACATGATGAGACGGATCGCTTCCTGCGCCTCGCGCATCGCCGTGTCCAGCGAATCCTCATGATCGGTCGTGATATCGAACAGATCGGCCAGAAAGCCCTCCATCTGGATCAAGGTGTTGGAGCGCAGCACATAAACCGGCAGGCTGCGTTCCTCCGCCTCCTGGATCGGCGCCGGACGCTTGCGGTAATAGCTCTTCAGCGTCACCAGCACATCGGCCCGGCGCACATCGTCCACGAACTGCGCGGGCACGCCCAGTCGCATCGCAGCCGTGCGCAGCTTGTTCAGCCCAACGCCATAGGAGTAGATCCGCTTCAACTGCATCGATTGCTCAACAGGTTGCGGAGTAAAGTCCTCCTCGCCGTTTTCGTAGACCTGTTCGTCTCGGGTGGGCCGTCCGTTGCGTTTCGCGCCGGGACGCGGCGGCGCAGCCTCGATGTGTATCTGGCCATCCTCGCCGCGATAGCGGATCTCCGGACGCAGCTCGCGGCCGCGCAGGAAATCATCCACTGCACGCGCAACATCCCCATGTACCGCCATGCGCTGGCGGTCCTGGATTTCGATCAAGACATCGAAGGTCGGCGGCGCCTTGCGTTCCAGCACTGACTTCTGCGTACCGCGGCGGCGCGCCTCTTCGTCGCTCAGCGTCACACTCTCGATGCCGCCCACCAGATCGCTCAACGTCGGGTTGAGCAGCAGATTCTCCAGCGTGTTGCCGTGGGCCGTGCCGATCAGTTGCACGCCGCGTTCGGCGATGGTGCGGGCAGCGGCGGCTTCCAGCTCGCGTCCGATCTCGTCGATGATGATCACCTGCGGCATGTGGTTCTCTACCGCTTCGATCATCACCTCGTGCTGCAGCGCTGGCTTGGCAACCTGCATCCGCCGCGCCCGACCGATGGCCGGGTGCGGAATATCGCCGTCACCGCCGATTTCGTTGGAAGTATCGACGATGACGACCCGCATGCTGTCGCCCAGAACGCGCGCCGCCTCACGCAGCACGGTCGTCTTGCCGACGCCAGGCCGGCCCAGCAAGAGAATGCTCTGGCCCGACTCGATGATGTCTTCCAGGATGTCAATAACGCCATAGACCGCGCGCCCGACGCGACAGGTCAACCCGACGATCCGCCCCTGCCGGTTGCGAATGCATGAAATGCGGTGCAACGTCCGCTCGATGCCGGCGCGGTTGTCGGAGGTAAACTGGCCGATACGCTCGACTACGTAGTCAATATCGGCGTCGCTGACCTCGGTCTCGCTCAGTACCAGTTCGCTGTCAGTGAAGCGAGCCTCTGGCAGGCGGCCCAGATCCATGACAATTTCCAGCAACTGGTCAGCTCGGTTTGTTTGCCGAAGTGCCTGGCAGATGTCCGGCGGCAAGACGTTCAGCAGAACATCCAGGTCATCGGTGATTTTTTGTTGTGTCAACTTCTACTTTTTCCTTGAATACGACCGTTCGCTAAGATGGTCAGGTCACAGTCACTTCTCTCGAGCGCGTGCCTGGCAATTTTTCAATGCTCGAAATGGCAGTCACCCTCGTGGCTGTCAGGCGGCCATGCACTATCCGTGTCGCTCCGCTACCATTCCCGGCACGGTGACAGGCTCAGCTACCCTGACGCGCACCGCGACATGTTTTACCATTCGCGCCCGACGGGAAAACGGCTCAAAACCGACATCTTGCAAGGTGGCCCGCAATCCGCCCTGGTAGTCGCGCACTGTGCAGTAGACCGGTCGCCGCTTGCCTCCTACAGCACTCAGGCCCTGACGTACCAGCGTTGCCATCTGTGATCCATTGCCCGGATCACCATGTAACAACAACCAGTGGCCGCCGCGTCCGCTGACAAGCTGGACGCCGCCGACGATGTCGCCACCCTCGACCAGGACATACCCTTGCTGGTCAGCCAGTTCCCACCAGGCTAGCGACAGTGCCGTCTGACTCATGCCGTCGTTGAGCCCTTCCGAATGTTGCACCGGCATCGGTGTATAGATGCCGTACAGACGGCGCAACCACCAGACGTCCTCTGCCCGCCGGGGTCGCAACCCTGGATGATGCGGCGCATCGACAGCTCGCCGCGGCCGGTTCAGCATGAACACGTCCTCGTTGCTATACGTGGCAAAGCCAAGGGCCGTCAGCAAATCGATGTCGGTGTCGTCGATCGCCATGCTGGCGTACAGACGACGCAAGTCGTGCTGGCCGGCATCCTGAATACAATAGCTCACCAGCTTTGTCCAGGCAGTCGCGCTCTGGGGCTGGATGCCGGCTGTCGGCGCCAGAAACAGAATATCCGCTTCCTGACGACCGGGCCGCCGCAGCATCTGGATGAACCCCTGAACCGATCCATCCACATCCCAGACATACGAGGCGAGTCCGGTGCCTACCCAGGGCACCGGCGCGATCATCGCAGTGGCCAGCGCGCTGCGCCGCAGCAACAGATAGTGAAACAGGTCGAGCCAGACACCGGTTCGCTGAAGCTTGCGTACTGCCAGGCTATGGCGCAGCCCAAATGGTCGTATCACCACTGCCTCCGCTGATGGCTGCCATGACTGGATCTGACGGGCTGACTCCTGGCAACGCCTCCCGCTCGGGAAACGGCCGGCGGCACATCACTGGGCATCGGATGTCGCTCCTCATTCAGGCTTTGCCGAGTACGTTCAAAAGGGTTCGGGATGCTCAGTGAAGTCCCCGCCACTTTCTATCCGGGCGGAAGGTTACGGACACAATATTCCTGACATACCGGGGACCTGGCGCAACCAATCTTGAACGACCCCGATTTTACCTCGTATAAAAGCCCTTTGCAAGTGAAACCAATTACTCCACCAGACGGCGGCGATCAATTGGGGTACAACATCCCCGTCACCCCGAAGACCTGATCGTCCAGGCTCGCTTCCGTGCCATGCATGAAACCCAGCAGCATCGTCTCGCGGCTCAACAGTTCCAGCTCGCTGGCCACAAGATCGCGCAGGTCAGGGATCGCCAGCAGGTTCTGTTTGTCATCCCACGGTATCTGAAGCGTGCTGGCGGTCAGGAATGCCAGTTCCTGCGGTTCGTCAGGCATGTCATCCGCGTCGATTTCGGCGTCGATGACCTCCGACAGTCGCTGCACATAGCCGTTCAGCAGGCGGCGCAGGCTGGCCGCGCTTGCTTCAATGGTCTCGTCTTTCTCTTCCTGCAAGGGAAAATCCTCAACTTCGGCCCGCAGATACGGCATGTCGAACAGCAACTGGCGGATCACAAATCGATCCAGCCCGACAGTGACGATGATCAGCCGGCCATCAGCCAGCCGTTCCACCTGGCGGATTGTCGCTGCCGTGCCGACCTGATGCGGCAAGGCAACCTCCCCGTTAACCGCCCGCCAGTCCGGGATGTCATCGCGCATCAATACGATCCCGAACGGCTCGCGTTCCGCGATGCACTGGTTGATCATGATCCGGTAACGCGGCTCAAAAATGTGCAGCGGCAGCATCTGGCCCGGAAACATGACAAGGCGCAAGGGAAATAGTGGCAGGGTGTAGGTCTTGCGCTCTCGGTTCAACTTACGCTGTTCACTCGTCTCGCTCATGATCTATTCGTCCTCTTCAGGGAGCTGGTTCATGGCATCCGCTGACTTGATAAATTCCCGCATCACTACCGTAGCATACCCTCCTTTGGGCAGCGTGAAAGTCGCGTGCAACCCCGTCGAGTCAACCGTCACATTGATCTCCGGCAGCCACAGGCGCGCCGGCCGGCGTGCGCCATCAGCACGGCAGCGGCGCAACTCCTCCTCGCCAATCCCTGCGTCGGCCAGAGTCGTATTCTCCAGAACCGCAGCTGCGCGTGTTGCAGCCCACATCTTCTTGCCAAAGAGCGGCCCGGTGTAGCTGATCTCGCCGCGATCGAAGCGTGGCTGTTCGGCAGCCGGGTCGGCTACTTCAAACATGCCGCCTGTGTTGGCCTTCTTGCAGACATCGCCATCCAGCAACCTGCTGAACAAATCTTGCTCGATGCGCTGCACCAGATAGATGTTGAACAGATGCGACTGGTAGGCAGAAATCAGCAGGCGATTCAACCACTTTTCGCGCGGCCCGTTGCCAAGGAACGCTGCCCGCCCGCGGACAACGTTCTGGCCTTCGATGCCGAACCGCTGTGCACCGAAGAAGTTGGGAACGCCGCGCCCGGCAATCGCCCCGGCAATCGCGCTGGCCCGCACCCGTGCTGTATCGGGATCGACGTTCAGCCCGCTGACGGTAATGGTGAAGCGATTGCCAAGCAGGTGACCGACCTTCAGCTTGTTGCCGTGGCAGCGCGCCCAGTTGACCGTGAAGGACAGTTCATCCTGGATCCGCTGCGCATCTTCCGGCTGCAGATTGGGCAGCGAAAAGGTCTGCGTGCAGCGGGCGTGGCGGTCCTTCAGCCCCGCATAACCGACCGAGCCGCGGTCGATGCCATAGAGGCTGGCCAGCGCCTCGACTACTTTGCGCGTTGTCCAGCCCTCGCGTGTCAGCGACACATAGAGGTGCGACCCCTCCCCGCTGGCATCGTAGACAGGGATCTCTTCGACGATGAAGGCCGACGGTTCCGCCTTCAACTGCCCACCGACACCCGGCAACTCAGCAGTAATGTAAGGCAACGGAATCAGGGGACTCTCGGTGGACATCGATCAGACCAGCGGCCAGGGATAGCAGCGGCGGTTGGGATCCGGCTCAGGAAACTGGCCGGCTGCCAGCAGCCCTTCCGTGCGGCGAACCAGCGCGCGCAACTCCGACTCGCTCAATGTCTCATGCAAACCGGCGGTCTGAGGATCGTGCGCGTTGAGATTGACCAGAAACAGCTCCATTTCCTCGCAGATGTCAACAGGAACCGGCTCAGCGGCGAACTCCCAGATCACCGTGCGCAACTTTGGTTGTGTGTGAAAGCAAACCCCGTGGTCGATGGCCCAGATGCGTCCATCGTGGTCGCGCAAGGTGTGGCCCCCTTTGCGGTCGGCGTTGTTGATCATGATGTCAAAAGCCGCAATGCGCATCAGCGTCGGAAACAGCGCCGTCTCGTCGCGGAAGCTGAAATAGTGCTGGCTGAAATCGGCGTCGATGAAGAACTGAACAGCGCCTTTGCCGTAGGGGCCGACACGCATCACCGTTGGCGGGACCAGGTTCCAGCCAAGCGCCTGGCTGACCTGAAACGCTGCCATCTCACGTTGATAAAGGGTGCCGTGCGGAAAGTCCCACAACGGTGTCTCGCCCTGGCGCGGCTTGTAAACAGCCAGTCCCTCGAAACGGTCGTTGCAGATATCGGCCAGAAAGGTGTAATTGGAGCTGCCCGGCAGCAGGCCGCGCACAGTCATCTCCCCGCTGTTCAGGAGGCTCATCACGTCCTCGAAGCTGGCTGCCTGCTCGCTTTGTTCATCCACGGCGCAGTTTACCGAAGTGGAGTCGCGTTCCTCCACGCTATTGCAGGATCTTGGTCGAGGCGTGGCCGTTGCTGGGCGGGCAGAAGTGGCCGTCCGGGTCGATGGGATTGCCGCACAGCGCGCAGATCGGCCGGCCCGACGCCGCGACCCGTTTGGCCTGTTCGCTCAGCCCCGCCATCTGTTCGCGGCTGGCCCAGAACCGACCGGCCGCCGGTTCGCGGGTTTCCTCTTCTTCCTCGGAAATCATCTCCTGTACGAAGATGACCATCAGATCTTCGTCAGGATCGTAGCCCAGCCCCAGCCGGCCAACCCGAAAACGCGGTGTGATCGGATCCAACAATTGCAGATCGGTCCGGGGCGTTTCCTGCTTGTAGTCGGGAGGAAACTTCTCATCGATTTCCTGAATCAACTCATCGATGCCGGTCGCCAGTGCCAACGCCTGCTGCTTTTCCACGACCAGGCTAACGACCGACCGACCCTGCGTGCCTTGCAGGTAGAAGGTGCGGTCTCCTGCGGGTCCAACCGTGCCCACCACCAGGCGGCCGCACGGCTTCAAGTCAAACGCATATGTCGTCATGGCTACTCTTCCTTTGTTTCCTCTGTTTTGTCCTGCTCGTCAGGTTTTTCATCGGAGCCGGTTTCCGGTTTGGGCGGCTCCAGCGAGCCGGTGTCGTTCAAGCGGATAATGCGCGGCCCGTGCGGTGTAAACCGTATCCAGGTGACAGACGCGGTATCGATGACGACCCGCTGGAACAGGTCGAGATGGATCCCGGCATAATGGGCTGCCATCGCCTTGATCACATCAGCGTGCGAGAAAACTGCGATCACACCCTTGGGATATTGCGTCCGCAGCCGGTCGATGGCAGCCACGGCGCGGGCCTGCATCTCGGCCAACCCTTCACCGCCCGGGAAGTGGGACAGACTGGGCGCGAACTGCACCGTCTGCCATTCCGGCGTTTTGGCAAGCTCTTTAATAGACTGACCGGTCCAGTCGCCATAGCGCGACTCGCCGACGCCCTCTTCGATCTGCACCGGCAGCCCATGCGGTTTGGCCACCGCCTGAGCGGTCTCAAGCGCGCGCTCCAGCGGGCTGCTGTAGATGGCCTCAATCGGCCAGTCGGCCAGCCGCCGCGACAACGCTGCTGCCTGTTCCTGACCTTTTTCATTCAAATGTACGCCGGGTGTCCAGCCAGCCAGCCGGTCGCCAACCCAATCGTTGACGGCATGTCGAATCAGCAAGAGATCGGTCATTGGGCTTTGTGTCAGCTTCTTCTGTGTTAGTCGGTAACCGGTAATCAGTACCAGTACGCAGTGACCGGAAACGGACGGATCATCGTTAACCGACTACTGATTACTGCTCACCGATTACTGCTCAAACGCGCTCGCTATGATAGCACATTGGAATCAGATTTGGAAGTGCGGCAGGTTCCGAACACATGGCAGGCGCGAAAACGCCTGCCTCAGAGGCAGGCGTCAGGTGGCAAAACAGAGTGATTCGGACTCAGCGCGTCTTGTCGTCATTGGGTTTGTTGCGGACAGGAGTGGTGTCGTGTTTGGGAACCGGCAACATGGTCCAGAGAACGAGCGCCGACAGGGCGATTGTGATTAGGATCGTGGTGGTCATGTGGTTGAGGCCTTTCCTGTGCCTGATTGATTCTCGATAGTCGAGCATCTTGACCATTGCATGTCGCTGCCCGATGAAAGGTTCACGCCGTGGCCGGTCAATTCATAGTGAGCATACCATCATTTCATGAAGATTTGGTTACGCCAATGTAAACATCGGCTATCAATTTCTTCATCTTATGCTACAATGAACGCTGGCAACCGGAGAATTCCCCCTCCACGATCCCATTTTTTCAGGTTTTGCGATGCAAGTGACCATCCGTCTTGGCGAACCGATCACACGCGCTGTCGGGGCGCTGCGCATATCATTAATATTTGACGACGAGCAGGCAACGGTGGCCGATGTGTTGCAGCGGCTTGCCAGCGAATACCCCGGCTTTGAGGCTGCGTTCCGCGGCGACGACATCGGCCACATCAACCCGTACCGCGTCTACGTCAACGCGCGTCAAGTCGCGGCGGGCGAAGAGGGCCAATGGCTGCTGACGGATGGCGACAAAGTATATATTTTTCTGCCGGCTGCCGGCGGTCAGGACATGCCGCTGCCGCAGGCTTTCTATGCCCGATCGACGCTGGTGGTCGCGCGCGATCTGTTGGGGCGGCGGCTGGTGCGCTGCATCGATAGTCAACGGCTGGGCGGGCGCATCACAGAGGTTGAGGCCTACATCGGCGAGGACGATCTGGCCAGCCACGCGGCCCGTGGCAAAACCAACCGCAACCGCCCGATGTACGGCGCAGCCGGCCTGGCATACATCTACTTCATCTACGGAATGTATTTCTGCCTGAATGTTGTCACCGAGACTGAAGGATTCCCGTCGGCGATCCTGATTCGCGGCA
>ERZ795053.6601-NODE-6601-length-11495-cov-10.109615_pt1 | contig 11495 bp, 9 predicted proteins | sample MGYA00375137_ERZ795053 | MGnify/ENA primary metagenome ERZ795053 (study PRJEB30182, sample SAMN05720284) | activated sludge metagenome | isolation source: Anaerobic digester | place: Hong Kong | collected 2014-12-17 ... | reverse complement strand
TGGAGCGCTACGCGCCGACGATCGTCGACCTGGCGCCGCGCGACATCGTCGCCCGTTCGATGGTGCTGGAGGTGCTCGAGGGCCGTGGAGCCGGACCGCACAAGGACTACGTCTACATCGACGTGCGCCACCTCGGTGAGGACGTCCTCGAGGCCAAGCTGCCCGATATCACCGAGTTCTCCCGCACCTACCTGGGTGTGGACCCGGTTAAGGAGCTGGTCCCGGTCTACCCGACCTGCCACTACGTGATGGGCGGCATCCCGACCACCCTGATCGGAGAGGTGTTGCGGGACAACACCCATGTGGTGCCGGGCCTGTACGCCGCCGGCGAGTGCGCCTGCGTGTCGGTGCACGGAGCCAACCGGTTGGGGACCAACTCGCTGCTGGACATCAACGTCTTCGGCCGTCGAGCCGGGCTCTCCGCGGCCTACTACGCACTGGGCAACCCGATCGTGGAACTCCCGCCCAACCCGGCCGGGATGGTCACCGACTGGGTGGCCGGCATCCTTTCCGAGCACGGCGAGGAAAGGGTCGCCGACATCCGCACCGAGTTGCAGCAGTCGATGGACAACAACGCCGCGGTGTTCCGCACCGAGGAGACGCTCAAGCAGGCGCTCAAGGACATCCACGCCCTCAAGGAGCGCTACGGACGAATTTCGGTGCACGACAAGGGCAAGCGCTACAACAGCGACCTGCTCGAGGCCATCGAGCTGGGCTTCCTGCTGGAGCTCGCCGAGGTGACGGTGACCAGCGCGCTCAATCGCAAGGAGTCCCGCGGCGGCCACGCCCGCGAGGACTATCCCAACCGCGACGACACCAACTACATGCGACACACGATGGCCTACAAAGAGGGCAGCGAACTGCTCTCCGACATCCGGCTGGACTACAAGCCGGTCACCCAGACCCGATACGAGCCGATGGAGCGGAAGTACTGACGATGACAGCACCTGTTCCGCCGGGCTCGGTGATGGTGACGCTCAAGATCGCCCGGTTCGACCCCGAGAACCCGGAGAAGTTCGCCGACACCGGCGGGTGGCAGAGCTTCCGGGTGCCGTGTCTGCCCAGCGACCGGCTGCTGAACCTGCTGCTTTACACGAAGAGCTACCTCGACGGCACGCTGACCTTCCGCCGCTCCTGCGCCCACGGCGTGTGCGGTTCGGACGCAATGCGGATCAACGGTGTCAACCGGCTGGCCTGCAAGGTGCTGATGCGCGACCTGCTGCCCAAGAACGACAAGCCGCTGACCGTCACCATCGAGCCGATCCGCGGCCTGCCGGTCGAGAAGGACCTCGTGGTCGACATGGAGCCGTTCTTCGACGCCTACCGGGCGGTCAAGCCCTATCTGATCACCAGCGGCAACCAACCCACCCGGGAACGCATCCAGAGCCCGCACGACCGGGCCCGCTACGACGACACCACCAAGTGCATCCTGTGCGCCTGCTGCACCACCAGTTGCCCGGTGTTCTGGAACGAGGGCAGCTACTTCGGCCCGGCGGCGATCGTCAACGCCCACCGCTTCATCTTCGACAGCCGCGACGAGGGAGCTGCCGAGCGCCTGGAGATACTCAATGAGGCCGAAGGGGTGTGGCGCTGCCGCACGACATTCAACTGCACCGATGCCTGCCCGCGGGGTATCGAGGTGACCAAGGCGATCCAGGAGGTCAAGCGCGCCCTGATGTTCGCGCGATGAGTAAGGATCGCGGCCGGACCCGACTCGCGGCCCATGGAGCTTTCACTCTAGAGTGAAACTTGTGAGCAACCAGTTGGCTGCGCAAGGGGTTCCGCCCGACGCCCGGGTGATGGAATTCGTCGAGCAGATGGGCGGATATTTCGAGCTCAACGGGCTGACCCGGCTAGCCGGCCGACTGCTCGGCTGGCTGCTGGTCTGCCAGCCCGAGCGACAGTCCTCGGAGGATCTCGCCGCCGCACTGGACGCCAGCAGTGGCGGCATCAGCACCAACGCCCGCACCCTGATCCAGTTCGGCTACATCGAACGTCTCGCGCTGGCCGGGGACCGACGCACCTACTACCGGTTGCGCCCCAACGCCTTCGCCGCCGGAGAGCGCCAACGCATCCGCACCATGTCCGACCTGGCCGTGATGGCCGAGGCCGGGATGCGGGCACTGGAGGGATCGCCGCCGGAGAACACCCGCCGACTTCAGGAGATGCACGCGTTGCTGTCCTACATGCAGACCGCCCTCGTCGAGGCACTGGATCGCTTTGGGGCGGCCGACGACCCGGAGGGCCGTCGGTGATCCGCACTCTGAAGCGGGTGTGGATCCCGCTGCTGCTGGTTGTGGTCGCGGTGATCGCCGGATTCACGGTGCACCGGTTGCGCGGGTTCTTCGGCTCCGAGGGCATCCTGGTGACACCGAAGGTCTTCGCCGACGACCCGAAGTCATTCGAGCCCAAGGTGGTTCGCTACGAGGTCTTCGGATCGGGTGGTTCGGCCAACATCAACTATCTTGACCTCGACGCGAAGCCGCAACGCATCGACGGCGCGGCGCTGCCCTGGTCGCTGACCCTGGAGACCGACGCGCCCTCGGCGGCGCCCAACCTGATCGCCCAGAGCGCCGGCGCCTCGATCACCTGCCGCATCCTCGTCGACGGCGAGGTCAAGGACGAAAGGACCGCAACCGGCGTGGATGCGTTGACCTACTGCTTCGTGAAGTCCGCATGAGCTCGACAGACACCGCCCAGCGGGGGCTGGCCGCACGCATCATCCGCACCTTCGCGCTGCCGATCATCGTTGGCTGGGTCGCGCTGATCGCCGTACTGAACGTCACCGCTCCGCAGTTGGAGGTGGTCGGGCAGAACCAGGCGGTCTCGATGAGCCCGGACGCCGCCCCGTCGATGATCGCGATGAAGCGCATCGGCAAGGTCTTCGAGGAGGGCAACTCCGACTCCTCGGCGATGATCGTGCTGGAGGGCCAACAACCGCTGGACGACGCCGCGCGGGCCTTCTACGACCAGATGATCGCCAAGCTGCGGGCCGACACCAAACACGTGGAGTCGATCCAGGACTTCTGGGGCGACCCGCTGACCGCCGCCGGCGCGCAGAGCAACGACGGCAAGGCCGTCTACGTCCAGATCAAGACCGCCGGCAACCAGGGCGAGGCGCTGGCCAACGAATCGATCGCGGCGGTCAAGGCGGACATCGACAGCCTGACCCCGCCGCCCGGGGTGAAGGTGTACCTGACCGGGGCGGCCGCCATGGTCGCCGATCAGCAGGAGACCGGCGATAAGAGCCTGCGGGTCACCGAGATGGTGACGTTCGTGGTCATCATCACCATGCTGCTGTGGTTCTACCGTTCGGTCGTCACCGTGCTGCTGGTGCTGGCGTCGGTGGTGTTGTCGCTGTCCGCCGCCCGCGGCGTGGTGGCGTTCCTGGGGCACCACCAGATCATCGGACTGTCGACGTTCGCCACCAGCCTGCTGGTGATGCTGGCGATCGCCGCCGCGACGGACTACGCGATCTTCCTGATCGGCCGCTACCAGGAAGCCCGAGGTGTGGGCGAGGACCGGGAGTCGGCCTACTTCACCATGTTTCAGGGCACCGCGCACGTGGTGCTCGGCTCCGGGTTCACGATCGCCGGCGCGACGTTCTGCCTGAGCTTCACCCGGCTGCCCTACTTCCAGACCCTCGGTGTCCCGTTGGCGATCGGGATGAGCGTCGTGGTGATCTCGGCGCTGACGCTGGGCAGCGCGATCGTGGTGGTCGCCAGCCGCTTCGGCCTGCTGGAACCCAAACGGACGATGCGGGTCCGCGGTTGGCGCAAGATCGCCGCGGCGGTGGTCCGGTGGCCGGGGCCCATCCTGGTCGGGACGGTGGCACTGGCGCTGGTCGGCCTGTTGACTCTGCCCGGATACCGGACCAACTACAACGACCGCAACTACCTGCCGCCGGACACCTCGGCCAACGAGGGGTACGCCGCGGCCGACCGGCACTTCTCCCAGGCCCGGATGAACCCCGAGGTGCTGATGATCGAGAGCGACCACGACCTGCGCAACTCGGCGGACTTCCTCGTCATCAACAAGATCGCCAAGGCCATCTTCGCCGTCGAGGGCATCTCCCGGGTGCAGGCCATCACCCGCCCGGAGGGCACCCCGATCGAGCACACCTCGATCCCGTTTCTGATCGGCATGCAGGGCACCACCCAGAAGCTCACGCAGAAGTACAACGAGGACCTCACGGCCAAGATGCTCGCCCAGGCCGACGATATGCAGACCACCATCGACCAGATGCAGCGTATGCAGAACCTCACCCAGCAGATGTCCGACGTCACCCACAACATGGTCGTACAGATGCGCAGCATGGTTGGCGACATGAAGGACCTGCGGGACAGCATCGCCAACTTCGACGATTTCTTCCGGCCGATCCGCAACTACTTCTACTGGGAACCGCACTGTTATGACATCCCGGTCTGCTTCGCGCTGCGCTCGGTGTTCGACAGCATCGACGGCATCGACACCCTGACCGACGCGATCCAGATCCTGCTCCCGCAGATGGAACGACTCGACGCGCTGATGCCGCAACTGGTGGCGATGATGCCCGAGATGGTGGCCACCATGGAGAACATGAAGGCCATGGTGCTGGGCATGTACTCCACCCAGAAAGGCATGCAGGACCAGATGGCGGCCATGCAGGCCGATTCGGCCGCGATGGGCGAAGCATTCGACGCATCCCGCAACGACGACTCGTTCTATCTACCCCCGGAGGTGTTCGAGAACGCGGATTTCCAGCGCGGTATGGAGCAGTTCATCTCCCCCAACGGGCATGCCGTCCGGTTCATCATCTCCCATGAAGGCGACCCGATGTCCGCCGAGGGCATCGCCCGCATCGACAAGATCAAGAAGGCCGCCAAAGAGGCCATCAAGGGCACTCCGCTGGAAGGGTCGACGATCTACCTCGGCGGCACCGCCTCGATGTTCAAGGATCTGTCCGTCGGCAACACCTATGATCTGATGATCGCCGGAATCGCCGCGATGGCACTGATTTTCGCCATCATGTTGATCATCACCCGCAGTGTGGTCGCCTCCGCGGTGATCGTCGGCACCGTGCTGCTCTCGCTGGGCGCGTCATTCGGTCTCTCGGTGCTGATCTGGCAGCACATCCTCGGTACCGAACTGCACTGGATGGTGCTGGCGATGGCCGTCATCATCCTGCTGGCCGTCGGCGCCGACTACAACCTGCTGCTGGTGGCGCGACTCAAGGAGGAACTGCCCGCGGGGATCAACACCGGCATCATCCGCGCGATGGGCGGCAGCGGATCGGTTGTGACCGCCGCGGGCCTGGTGTTCGCCTTCACCATGATGTCGTTCGGGATCAGCGATCTGAAGGTGCTCGCGCAGGTCGGCACCACGATCGGGATGGGCCTGCTGTTCGACACCCTGGTGGTCCGGGCCTTCATGACCCCGTCCATCGCCGCCCTGCTGGGCCGGTGGTTCTGGTGGCCGCAGAACGTCCGTCCCCGGCCGGTACCGGCGCCCTGGCCCTCCCCCGAACAGCGGGAACCGGTTACCGCAACGTGAATATCGTCCGGTGCCATGGCTTTTCGGCCACGCCGGTGACGTCGCTCATGACGTGCTTGATGGTCAGGTACTCCTCGAAGGAGTAGTCCGACATGTCCTTGCCGAAACCCGAGGCACCCAGTCCGCCGTGCGGCATCTCGCTGATGATCGGGATGTGGTCATTGATCCAGACGCAGCCGGCCTTGATCTCCCGGGATGCCCGCTGCGCCCGGTAGACGTCACGGGTCCAGGCCGAGGCGGCCAGACCGTAGTCGGTGTCGTTGGCCTGGCGCAGAGCGTCGTCATCGCCGGTGTGGCGGCGCACGGTGAGAACCGGGCCGAAGATCTCCTCGCGGTAGGCCTCGGAGTCCTCGGCGACGTCGGCCAGCAGCGTCGGCAGATAGAACGCGCCGGGACCCTCAGGCGCCTGGCCGCCGGTGACCACCCGCGCCCCCTGGGCCGGGGCCCGCTCGACCATGCCGGCCACCTTCTGCCGGTGCGCCGCCGAGATGAGCGGACCCATATCGGTGTCTGGATCCTGCGGGTCGCCGACGACGACCTTTCCCATCAGGTCGGCCACCCCCGCCACGAAATCGTCGTAGAGCCGGTCGGCCACGATGGCCCGGGTGGCAGCTGTGCAGTCCTGCCCGGAGTTGATCAGCGCGCCGGCCACCGCGCCGTGCACGGCGGCGTCGAGGTCGGCATCGGAGAAGACCACGAACGGCGCCTTCCCGCCGAGTTCGAGCTGGGTGCGGTGCCCGTGCACGGCGGCCGCCGCCATCACCTTCCGGCCCACCCCGGTGGACCCGGTAAAGGTCACGACGTCGAGGTCCGGATGCCCGGCCAGCGCCTGGCCGACATCGGCACCCGCGCCGGTGACGACATTGAGCACCCCGTCGGGCAGACCCGCCTGTGATGCCAGCCGGGCCAGCGTCAGAGTGGTCAGCGGCGTCAGCTCCGCGGGTTTGATGACCACCGAACAGCCCGCGGCCAGTGCCGGGATCACCTTCCAGACGGCCATCTGCAGCGGGTAGTTCCACGGCGTGATGGTGCCGACGACACCCACCGCCTCCCGGCGGATCGAGGAGGTGTGATCGCCGGAGTACTCGGCGGTGGCCTTGCCCTCGAGGTGACGCGCCGCACCGGCGAAGAAGGCGATGTTGTCGATACTGCCGGGAACGTCGAATTCGGTTGCCAACCGCACCGGCTTGCCGGTCTGGGAGACCTCCTCGGCGACGAGGTCACCGGCATGGGCCTCGAGCAGTTCGGCAAGTTTGAACAGCACTGCGGAACGCTCCGCGGGGGTCGCGCCCGACCAGCCCGGCAGCGCCGCACGCGCCGCGGCGACGGCGAGGTCGACGTCCGGGGGCGTGGCCAGCGCCAGTTCGGCGACGACCTCGCCGGTGGCCGGGTTAACCACCCGATGCCGGTCACCCCCGGTGGTGACTGGCGCCCCATCGATCCAGCTACTCGCGATCACAGGTCAATGCTACGCATTTCGTTGCTTACGTTGCCCACTACAACGGATTCCGTGCACAATCACCACATGCGTGATTCGCGCCCGTCCGGCCCGGTCCAACTGGACGAGATGTCCAAGGCCATCATCGAGAAGCTTCAGCAGGACGGCCGGCGCTCCTATGCCGGCATCGGCAAGGCCGTCGGTCTTTCGGAGGCCGCAGTGCGCCAGCGCGTGCAGCGGCTCATCGACGCCGGTGTGATGCAGATCGTCGCGGTCACCGACCCGATGCAACTGGGCTTCTCCCGCCAGGCGATGATCGGGGTCCGCTGCCAGGGCGATGCCACCAAGGTCGCCGACCGGATCGCCAAGCTCAAGGCAGTTGACTACGTGGTGCTCACCGCCGGGAACTTCGACGCCATCGTCGAAGTGGTCTGCGCCGACGACGCCGAGTTGCTGAAGCTGCTCAACACCGAGATCCGCGCCGTCCCCGGGGTGACCTCGACCGAGACCCTCGTCTACCTGAAACTCGTCAAACAGCAATACAACTGGGGCACAAGATGACATCAGGGACGTCCGGAGAGCTATCCCGGAAGGCAGACCGGCACCTGTGGGGCCACTTCGCCCGACACGGCGAGGGCAACAGCCCGCCGATCATCACCCGCGGCGAGGGCGTCCACATCTGGGACAGCAACGGCAAGCGGTACATCGACGGACTGTCGGGTCTGTTCACCTGCCAGGTCGGACACGGCCGCGCCGAACTCGCGCAGGCCGCCGCCGAACAGGCCCGGACACTGGAGTTCTTCCCACTCTGGTCCTACGCCACCCCGACCGCCATCGAACTGGCCGAACGACTGGCCGGCTTCGCCCCCGGAGACCTCAACCGGGTGTTCTTCACCACCGGCGGCGGTGAGGCCGTCGAAAGTGCGTGGAAGCTGGCGAAGCAGTACTTCAAGCTGACCGGCAGACCCGGAAAATACAAGGTGATCTCGCGCTCGATCGCCTACCACGGCACCCCGCACGGGGCGCTCGCGATCACCGGCCTGCCCACCTTCAAAGTGCCCTTCGAGCCGATCACCCCCGGCGGTTTCCGGGTGCCGAACACCAACTGGTACCGGGCACCGGAGGGCCACAACACCGATATCAAGGAGTTCGGCCAGTGGGCGGCCAACCGGATCGCCGAAGCCATCGAGTTCGAGGGCCCCGACTCGGTGGCGGCGGTGTTCCTCGAACCGGTGCAGAACGCCGGCGGCTGCTTCCCTCCCCCGCCGGGGTACTTCGAACGGGTCCGCGAGATCTGTGACGCCTACGACGTGCTGATGGTCTCCGACGAAACCATCTGCGCCTTCGGCCGGATCGGTTCGATGTTCGCCTGCAGGGATTTCAATTACACCCCCGACATCATCACCTGCGCCAAGGGAATGAGCTCCGGCTACTCCCCCATCGGCGCGATGATCGCATCCGACCGGCTCTTCGAGCCCTTCAACGACGGCGTCACCGCCTTCGCCCACGGCTACACCTTCGGCGGGCACCCGGTGTCCGCGGCCGTCGCGCTGGCCAATCTCGACATCTTCGAACGCGAAGGCCTCAACGAGCACGTGAAGAACACCGCCCCGGCCTTCCGGGCGACCCTGGAGCGCCTGCACGACCTGCCGATCGTCGGAGACGTCCGCGGCGAGGGCTTCTTCTACGGGATCGAACTGGTCAAGGACAAGGCCACCAAGGAGATCCTCGACGACGAACTCTCCGAGTGGCTGTTGCGCAGCTTCCTGTCCACCGAACTGTTCGAAGCCGGGCTGTACTGCCGCGCCGATGATCGCGGCGACTCGGTGATCCAGTTGGCGCCCCCTCTGATCAGCGATCAGGCGGTGTTCGACGAGATCGAGCAGATCCTCCGGACCGTGCTCACCAGGGCCTGGGACCACCTACAGACCCGCGGCGATGCCTGGCGCTGACAAGCCGGCCAGGCCGGCGATCGACCCGGTTCGCTGGCAGCCGCCGCCGACAGCGCCGCTGCCGGAGTTCGGGGCGGTCGAGTTGACCGTAGTCGCGCTCCCCGGCGATGCGCCGGAGGACATCGTTGTCGACGACGACGGGATGATCTGGACCGGACTGGCCGACGGCCGCATCGTGCGGATCGACCCCGACGGTCGAGTGCGCGTGGTCGGCGACACCGGGGGCCGCCCGCTCGGCCTGGCGGTCGCCCGCGACGACCGGTTGCTGATCTGCGACAGCCCACGCGGCTTACTGGCGATGGACGTCGACACCGGCCGCATCGAGGTGCTGGTGGACTGCGTCGACGGCCGAAAGCTGACCTTCTGCTCCAACGTCGTCGAACTCGACGACGGCACAATCTATTTCACCCAGTCCACCGCGAAGTTCAGCTACGCGAACTTCAAGGCGGCGATCTTCGAGGCCCGGGGTGACGGCGGACTTTTCCGCCGGGACCCGGGCGGGGCGGTCACCCAGGTTCTGGACAACCTGTACTTCGCCAACGGCCTGACCCTGACCGCCGACGGTTCCGCGTTGGTGTTCGCCGAGACCCAGGCACGGCGGCTGTCCAAGTACTGGCTGAGCGGCCCCGCGGCCGACACGGTCACTCCGCTGGCGGTTCATCTGCCCGGCATGCCCGACAACATATCGACCGGATCAGACGGCCGGATCTGGTGTGCGATGGTCACGCCGGCCAACGCCGCGGCGGACTGGCTGGCGCCGCGCGCACCGCTGCTGCGGAAGGCGCTGTGGCGCCTGCCCGAGCGGCTGCAGCCGCAGATCGAGCCGGTGGTGTGGGCGGTGGCCTTCGACCCCGACGACGGCGCCGCCGTGGCCGGGTTGCAGATGACCCGCTCGGACTTCGGCGTCGTCACCGGCCTGGTCGAACACCGAGGTGAGCTGTGGATGAGCAGTATCGGCTTCCCCGCGGTTGCGCATTGCCCCCTTCCGAGCTAGCACCGCCTATCTAACAATTGCATCAATAGCCACACGAGTCACAGCGCGGCTCCCCGGTTTCGGGCCCGGGATCGCCTAACCTGCCAACCCATGGCGACGTTGACGACGGTGCGGCGCGCAGCCGCCATCGCGGCGGCGCTGGTGATGACGGGTACTCCCGCGCTGGCCCTGGCCGAGCCGATGCCGGCCCAGGATCCCAATGCCTGCCCGTACCGGGTGAGCACCCCTCCCGCGGTGGACTCCTCGGAGGTGCCCAAGGCCGGGGATCCCCCGCAACCGCTGCCCGTTCCGGCCACGCCGGTCGGCGGCGAGGCGCTGAGCGGATGCGGGGTGATCGTCGCCGCCGGCACCCCGCCGCTGCCCGAGGACGTCTCGGCCGAGGCATGGCTGGTCGCCGACCTGGACTCCGGCGAGGTCATCGCGGCCCGCGACCCACACGGCCGGCATCGACCGGCGAGCATCGTCAAGGTGCTGACGGCCATGGTGGCCATCAACGAACTCCCGCTGAACCGGATCGTCGACGGCACCCAGGAGGACGCCAACTCCGAGGGCACCCGGGTCGGCATCGAACCCGGCGGCCGGTACACCATCAACGACCTGTTGCACGGCCTGCTGATGTACTCCGGCAACGACGCCGCCCACGCGCTGGCCGTGCAACTCGGCGGCATGGACGTGGCGCTGCAGAAGATCAACACGCTGGCGGCCAAGCTCGGAGCGCGTGACACCCGAGTGGCCACCCCGTCCGGACTCGACGGACCGGGAATGAGCACCTCGGCCTATGACATGGGCCTGTTCTACCGGTACGCGTTCTCCAACCCGATCTTCGCCGACATCGTCAACACCCGCGAGTATCAGTTCCCCGACGACAACGGCAAGCCGCCCTACCCGATCGAGAACGACAACAAACTGCTGCTCAACTACCCCGGCGCGCTCGGCGGCAAGACCGGCTATACCGACGACGCGCGCCAGACCTTCGTGGGCGCGGCCAACCACGACGGCCGGCGTCTGGTGACTGTGCTCCTGCGCGGCACCCGGCAGCCGATCGCCCCCTGGGAGCAGGCCGCCCATCTGCTGGACTACGGGTTCGCCACTCCGCCGGGCACCATGATCGGCAACCTGATCGAGCCCGACCCCTCCCTGTTGCCGCCGAAACCCGATGCCGTCCCCGTGGCCGCGCCGATCCTGCCGGTCGAGGCCATGCCGATCCGGGTCGGCGTCGCGGTGGTCGGCACGATCATCATCTTCGGCCTGATCATGGCTGCCCGTTCGCTGAATCAGCGGGTTCAGGCTCGCTGACACCGTCGGTTGCCGCCCACGCGGTGGAGAAGAGCACCAGCCGCGCCGTGATGTAGGCGAACACCATCAGGCCCACCACCGGGCCGAAGGCCGCCCCTGCCGGACCGTGCATCACAGTCTTGAGATAGATCGAGCCCAGTTGCTTGAACGCCTCGAAGCCGACCGCAGCGATCAGCCCGGCCCGCAAACACCGGCGCACCGGCACCGGCAGGCGGGGCAACCGGGCGATGATCCAGGTGAACAGCGCCCAGGCGACCAGCACCGAAACCACCAGCGAACCAAC
>ERZ795053.6598-NODE-6598-length-11497-cov-3.987240_pt1 | contig 11497 bp, 8 predicted proteins | sample MGYA00375137_ERZ795053 | MGnify/ENA primary metagenome ERZ795053 (study PRJEB30182, sample SAMN05720284) | activated sludge metagenome | isolation source: Anaerobic digester | place: Hong Kong | collected 2014-12-17 ... | reverse complement strand
ATTGGTTCCATCGGTGGGGTTTACAATAAAATGAAAAACTTTGAAATCTGGTTTCGTCGCGTGATTGCAGTATTGTTTATCGTTGTTGGCATCTATTATATTATCAGGGTGTTCTTTTAAAATAGTTTAATCCAACTAATCCTATTTTATCGAACAACGCTACAGATTTATTCATGAAGAAAAACAAAAAAATCAGGTTGATTATATCAGTTGCAGTAATCCTGCCGGCTTTGATCGCACTTTATTATTTTCTGCAACCGCTTGTTGATTATGTTACTTACATGTTGATTGGCTTAAATCCTGATTCGCATCTGGGTACATCCATCAACTTTTTTATTTACGATACCATCAAAATTCTGATTCTACTGTTTCTTATCAGCTCGCTGATGGGGCTTGTAAATGCGTATTTTCCTGTTGACAGGTTACGAATTTATCTGACAACAAAAAAAATGTATGGGCTGCAATACCTGTTTTCCTCATTTTTTGGCGCCATCACACCGTTTTGTTCCTGTTCTTCAATTCCACTTTTTATCGGATTTGTAAAAGGTGGAATCCCGTTGGGAGTTACATTTTCGTTTTTAATTACTTCGCCGCTTGTAAACGAGGTGGCAGTTGCAATGTTCCTTGGTTTGTTTGGCTTGAAAGTAACATTTATATATGCCGTTAGCGGAATTTTTCTTGGCACATTTGGTGGTTTTTTGTTGGGAAAAATGAATCTCGACCGTTTTTTATCGGATTGGGTCAGGCAAATTCAGGCCAGTTCGGAGGAGGAAGCAGAACAATGGGAAACAGATAAAACACCATTTATCGACAGGCTGCCCATTATCATTCGCGAAGGTTGGGGAATTGTGCAGAAAGTGTTGCTGTATGTAATTATCGGAATTGCGATTGGAGCGGCAATGCACGGTTATGTTCCCGAAAATTTCTTTACTGAATATCTTTCAGCAGACAAATGGTATGCTGTGCCGCTTGCCGTAATTCTGGCGGTTCCCATGTATGCCAACGCAGCCGGGATTGTGCCGGTCATCCAGGTTTTTGTGGCGAAAGGAGTTCCAATAGGAACCGCACTCGCGTTTATGATGGCCGTTGTTGGTTTGTCGCTGCCCGAAGCAACCTTGCTAAAAAAAGTAATGCAGTGGAAACTCATCGGGATCTTCTTTGGCACAATCGCGTTTTTTATCATCATTCTGGGAACCATTTTTAACCTTGTTTTATAATGAAAACTTCAGAACAACAAAAAACATCAACTACTATAACTTCTGGCAAACTGAACAAAAATATTCGTATGAACAGGATTTCACCATACTATAAAATCATGAAGTTATGAAAACTACAATCGGATTTATCGGCGGAGGCCGTATCACAAAAATTTTCCTTCAGGGATTCCAGAATGCTGGTTTGTCATTTCAATCAGTAAAAGTATTCGACCCAAATGCTGACACATTGGAAAAACTGGCTACAGTTTTCCCTCAAATCGAAAAATCGGAAACTGCTGCGGCGGCAGCAAGTCAGCAAATTGTGTTTCTTGCTGTTCATCCTCCGGTGATGATGGAAACACTTCAAGCTATTAAAAATACAGTAGCTGAATCGGCTGTCGTGGTTTCGCTCGCGCCAAAAATTACGCTTGAAAAAATGGCTTCTGTTCTGCCAACAAAAAAACTGGTTCGAATGATTCCAAACGCGACTTCTTTTATCAGCGATGGATTTAATCCGGTTTCATTTCATCCGGGAATGGATAAAAATGAGAAGAAAAAAATCCTGAAACTGTTAAAAAAGCTGGGTAAAACCTTCGAAATTGAAGAAGCAAAACTCGAAGGTTACGCCATTGTTTCGGCAATGCTGCCTACCTATTTCTGGTTTCAGTGGCAGGAAATGGAAAAGATTGCACTTGAAACAGGGCTGTCGGAAAAGGAGGCAAAAAAAGCGGTTCAGCAGACTTTGAAAAAAGCATGGAAACTTTATTACAAATCGGATTTAGCTCCTGACGAAGTAATGGATTTAGTCCCGGTAAAACCCATCGGCGAAAACGAAGCTGAAATCAAAAATATTCTGAATACAAAATTGCTGGGATTGTTTGGGAAAATAAAACCGTAAAAATATTTACAGGAATATAAGTTGTTGGGTTAACCTACGGTGAAAAAGATTGAGAAAATTGGAGGAACAATTCATGAAATCTGACGGCAGAGCTGTCACATGTTTACAGAAAAATATGCTGTAACGCAACATTCGACCCCGGCCGGGGTCGTACCTTTCTCCTTCCTTGCCATTCCTATAAACATGCCAATCCTCCGGATTGGAAAACTCTATAATCAATGAAATGGATCACGTCCTGCGGGTATGGGGTGCTTCCTGCTGATAATATTGGCTCCCTGCCGCAAAATATTGCTTCCCTGCCGTTGGATCTCCCGTCCTGCTGCATGATGGGGCTTCCCTGCCGGTAATTATACCTTCCCTGCCGATGGTTGATGCTTCCCTGCGGGTAGGTAGAGCCTCCCTGCTAAGCAGGGAACCAATATTTTTAGCAGGGCAGCCAAATCTTCAGCAGGACGGTAACAAGAGCAGCAGGACGCCAGAACCCCTGGCAGGACGGGTCAACTCTCAGCAGGACGGGTGTCGTACCCTTTAATTTCCATAACATTTAAATAAACATGTTAATCCTCCGGTTTCGAAAACCTGTCCCAAAAACGCTAAGCGGTTTCGAACCGCTTAGCGCATAGAGGCGCATTGAAAATTTTCCCGGTTTGAAGCTGAAATAAACAATTCGACTGCTTACACGTTCTTAAAACAAAGAATAATTATGAGAAACTTACAGCATCAATTCAAAATGAATAAAGCCATTATTTTAATTACAACGGTTGTTTTGGGAACAATGATTTCCTGCTCACCTGTGCAAAAAGAATCAAAAAAGGTAACGGTTCAGGAACAAAACCAGGTGCCGCAAACAATGTTAAAAACGGATACTTCGGCAACAATTTCGCTGGTTTCCGATACTGTTCAGGCAACTGAAACACCAAAAGAAACGGCTGTTGTGAATACGGCCGCAACTCCTCCTGAACTGAATCCACCGCACGGTCAGCCATTCCATCGTTGCGATATTCCGGTTGGCAGTCCACTCAATTCGGTTGCCCCAACCAAATCAGCGCAAATAAAACCTGCAACACCGGTAAACCGAACAGGAATGGCGCCAACTCTTGAAAATGCTGCCCGCTTGAATAATCAGCGGACAAATAATACAACTGCACCAATTGTAGCAAGCGGAACTCCTCCAAAATTGAATCCGCCGCACGGACAGCCGTTTCACCGTTGCGATATCCCGGTTGGCAGCGCACTCCCGGTTAATTAATTTCTGCAAAATAAAAAGGACAATCTTTATCTTCCATGTAACCTGAGTTCAGCATGGCAGATAAAAATTGTCCTTTCAATTTGAATTCCCGAAGCACTGACTTGTGCAATGAAATCCTTCAGGTTCTAATCAGCAAGTGAATTCACTATTTTTTTATTGATTTCCTTTACCCTGTTTTCTTCCAGTTTTATCACCTTGCGGTCGTAGGTCATCAAACCGTTTACTTCGCCTTCCACATCGGTAGTTTGTGTATAAACGGCAGCAGAAAATCCGGCTTTTATCATTTTATAGAGTTGTTCGCCGTATTTCACATATTCGTCGGTAGTTTCCTTTGAATTTTTAAACTGAACATATCCCCAGTTTTTATCAGTTTTCCAGAGGTGGCCTTCCAGCGCGAGGCCAATTCCTCCATATTCGCCCAAAACAGTTGCGCGTTGTGCATCATACAAATACATGTTGGGGCCTGGGTAATTGTGCAGGTCGAGCATGTCGCCAACTGTGTAGTGGTTTCCTCCGCTGGCCGGATTTACAAGGCGGCTCGGGTCGTAGGTTTTTGTCCATTCAACAATTTCTGCAGTTTTAAATTGTCCCCAGGCTTCGTTAAACGGCACCCAAACCACTATCGAAGGATGCGAAAATAAAAGGTCCATAATACCTTTCCACTCAGCGCGGTAATTGGCTTCCGATTCGGCAGTTCTTTTCAGCTCTGTTCCATCGAAATATTCATGCATTTGCCAGCGGGGAGAGCGGTCGCCGCTGGGCATATCCTGCCACACCAAAACACCAAGCTGGTCGCAGTGGGTGTACCAGCGCGCAGGTTCTACTTTCACATGTTTACGGATCATGTTGAACCCAAAATCTTTGGTTTTCTGAACGTCATATTTCAATGCTTCATCGGTTGGGGCAGTGTATAATCCATCGGGCCACCAACCCTGGTCGAGCGGGCCAAACTGAAACTGGTCTTTGTTATTCAGTTGCAAACGCACAATCCCGTTTTCATCGCGTTTTGACGAAATTTTGCGCATCGCAAAATAGCTGTTCACTTCATCAACAACTTTTCCTTCGCTGATTAATCTCACTTTCATATCATATAAAAACGGATTTTCTGTATCCCATAACTTCTGATTTGGGATTGAAATATTTACTGCTTGACCGGTTGATGCTTTTGCCGAAGCGATTTGTTTGCCGCCGTCAAAGATTATAACTTCATACAAATCGGCGTAAGTAGTTGCGCAGGTTGAAACTTCAACATTTAAACTGCTATTGTCGATATTTGAAACAGAGCGTACATTTTTAATAAATTTTTCTGCTACCGGTTCCATCCAAACGGTTTGCCAGATTCCTGTAACCGGTGTGTACCAAATTCCTTCGGGGCGGCTTGTTTGTTTTCCACGTGGCTGGAAACCTTTGTCTGACGGATCCCAAACCTTTACTACAAGTTTTTGTTCGCCGGTTTTGTTGAGGAACGGCGTTGCATCAAACGAAAATGGCGTATAACCACCCTGGTGCGAACCCACTTTTATATCGTTGATATAAATTTCAGATCGCCAGTCAACGGCTCCAAAATTCAGCATTACTTTTTTCCCTTTCCAGTTTGCCGGAATAGTAAACGAGCGTTTGTACCACAGTTCGTTTTCGTCGCCAACGGTTTTCATAACTCCCGAAAGACTTGATTCAACTGCAAAGGGCACAAGAATTTTACCGTCGAAATTTGCCGGTTCAGCCGAACCTGCTTTTACAATTGCGTATTCCCAAAGCCCGTTCAGGTTTTGCCAGTCGGCACGTTCCATCATTGGCCGCGGATATTCAGGCAAGACATTATTTACGTCGATTTTTTCGGCCCAGGTGGTTTTAATTTTATCGCCCGCAGGTTGCCATTGTGCAAATGCGTTTGAGATTAAAAGACTCATTGCAAAAATTAGAATTGTTTTGTTCATCGTTTTTTTAAGTTATTAATACGTTTGTACTTATTTATTTGAATCAAGTTTTAAAATTGAAAGTGAAATCCCGAAAGGATGGTAGGATTATAGAAAAAATTTTGTGCATTTTCCCAAAACCCTGAAAGGGTGAAATTTCCATTTTCATAATTGTATTATTTATATGTCACCCGTTCCGGGTTGTGTTCCGCATGTGAATTTGTTTTCTATAATCAAGTCAGCCCTTCGGGCTTTGCTTATTTTAATTCCCGCTTTTCAACTCCTTCCTTTGTAATTTTCACGGGCAAAATTTTCCCGTTTTCATCGAAATACATCCTGTCGATGCAGGTTTCGCGATGGGCGGCATCGGTTTCGGTTAGCGGACGACGGTGGTAAACAATGTAATAATCGTCAGTATCCGGAATATGGATTACAGAATGATGGCCCGCGCCGGTAGCAACTTCAGGGTCCTGCTGCAAAATCTTGCCAATTCGGTTGAACGGCCCAAGCGGCGAATCGGCAATTGCATAAGCCACTGAATAATTTGGGCCGCCCCAGCCACCTTCGCTCCACATAAAATAATATTTACCGTTGCGTTTAAACATAAACGGACCTTCAACATAATTTTCTGGAGTAATTTCCTTAAATGTTTCGCCATCGTCAAAGGTTTTGAAACTCAGTAAATCAGGGTTCATTTTGCCCACGTTGCAATGCCGCCAACCCCCGTAATACAGGTAATACTGACCGTCGTCGTCATGAAAAATAAACTGATCGATAGGTTGCGCACCGTTGTAAAACTTGTTTATCAGTGGTTTGCCCAGTGCATCTTTAAACGGACCGCCGGGTTTTTTGGAAACGGCAACACCAATTCCGCCATATTCGTTGTCGTTTTGAATATCGTTTGCCCCAAAAAACAGGTAATACTGATTATTTGCCTTTATAATTGATGGCGCCCAGAGTGAGAAAGCAGCCCATTTTACGTCTTTGATATCCAGAACGTGCGGGTGTTTTTTCCAGTTTACCAAATCTGTCGATGAAAACGCATCCAAATATGTTTGTTCCAGGTACTGTTTGTTTATAGTCTTTTTCTGAGCTTCCAGTTGTTGGGCAGTTAATTTCGACGGTTTGTCGGGTTTGCCATAAACACCGGAAAGGGTGGGGTAGATCCAATATTCATTGTCAAAAATTATTCCTTCGGGATCAGCATACCAGCCTTTAAAAACAGGGTTGCCCGATTTTTCCTGCGCAACAATGCCTGTGTTGCATAAAAATATTGCAAGCACTATATAGTAAACAGAATATAGTTTCATTATTATTTATTTGAAATGTTTGTATTCAATCTTCAATTCCGAATAGGAGGAACTTGAGCCTTCTTCTCCGTTTAAAATAAAGCCAACCCGTGGAGAAAATCCCCATTGTGAGAGGTACGACCCGTCAATTTGAAAATCATCGGCGGCTTTTACAGGTATCCAATCCTCTCCGTTTTCAGACCAGAAAAAATGGAAATATCTTCCTTTTGAAGCTTCAAATCTTAAAAATGCAGCGCCACTTTCAGGGATTATTTCCTTTGCCAGAATCTCTTTTTCACCGTTAATTACTTTCGATAAGAACAATTCCGATTTTTCAATTGTCAGCGAAAGCGAAGTATTTTGATTACTGTAAATTCCGATTCCACCATGGTTTGCTGAAATTACTTCAGAGGTTAAAATGTAATCACCATCTTTTGGACGTAATCCCAAAAAGCTGATGCCTTTGTGATTTGAGGTGATATTCAATAAACCGTCTTTAATTTCAGTATTTGGTTTTGGAACAAGAACGTCCCATTCAAAAAAAGCAAGATTGGTTTGTATTGAAAAATCATCAAACCAAATTGAATCGCGATTTTGCCGGGTATTCGCGAAAGGCATTCTTGCACTGTCGGAAGGCATTCCATTTTTGAAATATGGCCATCCGGTGGTTTTATCCCAAAACAATTCATCGAGCATTCCCTGTCGCCCCATAAATTCGAAATCAGTGGCATTATAGGAATGGTACAAGTAAAAATCGCGGTTATCGGGTGTTGATACCAAGGTTCCGTGGCCTGTACATTTCCAGGTTTCGCTGCCCTGTAAAATGGGATCGGGAAACTGTTCCCAGCCTGAGCGAAGATTTTTTGAGCGTGCAACTTTTACCCGATAATCGCAACGATTGTCGCAGCAGCCGCCAATGGAATAAAGCATATAATAATACCCGTTACGTTTTACGATACACTCTCCTTCATCGCCGGCACCTTTCCAACCTGTTGAAAAGTCGGTTAAGGTAAAATGTTCTCCCACCAAACTCAATCCATCGGCACTCAATTCCGAAGCAAGAATTTCGATATCGCGTCCTTCTGTTAAACCATAAGCTTTCCAGGTTATATACAATTTTCCGTCGTCATCCTGAAAAACAAAGGCATCAATGGCTTCCTCGCCCCATTCGATTATAATTCCATGGTCGGTAAAACCTTTTCGAATATCGGTAGTTGTGGCAACACCGATGCAGGCAATCCGGTTGTCCCTGTGTTTTGTTGTGTAATACACGTAAAAAGTGCCGTTTCTGTATGAAATTTCCGGCGCCCAGAAATCATCGGAAGTCCAGGCTGGTGGTTCTGAAAAAACTGAGCTGATGCGTGTCCAGTTTACCAGATCTGTTGAATGGTAAATGGGGTAGTTGGGAGCAAAATCGCAGCTTGTGCCCACCGCATAATAATCATTTTCAACACGAATAATTGACGGATCGGGAATATCGCCTGCAATCACCGGGTTTTTATAAAAATTTTCCGATTCCTTTTTGGTTGATTGCGTGCAGGATGAAAACAAAACGATGAAGAAAGTGACGTAATAAAATGACTTCATAATTGAAAATTAGAGAGTAAAGTAGTTTTGTTGGAGTGGGGATGCTGAAAAAAATCTGTGAATCAGTGGCAAATCTTCAGTCAATTTTTTGCCACAGATTCACAGAAAATTATTAGTTATTCCACAACGCTAAATTTATAGATTGAACTGGTTTGGTATTTTTCTCCAGGATTTAATATCACACTCGGAAATTGTGGTTGGTTTGGCGAATCAGGAATGTGCTGGGTTTCCAGCGCAAACGACTCACGATAATCAAACGATTTTCCATGTTTTCCGACATCAGCGCCATCCATAAAATTGCCACCGTAAAACTGTATTGCAGGTTCTTTTGTGAAAATTTCCATTTTACGGCCACTTTCGGGTTCAACAACAGTTGCAGCCAAAGTCATTTCGCCCGGTGCAGTTTTGTTGAGTACAAAATTGTGGTCATAACCTTTTCCGTTAATCAATTGTTCGTCTTCGTTTTCCATTGCCAAATCTTGTCCGATTGCTTTTGGTTGCCTGAAATCAAAGGGTGTTCCTTCAACAGGAACATTTTCGCCAAGCGGAATCAGGGTAGAATCCACTGCTGTCAGTAAATCAGCATTCAATGTTAAAATATGATTGTTGATAGTTCCGTATTTGTCGCCTGCCAAATTAAAAAAGGCATGATTTGTAAGGTTTACAGGCGTACTTTTGTCGGTTGTGGCAAGGTAATCAATAGTCAGTTCGTTGGCCGAAGTTAAAGTGTATGTTACCTGAACATCAAGATTTCCGGGGTAGCCCATTTCACCATCTTTTGATAAATAAGTAATAACAATGCTTGTATCATTGGCCGATTTTACATCCCACACCTGATTGTGAAAACCTTCGGGACCGCCATGCAATGAGTTGGGGGCATTGTTTATGGGAAGGGTGTATTCAACGCCATCCAAAGTAAATTTTCCTTTGGCAATGCGGTTTCCAACGCGGCCAATCAACGCACCATGAAAAGTTTCGTGGGCATTCAAATATCCTTCGATGCTGCCGAATCCCAGAACTATGTCACCCAACACGCCATTTTTATCGGGAACCATCAAACTTACAATGCGTCCGCCGTAGTTTGTAATGGCAGCGCAAATATCGCCGTTTTGCAAAACATATAAACCTGTTTGTTTTCCGTTAACAGTGGTCACAAAATTTTCCGGGTTTAAACCGCCACAGGTTTTGGGTTCAACCGGTTTTTGTGTGCATCCAAAAATCATAGTTCCGGCTGCAAGCGAAATCATTAATGATTTTATCAGTTTCATTTTTTCAAATTAATTTGGTTATTTATATAAATTTTCAAAGTTAAGCTTTTAATTAGATCAAGTTCTTTGAATTTGAGATGTGTTCTGTTTTTTCAGTTTTTTAAACGCTGACAAGACGGGTGAGGCTGTCAGGATGAAGAAAGTAAATCATTCAGTAATTTTCATATCATTTGCCCAAACTGTCCAGGCAGCGTTCATTTCATTAACTTTTTCAGGGAATTTTTCCGCAAGATTATTGGTTTCAGTATGATCGTCAGTTAAATTATACAACTCCCAATTTTTACCGGGCAAGGCTACAAGCTTCCAATCGCCGGTACGGATTGCTTTTCCACGTTCATGTTCCCAATAAAGGGTGTCATGCGTAGTCATTTCGTTATTCAGCAGAACCGGAAGCAAACTTTTTCCTGCAGGCGGGTTCGTTTTTTTGCCATTTATTTCTGCCGGATAATTAGCTTTTGCAAGTTCAATGCAGGTCGGAAGAATATCAATTACATGCGCAATTCCCCGGTTTATTGAATTTTCGTAATTAACCAGTTTTGCAGGCCAGTGAATGATTAAAGGTGTTGCGGTTCCTCCTTCGTAGGATTGCATTTTCCAGTATCTGAACGGAGTATTTGAAGCGCTTGCCCATGCATTGCCAATATAATTCCATGTAGTTTCATCACCTGGATTATCGGAGTTGTATTCTATTAATGTTGAATCGCGGGTAAATCCCGGACGGTCGAAGCCAGGTGGGTAGCCACGTTCGTATGAAGCACCATTGTCGGAAAGGACAAAAATTACAGTATTTTCATATTGACCTGTTTCTTTCAGTTTGTCGATGATTTTACCAATACCCTGGTCGGCACGGTCTATCATAGCTGCATGAACAGCCATACAGGCAGCTTCCTTCTCTTTTTCGTTACAGTCGTCCCACATTTTACCCGACGAATTTTCAGGCAGCGGGTACGTTAAACTGTCAATCAAATTCAATTCAATCATTCTTTTATAACGTTCCAAACGAATGACATCCCAACCTTTTTTGTAGGTATTCTCATATTTTCTGATGTCTTCGGGCAATGCGTGTAACGGCCAGTGAGGTGCAGTGTGGGCAACATACAGAAAAAAAGGTTTGTCATCTTTTGAATAACTTTCAATTAAATCTATTGATTTTTCAGTGATAAAGTCAGTCATATAAAAATTATCGGCAACTGTGTCAATTTCGGTTTCGTTGTGTACAAGGCTGAATGGGTCGAAATAATTTACAACTCCCCAAATTACGCCCCAATGTTCTTCGAAACCACGGTTGCACGGGTAGTTTTCTAATGGTGAAAACGGCCCGTTGTTAGTGCGGTTTGCCAGCCATTGCAATTGAGCGTCTGGATTTTCCAGCGGTTTGGTTTGTGAAAGATGCCATTTACCTGTCATGCCGGTGTGGTAGCCCGCCTGTTTCAAAACTTCGGCAATTGTTGCAGTGTTCATACTCAGGTTAACACCCATTCCGTTTATTCCAGCCTGTTGCGGATAATGACCTGTCAACAATGAAGCGCGGGTAGGGCAGCACCTTGCACAGTTGTGCATTTGTGTAAACCGGACTCCTTTAACGGCCAGATAATCCATATTTGGTGTTTGTATTTCGCCACCGTAACATCCCAAATCAGAATAGCCCATGTCGTCAAGCATTATTATCATGATATTGGGACGTTCGTCAGTTTTTTTCATTTGTTGATGACATCCAAAAAGCAGAAAAAATGTAAAAATAATTGGGATACTGAATTTCATTTCAATTCATTTTTTTCAATTTCAATTTCACCAGAGGGTCTCCTGATTTCTTTACCAGCAGGAATTGCTTCACCAAAATTGGGCGTACCATCTGCATTCCATGTAAAAGTCTGTGTACGTACATCACGATTCCAGCCGGGATCGGTTGTTTTTTTTGAATGATAAATTATCCAATCCTCAGTGTTGTCGGGCGATTTTACAAACGAACAATGTCCGACACCAAAAACCTGTGAATTTCCCTGGAAAACAGGGCCTTTTTTAGTCCAGCTTTCAGGATCGAGTAAATCACCATTTGGATTGTTTAATTGAAGCATTCCCAGCCGGTATTCTTTC
>ERZ795053.6594-NODE-6594-length-11503-cov-17.336391_pt1 | contig 11503 bp, 10 predicted proteins | sample MGYA00375137_ERZ795053 | MGnify/ENA primary metagenome ERZ795053 (study PRJEB30182, sample SAMN05720284) | activated sludge metagenome | isolation source: Anaerobic digester | place: Hong Kong | collected 2014-12-17 ... | reverse complement strand
TTCACCTGGCAGTATGCACAATACAAGGATGCTGATAACATGGTTTACAACCCCTTTGCAGACTACAAGTTCAATACTCTTGGGGGCAGGGTCTTTATGCAGTATTCCATTCTGTACGGTGTATTCGCACATGCAGAGTATGAGCAACTCTGGTACAACTTTGAGTTTCTGGAATCACCTTACCTGCAGATAAATGATCAGCAGCCCGGACTATTTCTGGGTGGTGGATATCGCTTTGGAGCAGGCAATTCTGCCGGCCTGCAGATCCTGGCCTTGTGGAATGCTCTTTGGGATACAGACAACCTTATTTATCCCAACCCCTGGACCCTGAGGTTCAGCGTGATGTTCTGATCATACATCCAGTTTGGCGTAGCGGGCGTTCGCTTCGATGAACTCACGTCGGGGCGGAACTTCATCACCCATCAGCATACTGAAGATCCTGTCTGCCTCAGCCGCACTTTCTATGGTCACCCTTCTAAGGGTGCGGGTTTCCGGGTTCATGGTGGTTTCCCACAGCTGTTCTGCGTTCATTTCACCAAGACCCTTATAGCGCTGAATGTTAACTGATTCTTCTTTGCCACCTTTTGCCAGTTCGGTCACGGCTTCTTTCCGCTGTTCTTCATTCCAGCAGTATTTAAAGTCCTTTCCCTTCTTCACCATATATAAAGGTGGAGTGGCGATGTAGATATATCCCAGCTCAACAAGCTCATACATCTTGCGGAAGAAGAAGGTGAGGATCAGGGTGGTGATGTGGCTTCCATCCACGTCGGCATCTGTCATGATGACGATCTTGTGGTAGCGCAGCTTTGTAGTGTCGATGGATTTGTCTTCGTTGGGCATAACACCCAGGGCTGTAAAAATATTCTTGATCTCTTCGTTGTCGAAGACTTTATAATCCAATGCTTTTTCTACGTTCAGGATCTTACCACGAAGCGGAAGAATGGCCTGTGTATGGCGATCACGACCCTGTTTGGCTGTACCACCTGCAGAATCGCCCTCCACCAGGAAGAGCTCACATTTTTCAGGGTCTTTTTCGGCACAATCGGCCAGTTTTCCGGGCAGTCCGGTGCTGCTTAAGGCACCTTTTCGCTGCACCAGCTCACGGGCCTTTCTGGCAGCGGTTCTGGCTTGAGCAGCCAGCACGACCTTGCCGATGATCATCCTGGCCATCTTGGGGTTCTCTTCGAGGTAGTTATTCAGGGCCTCACCGGCAATGGTATCTACGATACCCAGTACCTCACTATTGCCAAGTTTTGTTTTGGTCTGCCCTTCGAACTGAGGTTCAGGCACCTTGACTGAAACCAGAGCGGTAAGCCCTTCGCGGAAGTCGTCGCCGGTAATATCCACTTTGGCCTTTTCAAACAGACCTTCCCTGTCGCCATAAGCCTTGAAGGTTCTGGTGAGTGCCCGACGGAAGCCTGATACATGCGTTCCGCCTTCAATAGTATTGATATTATTGACGTAAGAGTGGATGTTCTCGTTGTAGCTGTCATTGTACTGCAAAGCCAGTTCTACCTGTACACCATCTCTGGCACCTTCGGTATAAATGGGTTCAGGTATAATGGAACTCCTGCTGCCATCCAGATACCTGACAAAGCCTGTCAGTCCATCTTCTGAAAAGAACTCTTTACTAAGGAAGGATCCGTCTTCTTGTTTTTCACGTTCATCTGTCAGAGAGAGTTTGATGCCCTTGTTGAGGAAAGCCAGTTCGCGAAGTCTGGCAGCCAGGGTATCAAATTTATATTCGGTAACGGTGAAGATGGTATCATCCGGCCTGAAAGTGACCATGGTACCGGTTCGGTCGGTCTCTCCGGCTTCTTTTACCGCATACAGTGGTTTACCTATGCTGTACTCCTGAATATAGATCTTGCCATTTCGGTGCACTTCTGCTTTCAGGTGGGTGGACAATGCGTTCACACATGACACCCCCACACCGTGCAAACCGCCTGACACTTTATAGGTGTCTTTATCAAATTTACCACCGGCATGGAGTACGGTCATGACCACTTCCAGTGCTGATTTCTTTTCTTTCTGATGGATCTCTGTCGGGATACCCCTTCCATCATCCTGCACAGTGATGGAATTGTCGGTATGAATGGTGACCAGTACTGTGCTGGCGTATCCTGCCAGTGCCTCATCAATGGAGTTATCTACCACCTCATACACAAGGTGGTGCAAACCCTTCACGCCGGTATCTCCGATATACATGGCCGGCCTTTTCCTGACCGCTTCCAGCCCTTCCAGTACCTGGATATTATCAGCTGTATAGTTGTTGCTTTTTGGTGCGTTCATCCCTGCAGAATATCTCTTTTTATAGACCCGTCAAAGATACCACATTCAGGCCGTAAGACACAGGTGTCCAGGGAGGTTTTTTCCACCTGTTAAGGCATCGCAAAACCCTTTCCTGTTAAGCGTTTCAGGCGATCTCAACTCATTTTCCGCTGCGCTGGGTCAGCACATAGTAATCCAGATTACCGGATATATTTTTCCGGGTGTCAAAACCTGCAGGCAGATCATAGTACTGATACTCCTGACTGGGGTACAGGCGCACCAGCTGATCATCCACCTGAATGTCATAAGGCATATTCATTCCCTTCACGATATTGGCCCATCTGTACACCAGAACTGGACCTGATTTACCATCTTCAAAATGGTAGTCAAACACAGGTATATGTGTAGTGCGGAGATACTGTGTAAAGATGCGTCCGAGATCCATTCCTGCTTTGCGGCTTATATAATCTTCCACCATCAGGGAAGTAACGGTCTGGTGGTAGAAATCATGATTCAAACCCCTCAGGATATCGCGAAAGAGACTATCATTATCAATGACCTGCCTGATGGTGTGCAACAGGTTAGCTCCTTTATAGTACATATCGCCGCTCCCTTCCGTATTGACCAGATAGGGACCGATGACCGGTTCATCGTTCGAAATATTTTTTCGCAGTCCACGCACGTATTTATCGGCTGCATCCTTCCCTTTCCAGTATTCAATGAATAAGGTCTCGCTGTAATCGGTAAATCCTTCGTGCACCCACATATCTGCTATGTCTTTGGTGGTGATGTTGTTGCCAAACCATTCATGACCAGATTCGTGCACCACAATATAATCCCAGTCATCACCTTCGCCGGTACCTGAAAGATCTCCACCCAGATACCCTTTCTTGAATTTATTTCCGTATGCTATGGCACTCTGATGTTCCATACCCAGATGAGGAGCTTCCACCATTTTGAATCCGTCTTCATAGAATGGATAGGGGCCAAACCAATACTCGAATGCCTCCAGGGTCTTGTTGATATCAGGTAAAACGTGACTGATGGCCTGATCCATATGCCCTTCCAGGAACCACATATCCACGTCCAGTGTGCCGGCCTCTCCCTGATAGGTGGAATGATGATCTTCATACTTTCCGATATAGGGGATCAGGTTATAGTTGTTGATCGGATTGACCACTGCCCAGTTCCAGGTAAGTGAACCGTCTGCATTTTCTGTCATTCCACGAAAGCGGCCATTAGATACCGCAGTCTGTCCTTTGTTGGTTATGATATGCATGGCAGCACTGTCGGGTTCATCGCTTTGATGGTCTTTATTCGGATACCACACGCTGGCACCAAGACCCTGGCAGGCCACACTGATCCAGCTGTTGCCGTTGTGGTCTCTGGACCAGATCACGCCACCATCCCAGGGCGGCAATCTGGCCACTCTGGGTTTGCCGTGATAACTGATTTCCAGCTTATGGATACTGCCATTGGCCAAAGAGGGTGTTTGCAGATAGAACACATCATCATGCCGGGATATGGAAACGGGTTCTCCATCCAGCAGCACCCTGTCCACCTCCAGTGGTTGCATCAGATCTATCTGCATGCTGCTACCGGTATCTTCCACCCGGAAACTGATGGTATTTTTACCTTCCAGGGTCTTATTTTCTTCGTTGAAACGGATGGTCAGATCATAGTGGGTCACATTCCACCAGGAGCGTTCAGGTGTGATACTTCCACGGATGGTGTCAGCGTGTGTAAAGGATTCTTTATTGTCAAAAAGCTGTGCCTGTGCGTGCATCATCACGAGCAGCAGAACGCCGGTACTCCACCATTTCATAGTCTGGTATTTCCGGCTAAAATACAATGTTGTGATGGCAGGATGTGGTTCCTTCACATATATTAACGCAATCAGAAAAACCAGTTTACATACACAGAATATGCTCCATTATTGGTGGTTTCTTCTGTACTGTATTGCTGCCAAATTGTATGGTCAAAGCGGGCACCACCGCTGAACCGGTCACCCCGGTATTCCATTCCTGCCATGCCATGTGCCACTGAATAGGCGCTTTCTTCATTCAGAAAATCATACTTCCGGTATCCGTTGCGGTGTTCTGCAACCAGGCCCGCGAAGGGCACCCACCTGCCTGAGGCCCCCAGACTTCTGGCTACCACGGTCTGAGCCTGCCAGAACAATCCTTCCTGCAAATGATCTGCGTTGGGAAGAGAATATTTCACAGACGCACCGAACATAGCAGTCCATGCAGAATCTGAAAGTATATACTGGATACCGGCCAACGGGTCAATACTTGCTGAGCCCGGATAAAACCCCGGGGGAAGGCCTGCCTGAACAAAATCAGCCTTGTATTTTCCGGTTGGCAGTTCTGCTCCGGCCTGCACAAACAGGGTGTGTCTGGCACGGCCGGAACGCAGGGTCATGGCCTGGTATCCGGCAATCAGGTTCAGATCTCCTGCAGCGAACAGGCTTTCTGTCTGATCTCCTTCCGGGCTATGATCAGTTACTCTGTTCCAGACCAATGGCAGGCGGGCCTGCATATGCCATTTTCCGGGAAGCTGCAAAGAACCATATACCTGCCAGGTATCAGAAGCGAAGCTGCTGTGCGGTTCACCCTGTTCATATACGGTTAGTCCGGTATGTTGCCAGATCATTCCGGCGTAGTTTCTGACCGTTACCAGTTGCATACCCAGAGTAGTACCACCACCGGAGCAGCCGCAACTTGTGCAGGCCAGGACCGGCATGGCTGCAATCAGCAGCCATGCCGTTACCATTAGCCCTTTCTTCATTATGGTTCAATATTCACATGCACATGTTTCTCGATCCGTTCAGCAGGATCTTCGTCCCAGGAGGCAAATATGACCTTGTATTCCTGTGCTTCCATAACCATCGGCATCGTATGCTCATGAAACTCATAATATTGGTCTGCATGCACATGATTCTCATAGCTGTACAGGGTGTCGTTCATCATTTCGCCCACCATCCATACGCCTATATTGTGAATGGTATTGTCATTCTCAAAGGTAGCTTCCAGATGAACGGTGCTGCCTGAAGTGATGGTTTCTCCTTCAGAAGGCTCAATAATGTTAATGGTTACAGAATATGCCTCAGGTGTAGGTGTTGGTTCTTCATCCTTTGTACAAGAGGTCAGGGCACTGAAAACAGCCGCCAGTGCCACAGCGGGCAATATGATTTTTTTCATTTTATTTGATTGTATCAGTTAGACAAACAGAGATCTGTAAGCACTGATACGATCAGGAGGTGGGGTAGCAGTTTCCTTGAACGGAACTGCAGGTACAGAGATCATTATGGTAAGGTATTCGCAAACTGCTTCATCCACCAATGGTGACGCTTTTTGGCAAGCGGTATGAAACAGGGGTATAATGAGATCGTTTGCAGGAACTGCCTTAGGCTGACCGGATGGCTGTTGCTCTTCCAATGTTTTGATCAGCTGGCATTTACCGTTACATTCCAGCTCAGGCCTGTCTCGGTTCACGCACAGGTTGGCTGCAATGAAATCCTGATTGGTCTGGAAAGCCACCAAAGACAACAGTGACCCCATCTCGGTGATGACCAGCAACACGAGTAATATAGCAGACACTGCAACTATCTTCAGCTTCACCATACAGGAATACAGCAAAGGTAACGCACATAGGCACAAGGAAAAAAGAGATTATTATCACCAAATATTGGCAATATATTTGCTGTCAGACAAATGTCTGAATATTTTAAACTTAAAACTAGATACATGCGCAGCATCTTTTTTTCCATTTTATGCCTATTCACCTTGTCTGTCATGGCGCAGGATAAACAAATTGATCTGAGTGCCTGGGGGCTGCCATCGTTTCCGCTGGATGAAGAGACCCAGCTGATATCTTTCAGCGATGTGGTGGATGTGGAAGGCGTGTCTGCCGCCGACCTGTATCAGCTGGGGCTGAACTGGATCGGAGATTACTACAAGAACTCATCTTCTGTCATGCAGGTGAAAGATGCTGACAATGGCATCCTGGAAGGCAAGCACAGCTTTTATGTGATGCGTGATGTGAACGGCCAGATGGTGAAAGGAGATCTTATCAAATACCAGTTCAACATTCGATTCCGCGACGGCAGATATAAGTACACCATTACCCGCATCAACGTTCAGAAATCAGCTTATTATGGAATTGAAGAATGGATCAATGATGAGAACAAGATCTCTGATCCGGAGATACAGGACTTTCTGGAACAGATCCACACCTTCTTCACCGAAGAATATATACCGGCAATGACCGAAGGCATACAACCTAAAAAAGAGGTCAAAGAAGAAGACTGGTAAGCTTCATTCAAACGTTAAGAACTCATAAAAGTCACTCTCTGAGTGACTTTTATCATTTATACCTCTGATGCCCATCATGTCCGCACCTCTGATATAAGAAGCAATTTTGAGGGTAATCAGAATAATTATGTCTGCAACACTCAAATCAAAGAAGCAGGGTAAAGAATTACCTGTTGTAAAGAAGGATACCAGACCCAGGCGCAAAGCACTGAAAAAGACTCCGTCTTTTCGCATCAGCAAGGTTCTTTTTCCAACAGACTTCAGTGAGTCCAGTGCTGATATGTTGCGCATGGTGGTTAACTTTTGTGAGAAACTGCAGGCAGATCTGGTTGTTTTTCATGCCTACAAGATCGCTCTCGTAGATGAATATATGCCGTCTGCTATGGTAGATAGCATGCTCGATGAAGGCGAGAAAGCAGCCCTGGAGAAACTGCACGAACTTACCAGTGGTCTGGAAACCTCTGTGCAGATTGACTACCAGGTTAAAATGGGATTTACAGCTGAAAGCATCAGCGAAGCTGCAAATACCTCAGGAGCTGACCTGATCATGATGGGTACGAACGGTTGCAACAGCCTGGAAGACCGCATGTTCGGTACCGTTTCCTGGAACACTATCAAGCATGCTGAAGTTCCTGTTCTGACCATACCGGAAGGGGCAGCTGTACCTGCATTTCAAAACATAATATTCCCATTCGAGTGCACAGACAAAGACCTGGAGATCATACAATTCGCAGTAGAGATCGCTTCCCTGTTCGATAGTAAGATCCACCTGATCCATTTTCTGCTGGAAGGTTCTGTAGTCAATAAAACCATACTTGACAAGATCAATCACCGGTATCACAAAGAGATCAGGGAAGAAAAGTTGCAGATCCAGATCCTGGCCGATAAAAACATCACTGATGGTATTGTCAAGTATGCAGAAGGTGTGTCTGCTGATATGATCATCATGGTGACTCACCACCGCGGACTGATGGCCACTCTTTTCCATATGAGCACTACCAGAAACATTGTGCTGTATTCCAGTGTGCCGCTGTTGGCATTTAAGGCAGAATAGCAGTAGATTTGTCCACAAGGGCAAACTAAAAAAAGGCATTTATGAAAGCCAAGATCACAGTTCCGGATTGTGAGCATTGCAAAAATAGAAGTTCCACTCTTTTTCATTTCTGCCATACCAACGAGACGGAAGTAATTAACGAGAACAAAACCTGTGCTCTATATAAAAAAGGACAGGTGGTTTTTCATGAAGGGGCCAACAGTTATGGTCTGTATTGTCTGAACTCAGGCAAGGTCAAGCTATATAAGATGGGTCCGGATGGTAAAGAGCAGATACTTAAGATCGTAACACCGGGAGACTTTATCGGATATGGTGCCCTGCTTTCTTCTGCTCCTTACCGGGTCACTGCAGAAGTGATCCAGGATGCAGTGATCTGTTTCGTGCCAAAAGAGATCATTACCCAGATGTTCAAGGAAAATCCGAATTTTTCTGAGGGCATGGTCAAGCTGCTTACCAAAACGCTGGATGAGACCGTAGAAAAAATGGCAGATATTGCCTACAAACCGGTAAGAGGAAGGATTGCAGAAGCACTTCTGATACTAAAAGAGACCTACAAGGATGACAATAATCCTGATGGGGTCATTAATATTACCCGTGAAGATCTGGCCTCTTATGTTGGAACGGTGAAAGAAACTGCAATCAGGGTATTGAAAGACTTCAAGGAAGAAGGACTGATAGTAACAGAAAGTCATTCTATCAAGATCATTGACCCTAAAGGCCTGACCAGGGTCTGTGAATTATACGACTGAAAACCAAAACAGGATCAAAAAAGCCGGGCGATCTGATCGTCCGGCTTTTTTTGTATTCAGAACCAGCCACGGCCCATATGTCCGTAAAACGGCCATGGGATGGCTACCAGGATCATGATCAATGCGATCAGGTAAAACAGGAATTGTGATTTATTGGCCTGTCTTACAGAAGGAGCTTTCTTAGCACGAATGTATCCGATATGAATGAGTACGATGGCAATGAACATCATGACCGCATGTTCCACAGCCATGAATCTGACCTCCTGCATTCCCAGCATATCTTTCAGGCGTTTCATTTTTAATCCTGTATTCAGATAGATAAAATACACCCACAGAAATATGCCCATGAGCAACTGAATATCGGCCAGGATCATAGTGAGTCGTCCCAATCTCTTGGGCGATCCATCCCAAGCCTGGTCTTTTCGCATAGCATTAAAAGCCAGGAATACGGCAGCAATCAAACCGATCAGGATCAGATAGCGCACACCGCTGTGGGCATGCAAAACGGCAGATAACAGGCCATACGGAGCTGGTAATTTTTCATCAGATCCGAATAATAAAACAGGGAGTACGTGTGGTATTTCCATAATTGGATTTTAGGTTTTCAGCCTTTTAGCAATTGTTTGTATTCCTGAAACTTACCGGCAAAGATCTTTTCCTGATCATCCCGCAAAATAGCAGAGATCGCTTCTCTGAATTGATCTCTTCCGTCTTTCATAGCATCTTTGTTTCCGCTTTGCTTAGCCGATTTTCTGTCTTGCATGAATTGCCTGAGCGCCTGCTCTACGGCTGTTTTCTGTTGTGCATCCAGATGGAGGTCTTTTTCCATAGCACCAATGAATGCAGCAACCCGGTCAGCTCCGCCACCTGATTTACCACCACCTAAGAATTTGGATAATATATTCATCATTTCTTTTGTTTGATGCCTAAAAATAGACAGATGTCACCGTTATGTCAAATCGGTAACATCTGTCTGTATTCCTGCAGAATCAAATAGAAGCTCTGACAGTCAGGTACAGGTTTCGACCCGGGGCACTCACACCGGATGCAAACACCCTGTAGTGCTGGTCGGTGATATTGTCAATACCGGCCTGCAAGGTCAGTTTTTCGCTGATTGCGTAACCTGCTTTCAGGTTTAGGGTGTACCATGCAGGCATGCCATAAGGAGTGGCATACTGTTCATTGTCTTCACCACCAACAATATTATAATCTTCTATCCGCTTCCATCCCTGGTACATCACATAGGCATCGCAGCGGAACTTATCCAGCTGCAGGGTACAGCCTGTGCGGCCAAAGACAGGCGGAATATGATCCAGCGGATATGGTGTAGTATCGGTTTCCACCCTTCCATAGGTGTAGGTAATGGTTGAAAATGCAGAAAAGCCAGATGTGATATCAGCCCTAAGTGTAGCAGAAACACCATACAGGTATGCTTTTGCAGCATTGGTCAGCTGCACTACTTCACTCAGCTCTCCATCATAGAGAATGCTGTCTTCACCGTTAAATGTTCCAGGCATGATGGTCAGCGCATTTCGGAACAACGTGCCCCACCCGATCACTTCCACCAGAACTTTGTCTGCAAACAACCTGCTGATACCCAGATCAAGGTTGTATGTGTATTCGGGCGAAAGTTCGGGGTTGGGCACCACTACCCTTCCCGGCTCGCTGTCAAACACTTTGCTTACATCATCCACATTGGGTGTGCGGTATCCGGTAGATGCAGACAGGGTGAAGCGCCAGGGTTCGGCTGGCATCCAAACCAGACCCAGACTTCCTGTAACAGCTGAATTATTCTGTTCGATACTGCTGTAGGGGAAGGGGAAAAAGGTAGTATCAATAAAAGTGGCCGATAACTGTGTAGCATTGAAACGAATACCGTCGTTCAGAATGAGTTGCTCACTGATCTCCCAGGTATGGGTAACGTATGCCGACCAGGAGTTCATGGTGGAACCGCCATCCGGATACCTGGTGTCCAGAGCATCCAATTCGCCGGTGGTGATGTCTTCTACCTCAGCAGTGGAGGTCACATCATTCAGATAAGCTTCCAGCCCGTATCTGATCTCATGATCGCCGACATGTTTCTCCAGATCCAGGTTGGCTCCAGTCACCCCTACTTCTTCATACCGGTGCCTCAGGTTATCATTTCCAAAGCGACGGTCGTTCCGGCTTTCCTTTACGTTCTGGTAGCTGGCCAGCAAACGTATTCTGTCGTACAGCCTGGAATCTGCAATGACCTTAAGCCTGTAGGCAGCCATCAGCCTGTCCTGGGGCCCATAATACCATTGCGCATAACGCAGCCCTGTTCCATCACCACCGGGTTCAGTCAGACGGTCATACCGTGGTATATCACTGGAGGTGCTGTACTGGAAATTCAGTTGATGACTTACCCTTTCGTTCTGTCTGAAATTGAATTTCTGCATCACATCCAGCTGGCTGTAGGCAGTTCCTACCTGGATGGTCGAATCGCCGTTCACGATCACCGTATCCTGGTCATTGATCCTGTCTGCATAGACAGGACGATAGCCAAATCCACCAAAGGCCGGATTACCTGTTCCTCCGGTACGCAGATCACCAAAATCGCTGTAGGTAACGGAAGTCAATGAGGCGAACCTCCTGGTTCCCAGATTCAGATCGATGTGGCTGGTTAATTCACTGGCAGCTGATCCATACCGGGCAAAAGCATTCGCTTCTACCCGAAGGTCATCATCAAGAGCATACCGGGGGTCTTTCGTGTAGAAATGAATGACGCCGCCCAGCGCATCACTTCCGTACACAACTGAACCCGGGCCATAAACGATCTCCACCCGTTCCAGGCTGGCCTGGTCCATGCTGATGATATTCTGCAAGTGGCCGGCACGATAAATGGCATTGTTCATTCTGACACCGTCCACTACCAGTAAGACCCGGCTGGCCTCAAAGCCTCTGATGGTTGGGCTGCCGCCACCAAACTGACTGCGCTGTACAAAGACCTGGCCGGATTCCTGGATCAGATCTGCCGTAGTTCTCTGGTTGGCCAGTTCGATCTCTTTTCTGGAGATCACCCGGATCTGTTGTGCCACATCCTGTCTGGATTCTTCGAATCGGCTGGAAGAGATGACCACTTCCTGCATGTT
>ERZ795053.6593-NODE-6593-length-11504-cov-27.444318_pt1 | contig 11504 bp, 12 predicted proteins | sample MGYA00375137_ERZ795053 | MGnify/ENA primary metagenome ERZ795053 (study PRJEB30182, sample SAMN05720284) | activated sludge metagenome | isolation source: Anaerobic digester | place: Hong Kong | collected 2014-12-17 ... | reverse complement strand
CCTACCGGGAAATCGAAATCGCCCTGCCGCGCGAGCTGAACCCCGCGCAGCGGCAAGCGCTGGTACTGGATTTCATCCAGCAGGAGATCGGCGAGCGGCACGCCCACCAATGGGCGATCCACAATCCGGGCGCGGCGCTGGCAAGCGGGGAGCAACCGCACGCCCACCTCATGTACTCGGAGCGGACCCTCGACGGGATCGAACGCGATCCCGAGCAGTATTTTAAGCGGTACAACGGGAAACATCCCGAGCTGGGGGGATGCCGGAAAGACAGCGCCGGAACCGAAGAGCGGTTGCTGGAAACCCGGCAACGGTGGGCCGAAGTGCAAAACGCCCACCTCCAGCAACATGGCCACGCGGCGCGGGTCGATCATCGGAGCTTGGCCGACCAGGGCATCGACCGGGCACCGGAGCAGCACTTGGGCGGGCGACGAGTCCGGCAACTGGCGCCGGAACAGCGGGAGGCCCTGCTGGAACGGCGGGAGGCCGAGCAGGAACTCGCACAGGCCGAGCAAAAGCTTTCGCCGGTGCCGATGGCGAGCCACATCGAAGCGCTGACGGCGGAAGCCCAACAGCGGGAGCAGGCCCAGCAAGCGGCCATCCGAGAACAAGCACGGGCGTTTGCCCGGCAGGCCCGCGAGGCGTTTCAGGCGGAATGGGAGCGGGAGCGACCCCGCGAGATAGAACCGGCCCCGACCCACGAACCGGACCCGCACTGGCTGCGCTGGATCGAAGCCGTAGAGGCCCAACAGCCCTTGGTGCCGGAAAGCAAACCGCCCGAGCAGGAACAAGAGCCCCAAGAGGACGCCGGACCGAAACGGAACCGCTCGCAGGACTGGGGGCTCGAAATGTAACCCAAACAAGCCATTCACCGCCCGCCCACGCAGAATAGCACGGGGTACGGGCGAAAAATGGTCGGAGGCACGCACATGGAAACCGAAAAGCAATTGCTGGGCGCGCTGCTGGACATGACGGCGGAGCAGCAGCAAGCCACCGCCGTGGCGCTGAGCAAGCTGGAGCGACAGGCACAGGCGCTCGACGCGGTGATCCAGCGGGCGCACCAGGCGGCTGGCGAGATGGAGCAGGCCGCCCGGAAGGCGGCGCCGACGCTGCAACAGGTGGTCAAGGCGGGCGTCGATGAATCGCTTGCAAGGCACTTGAGCGACGCCACCCACACGGCCACTCAAGCACTGGAAACGGCCAGCCGGCCCTTGCTGGGAAAGGTCGCGCGGGTCACGCAGGCCGCCGAGAAGCTGGACGAACGGTTGAGCGGTATCCTGAAGAAGCTCGGCTGGAAATGGGCGATGGTGGCGGGCGGCTGCACCGTCGCCGGCATCGTGGCGCTCAGCGTGCTGGGGTGGGGGGCGATCTGGTGGCAGCGCAACGAGATCGCGCGGCTTCGCGCGGACATCGCCCAGCTCCAGCAGCAGGCCGCCGAACTGGAGAAGCGCAAGGCCCGGATCAAGCTGACGGAGTGCGACGGGCGCCTGTGCGCGTATGCGGCGAGCGACCAAGGCGGAAATTATAGAATTAATTGGCCCGCACCTTGGTACGCAAATGACGGTTCGCCGCTGGTGATTCTCAGGGGCTATTGATCGCGGAGAGCTAGTGCTTAACTTCGGGTTACGATTCAAAATTCACGATTCGGGCGCCAATCTTGAATGTCGTAGGAGGAATGGCAAGAAACAAGCGATTTTCAGGAGAATCGGAACGCGAACCTAGGCGGACTTTAAGGATAGCGCTGGAGTTTAAGCAGCGGCGCGTAGTGCCGTCCGCTTGAACGAAGGGTTAGGCCGCACTCACCGAGGCCCAGATGGCTGCAAACCATGCGACCACAGCTGCGCCATAGATGAGCCACGTTGCATGATCGTGCCTCAACAAACCGCGAGCGACCAACCTACCTCGGAACACGGCAGTATCGATACCAAGCTCGTCTTCGATCTTTCGGGCCCGACTGATGAGGTCGTCGTGTAGCTGAGAGTTGCGAAGCTCGTAAATCAGCAAACCGACTGTCACCACGAGCCCAAGGATTGCGAACAGCAGCCGCATGCGGGGAGACAGAAGTTTGGTTGCGTCACCGCCACCAAAGACCGTTGCGAGCGAGAGAAGGGATGCGGTCGGAACAAGCGCGAATAGCTTGAAGCGAACATCAACAAGCATTCGCCACGTACTGCATGTCTGCTCGTAGATTGACAACAACAAAGCTTCCTTCTGTGCTAGTGCGTCAGGTGTCCTCAGCGTAGGCAAGTCGGTAGTCTTGTAGGCACGGTGTTCACGATCTGACATATGAACTCCCCCGCAGTTTGTGCGGCGCTAACGGGGCGGCGGATAAGCCGCGAAAGGAGAGAAGACCGCAGGCTTTTTCGCCTGGAGTCGGCTTGATCCGCGTGGTTGAGCAGCGCTTCGCGCCGCGCAAGCAGCGGAAAATCGGTCGCTGTGCAGCCGATTGTTAAGCATTTTTATCGTGACCGTTTATTCCATCTTCTGCTGTAAGAGCGGGCCATGATACTCGCGCATGTGTGCCGTCACCTTTTGAAAGTTTCTTTCTACCAATCAATCGTCCTTCAAAAGTAAAATCTTTGGTAATTTTTACTACCAATAACTTATTGAAGTTGCCAGCACGTTTAACTTGCACTTGCTCCACGTTTTTTTCTGGGGAAATAGTTTTTATTTCAATGAAATCATTGCCCAGCTTGCCATCCGAACCTCTGGTATGTGGTTTGTGTCGCTTAATGCCATATTTGATTTCAGCATATAGCTCTCCTAATTCGCCCCAAATTTGCAGGTAGCGCCCTGTGAGTGCGTGGTAGGACATTGCGTTCTCGACCAAGCTCTCGAAAATCATCACTAGCTCAGGATCTGGCTGTGAGTGTCTCGCTGGCAATTCTTTTTCATATATAGGCTGCCACTCCCAAGGGTTATACCCACAAGAAGCGGCATCAGCTATTTGCTCTGGGCTATAGCCGTCATTAAGCATATCGTGCAGAAAGTCCCATTGGCTCATATGTTCTTCTTGCTTAACCAGTGATTATATGGTGCCGCATAACTATACGGCGGTGGAGCCGTGCGGAAAAACGCGACCCGCCGAAGAATTCCAACGGATCTTTGCATGAAGGGTCGCTGCGCGTCGGCTCAATGGACCTTCTGCGCCCTACGGTCCCGCGTTATTCCCACCGCCCCGCACAACCTCTTGAATCGCCGGCGCCCCGACCTCGCCAACACGAGACAAAACGACGCGCGACCACCCGTTTCGGGGTGGCGAGACGCCGGCCGACCGCCGCCCACGCAGCATGTAGCGCAGCAGGTCTTATGCTACACCTTGCAGCAGGGGGTGTGCAGCATGACCACGTTCAGCATCAGCGCAGCAGCCCGCGCGGCAGGGGTGAGCCGGACCACCCTGCAACGCGCCATCAAATCCGGGCGTTTATCGACGACCACCGACGCAGCAGGGGACCGCTGCATCGACCTGTCCGAACTGCTGCGCGCGTTCGGGCCGCTACAGGCCACGCAGCAGGGGGAGGATGCTGCGTTGCTACAGGACGCAGCAGGGGGGCGTGCACCCCCCGACACCCTGCTGGAACTGCTGCAAGCGCAGTTGCGCGACGCCAGGGACCGGGAAGCGCGGTTGCTGGCGATGCTGGAAGCCGAGCAGCAAGCCCGCCGCGAACTGGAACAAAAACTACTTCCAGCCCCACCGAGACCCTCATCCTTTGAAAATGGTCGGCTAGGGGTTTTGCTGGTTTTGTTCGCGCTGGCACTCACGATAGCGGCGGCCGTTTTCCTTCAACCCCATTGGCTGCGATGATTTATTGCTGCTGCCTCAACCATACCATTCAACAAATCCTGCTACGGCCGTCCCCGCTTTTGAAACCGCTTGCGGCAAAACGCCACGAACGCAGCATCGGGACGTTTGGCCGGTTCCTTCTTCGCGATCCACCCGCGCCATTCTTGTTCGAGCGCGTACACGTCCCAGCCAGGGGCCGCCGCTCGCGCCTTGGCGAAGGTTTCCGGTTTGAGGAACGGCCAAGTATGTTGATTTTCGCCGACGGGCGGTTGCCAGTTGCGATTGGTGAAGGTGATCATATTATCGGATATGGAAACCGTGTAGTCAGGAAGGTGGTTAGTCTCTAAAAGCCTTCCAAACAATCGCCGAAACTCTCTCGGTGTGCTGCTCGATCCAACCTTTTTTTGCAGATTATCCAGACCGATTTTGAAAGACGGATTATCGCCACAATGTTTGCGGGCTAGCTCATAAATGCGTCGTTCCAACGGTTTTCTGAGGCCGAAATAATCGCGACTGATAGTTAATACTTCGTTAGCGATGACGGCGTTGTAGAACCAGTCAGATACTTTGATTTCTATCGCGATAGCGCGATTTTTTTGATCTCTTTTGATGGCTTCCCAACTATCAATAAGGCCAAATCCTTTATTGATAGTTATCCCTCCTGTTTTTATATTCGTATTGATTGTGGTTCCGCGTAACCGATTTAGTGCTACCTCAAAATTTTTATAATATTGTCCGCCTATATGACGGTTTGTTGAGATGAAAAAATCATAGGCAGTAAATCTGATATAAGGGCTTGGATTTTTTCCTTCATTGATTGCAGTTCTAAGATGACTAGCGCAATAAAGCAAAATATCTTTGTCGTGAATTGTGGCTAAGCCAAGAGAGCTTGGAATTATCGTGATCGTATTCCCATTGTTTTCGTAGTGAAGCGTTCGCGTATCTAGCTTCGTCGATAGTGAAAATACAGGATGCTCCATACTGGCAAGGTCATCCTTAAAATGGGGTAGAGTATCAAAAATATTACATACAAAAAAATCCCGGTTCTCGTGGCGCACGGATAGTAACGGTTCCATGTGATCCTCCTAGTTGTCAACTTTTACATGATATATCGTCATTTCACACACGCACAAAATTTAACCAACTTATCGTCACTTTGCACACGCCTTATCGTCACTTTGCACACGCCTTATCGTCACTTTGCACACGCCGATCTGATTTTTATTTTTATAAATCAAATACTTGCGGCCGTTTTTTTTTCTTTAACACCTTTTTAACACTTTTTTTTAACAAAACACAGGGCGGTCTGTGGATAACTTTCCCGTTCGGCTCTCCCCCAGGCCCCCCTCAAAATGAGTTCGCTCCGCTCACGTCACTTTCGATTGGGAGGGGTGCAGTAGCCCCCTCCCAAACCCACCCCGGAGGCACCGAGCGGGCAGTGACCACGGGAAGGGACGGCGGGAACGCCACCGAAAACCCAAAAGACGGTCTCCAGGGGGAGGCGCGATGCGGGCAGCGGTCCTAACCCGATTCGGCTGAAGGCCACAGGAAGGCCAGGAAGCGACGAAAACGGCTTTACCGGCACCCTTCCCCCTACCCCAAGACCAGAACGCCTCCCAGGGCTGTTCTGAGCGGTTCTAGGGCATTTCCAACGGCAGAGGCAGGAGCACGAAACCCACCGACCGAACCGGAGGGTGGTCGAACGGGCCAAATCGAGATACGATGTATCTCATTTCGGCGGATTCGGGAGGAACGGAGATGGCGACCACCACGATGGTCCACGTCCGGGTGGACGAGACGATCAAGGCCCAGGCGGCGGCCACGCTGGCGGACATGGGGCTGTCGGTGTCGGACGCGGTGCGGATGCTGCTGGTCCGGGTGGCGGCGGAACGGGCGCTGCCGTTCGACGTGCGGGTGCCGAACGCCGAGACGGCGGCGGCGATCCGGGAGCTGGAGGACGGGCGAGGCGCGCGTCTGGAGAGCATCGACGACCTGCTGGCCGACCTGAATGCGGACGATTGAGCGGTCTTCGGCGTTCAAGCGGGACTACCGGCGAATCAAGGCGACGCCGCAGCACCGCCAGGACGTGGACGGCCTGCTGCTGGCGGCGCTGGCGCTGCTGGCGGACGACCAGCCCTTGCCGGAGAGCTGGCGGGATCACGCGCTGAGCGGTTCCTGGTCCAGCTACCGGGAATGCCACCTCAAGCCGGATTTGCTGCTGATCTACCGGAAAGCGGACGCCGACACGCTGCGCTTGGCGCGGCTGGGGTCGCACAGCGAGCTGTTCGGTTGATGCCCCCCAAGCGGTGAAGCCGCCAGGAATCACCCCTTCACGGCATCGCCCTTTTCGGCCAGGAGGGCATCGCCGGCCTCCTTCCAGTGCGCCCAACGCTGGGGGTCTTCGGTCTTGGCGGCGGCCAGGAGCAAGCCGAGCAGTTCCCCCCGGCCACGGTGGGCCAAGCCCGCCAGATCGAACAGCACCCCCTGCTGAATCAAGCGATGGGCGCGGGCTTTCCGTTCGGCCCGCTGGGACTGGCGCTTGCTGGATTGGATCAGCTTGGCCGCCGCCACGCGGGCTTGGGCGGCGCGGTCGTTGGCCTGCTCCAGCCGGACCAAGGCCGCCAAAAGCTGGTTATCCGCCGCCGAACGGTCCGGCTTCTCGGCCAGCAGCACCAACAGTTGCTGGGGTTCGGTGCGAGCCTTCAGGCTCTTGAGATACGTCGCGCGCTGCTGTAGCCATTCGTCGCGGTTCATGCCCATTCCCCCCATTGTTGCGTTCAAGCGCGTTCGGCGGTCATCGCCGACATCGCAGGCCCGGTTGCACCCCCAAGCCTAGCGCTCCCTTCACGCGGCGGCAACGGTGGCGTATTCTGAGCGCGGCGGAAGCCGGACGCCGCGTAGGGCTGGCGACTCCAGAGCGCGGTGGAATCAGCCAGCGTCGGCCGGGCGACCCCGACCGGCAGCAGCGGCAACCGAAAGCAAAGGCGCACTTAGTTGTTTCCGCTGCGCGAAAACGTCGTGCGCCCCTGCGGGGAGCAAAAGATAAAACCCAAATCACACCAGCCACTTAGCCGATAGCAACAACGCCACGCGAGTGCTGCAAACGGCGACGACACCGACAACGACGACGACCAGAGTATCCCGACATGGCCTCTTACCATTGCAGCGTGAAAGTGGGCGGAAAGGGGAAGGCGAGCGGCCACGCCGCCTACATCGCCCGCGAGGGTCAATACGCCGAACGAGCGGGCTACGAAGACTTAGAAGCCACCGGATACGGCAACCTGCCCGCGTGGGCCGAACACGAACCGGCCACCTTCTGGAATGCCGCCGACCGGCACGAACGGGCGAACGGCGCGACCTACCGGGAAATCGAAATCGCCCTGCCGCGCGAGCTGAACCCCGCGCAGCGGCAGGATTTAGTGCTGGACTTCATCCGGCACGAGATCGGCGAGCGGCACGCCCACCAATGGGCGATCCACAACCCCGGAGCAGCGCTGGCGGGGGGAGAACAACCGCACGCCCACCTCATGTACTCGGAGCGGACGGTTGACGGCATCGAGCGCGACCCGGCGCAGTACTTCAAGCGGTACAACGGGAAACATCCCGAACTGGGCGGCTGCCGGAAAGACAGCGCCGGCACGGAAGAGCGGTTGCTGGAAACCCGGCAGCGGTGGGCCGAGGTGCAAAACGCCCACCTGCAACAGCACGGCCACGCGGCGCGGGTGGACCACCGGAGCCTGGCCGAGCAAGGCATCGACCGGGCACCGGAGCAACATCTGGGCGGGCGACGGGTCCGGCAACTGGCACCGGAACAGCGGGAGGCCCTGCTGGAGCGACGGGAGGCCGAAAACGAGCTGCTACAAAGCCAGCGGGAGCTGGCGCCGCGCGAGATCGAGCGGCACCTCCACGAACTGACCGCCGCCGCCCTGCACCGGGAACAAGAAGAACAGGCCGAGCGGATGGCGGAAGCGCGGGCCTATTGCCGGCAAGCCCTGGACGAGTTCAGGGCCGAACTAGCGCGACAAGCCGAACAAGAGCGGGCTTCGGAAGCGGAACGGGAGCGCCTGCAACGGTTAGACGCAGAACGGGAACGCCCGCAACGGCCAGAACCGGAACCAGAACAGGCACCGCTTTTGGAGCCACTCCCCGCCATCGGGCCGAGTTCCCCGTCGTTCGCGGAACGCCTGCAAGCCGCCCTCGCCGAGACGATGGGGCAGCTCCAAGCGCAACGCGAGCGGTCCCAGGCCCAGGAACCGCCGCCGCAACGGTCGCGGGGGTTCGACATGGAGCCTTAGCGGCGGCCCGCCCGCCTTTTCGTCCGTTCGACGGCCTTTCATCGGGCAAAAGGAGACGATGATGGATCAACAGCAGCTACTCGCCACCCTGATCCAACTGTCCGACGAGCAGCAACAGCGCATCGCCGAGCTGTTGAACCGGCTCGAAGGGCAGACGCGGACACTGACCACCGCCAGCCAGCGGGCCGCCCAGGCAGCGAACGCTTTGGACCACAGCGGGCAGAAAACCGCCCTTCACCTGCAAGCGGCGGTCCGTGAGAGCATGGAAACCGCACTACACGACACCCTAACGACCCTTTCCCAGCGCGCGGGACGGGCGTTCCAGGACGCCGGGCAGCCCTTGCTCCACACCTTGGCCGGGGTCACGAAGGCCGCCGAGGAAATCGAAGACCGCCTGCGACGCGCCGTGAAGACCTTCCGATGGAAATGGGGCGCCATCGCCGGCGGTGCAGCGCTGGCCGCCGTGATGGTTATCATCCTTGGGGTATGGCTCATGGCTACGTTCATGGTGTCGTGGCAGAGCGCGGAACTGGAGCGGCTCAACGCGGAAATCGCCCAACGCAAGGCGCGGCTCGAAGAGCTGGACCGACGCGGCGGGAAGATCGAGTTGGAGGATTGCGACGGTCGTTTATGCGTCCATGCGTCCACGAATCAAGGAAAGGATCACAAAAACTGGATAGGGCCGTGGTACTCGAAGAAAGATGGCTCACCGCTGGTGATTCCAAGAGGCTATTGATTGCGGAGGACTATCGCTTAAATTCGGGTTTCGATTCAAAATTCACGATTCGGGCGCGAATCTTGAATTGTGTGGGAGGAATGGAAAGAGGCAAGTAGTTTTTTCACTTCCCGCGTTGATAACGCCGTTAGGCATAGATATTTCGATCACGGTTCATTATGCTCCTCATCTTCTCTGGAGTCGAAGTAAATGTTTGGTGTGCCAATGATCCTCATTAGCTCAAGTCGCTTACCTTTTTCACCCAATTCTTCGTAATGGTGTTCAAGTTCATCCATAATAAAAGCCTTAGCTGTGTCCGATTGGAAGCAATCTAGGTATTCGTCAACGAGCGCTGGGTCGAAGGCAAGCGGAGGAATTTCGCGTAGAAATTCAAGATATCCAGACGTCGTTTTTGTGTTCATAAAAAACACAAGAAGCTCTTTCCAAAGCACGTCTTCATCCGAGATATCGACTTTTCTCAGAAAAACCGTCCCGGCCTTCGAACCGGAGCGAAGTTCATATGTATAGAGGTTTAAAGCTCTGGCTCGCTTCTCTACAATCTCGTAAAGCGTTTTGGAGATATGCAAAACCGTCCTTTGGATAAATTGTCGATATCTGTCGTCGTTTTCAGTTCCAAGAAGAGGTGTGTTACGTCGGATATCAACATTAAGATGTTTGCTCAACAACTCACAAAGCGCCTTCATTTCTCTCTTGGAGTCGTAAGCAGAGGAGAGGGAGAACCGATCATACCTCATGGATTTGTAGAAGGTTCCAAGCAAACTGAGCAGATCGTTGTGCGGCGATGTGAGATTTACTTGGACGTGTTTCTTCAACCTTCTCAAAAGTTCTAGATGATTGTGTGTTTTCAGAGACTTCTCTAGTTGATCATGATCAAGTGCGTTGTCGTGCTCAAGGAGAACAACGGCGACTTTCAGAAGCCGCTCGAAACCAACAGATAAATTATAAAGAACTTCGAAAACCTCATCCATGTAATCGAGCTTCCGCATCTCATGAAAACGACGCATTCCATTGTAGATAAAGGTGCCGGAAATACTGACTTCTTCCCCGAGCTTGAAATTCTTCCAGAACTGGGTTGGTTTCATCGCTGTCTTTTGAATACTTTGTGGAACAATTTGTACCGCCCAACGACCAAGCTCATCGATGGCAATGAAGCGCAGCGGAGTTGCCATCCGGTACAGCGCTTCGTTATATGTTTCACCGCCCAAAAGTGTTGATATCGAATTGTGCAGCAAAATCTCTAGCAAGACTTTTTGGGTCAATTCCATTTCTGAATGCTCTCTTGAGCGGTTCGTGTTCCATAAAGTCAATAAAGCTATTTCCTTTCTCATTAACTTGCAGTTGATGATTACGCTTACCAGCCTCATTTTTAAATATTTCAAGCCATTTTTCCCATGTAGAGCAGTCCGACTCTGCCATGATTTCTTCTATCTCGCTCGCAAGATGAGAATCCGAAAACTCTTGAGTAATTTCGGCAAAAATAGACATGCAGACATTCAATAGTTGATGATCAAGACCATTTAATGGATAAAGCCTTCCATTGGTTTCTATCTCGGAAAGTATATTCCCAAGAGACAAGATAAGAGCATTTCTATTTAAATCGCCATCTTTAAACAGCTCAATACCATTTACTAATGCGGATGCGGCTACTGTTAGCTTATGAGGCCGTTGACCAAATTTCCCGTCGAACACATCTGGTTTTGAGTTCCAAACAATTTCAACAAGCTTTTTTGCAAGTTTTGCTGGGTCTAGGTCGAATAGCCCTACCTTCGCTTGATGTTCAAGCAGGTTCTGAACAACAATAGCCGCCTCATTTTTTTTGTATGTGTTCTTAATCTCGCCGAATAGTCCCATGATATCTTCTTTCATTTTTACGCATAACGATTTTTTTCACCTGCCCAGCTACGCGTGGCAGGTGAAAGCCACAGTTAGGCCAATTTAATGACCTTAATAATCGTATCCTTCCTGCCAATCTTCATGTTCTGAAATTGCGTTGAATATATCATCTTCGCAACCTGAATAATTCATTAAAGAACCTGTGTTATCATGTTCAAAATTTTCACTTCCATCATATCCGTAAATTGTATGATTAGAAACATAAGGTTTTTTCTCTTTGCTACCTACGATTGCTTGATTGTTTTCCGTCATATTTTTGATATTCATAAGCATCCTCCGCCGTTTTAATTAAATCTAATTATCTATTTTATAAATTTCCTATACCCAAAGAAGAAGAATACTGTTAAAACTAAAGTATGAGGTAAAGCAGTAATGATGCAATACGGTTTGAAACACGCTCCAAAAAAGAAAATTTGATTAGCAATAATTATTGCTGCCCAAAGCCAAAGGAAATTTTGAAAATTTTCAGACATTTTCCCATCCTTATTATCGCGGATGCTTCGCGTCCGCGATAATAAGTTTATTATATGGCAACTATATAATTCCATTACGGTGGAGCTATACGGCAAAACGCGACCCACCGAATCATTTTAACGGATCGTTTCCACGAAGGATCGACGCGCGTCGGTCCATTGGACCTTCTGCGCCCTACGGTCCCGCATTTGTCCCGCTGACCCGCGCAACCTCTTGAATCACCGATGCCCCGCCCTCGCCAACACGAGACAAAACGACGCGCGACCGCCCGTTTCGGGGTGGCGAGACGCCGGCCGACCGCCGCCCACGCAGCATGTAGCGC
>ERZ795053.6591-NODE-6591-length-11506-cov-6.821937_pt1 | contig 11506 bp, 9 predicted proteins | sample MGYA00375137_ERZ795053 | MGnify/ENA primary metagenome ERZ795053 (study PRJEB30182, sample SAMN05720284) | activated sludge metagenome | isolation source: Anaerobic digester | place: Hong Kong | collected 2014-12-17 ... | reverse complement strand
TCTCACCTTTTTATTCTCTTTTCTTGATTTATTATACCATTTGATTTTAAGTTTGGTATTAGGAGGGGACGGGTTTGATGATATGGATCCCTTGTTGGCAATCATGTGTGAACCACCTCAGCCAACTCATCCACCAGATCATTGTCATTGCCAAAATCCACCTTGGTATAGCAAGACCCAGAACCGGATCGTAATTTTCAAAAGGATTCATGGAAATCACCTTTTGCCCTGGTTTGTCCCGCACATGGGCATCATATTGTCCCTCCAAAATCCGTTTGGATTACTTTCTGGATAAGTTAAAGTTGAATCAGAACCGTCCGTTGTCCCAGAGAGTTGTGATTCGTTATGAGATCGAATCCTTTAATGAAACAGAATTTAAGGCTTATATAGCCCACCATTTGTCGCTAGCGGGTGCCAATATCCCTTTGTTTGATGAAGCGGCTTTAAAGGCCATTTACCAAAGCAGTAGAGGAATTCCCAGGGTGATTAATACCCTTTGTTCGAACTGTTTGATTCAGGGATTTGCCGCAAAGGCTTCCTTGATTTCTGAGGAGATTGTTTTTCAGGTGTCCGAAGAGTTGTGCTTTTAATCTGCTTTTTATGTTCTTCTTTGTGAGTCCTTTCGGGGACTCTTTTTTTGTTTCTAATTTGAATCATTCTTTCTCTTTTTCTGATTTATTTTGAATTTTTTTTCTTGTTTATTTTGATACTTTACAATAGTCGCCAAAGGTGACTTCGTATCGGTTGATCCAGTAGCTGTCTTCGCCTTTTTCTACCAGGACCATGTGCTGCATCCCCGGCCTGTCTTCCACGCCCATTCGGTAAGTCGTTGCCATTGTCAGCGTAAGCAGTGTGAGTACCATTAATGCGATTAGTATCGTCTTTTTCATGCCTGTCCTCCTGTTTTTGTTTTTTGCTTTCTGTCTTTGTCTTCATCCCGTTTATCCGATTTTATCATATTTCTTTATATTTGTTTTAATGATTGGAACGCCCTCTTATCAAAGAGGGCGTTTATATGAAGACTTTATTTTTCCAATTCCAAAGTTGCATCGAATTCGAAGTTGAATGTTCCGCTTTTCTGGAGTATATACGATTGCGAACCTCGGTATGATGGGATTGTACAATATATCTCTGAATCCCTTCCGTTGCTGTAGATGTATCGGATAACTGCCTGAATGCTATCACCTTTTTTAGCCGTTATGGTTCTTGAACTTTCAAAAAACCAATCCGTTACCGGTTCACCGTTGATGTAAACTCTTAAATAATTATCGCAATTAGACATCTTTAACCCATTATAATAGGCGTTGACGATGATTTTTAGGTTTTTATGTCCCTCAAAGGCAAAGGACTGGGCATCATCAATATTTCCCGAAAAGCCGTCATTCTGAAAGTTTGGCATGTCCACGTCTCCTATTGCTTCGATGTTGTAGGTTTTGTTGTTCATTTCAAGTGACCCCTCAAATTCCTTTTTTTGTTCAAATCCTCTTAGAATAATTCTGCCACCGTAAAATGTTATCGTGAACCCATAAGACCCGTTAGGTTTGACAATCGGATTGAAGATATCCATCTGTCCTGAATATGTATCGCCATTGTTGATGTTGTAAAGGTTGCAATAGGTTTGTCCGTTTTCAAAATACATTTCAAGCAAATAGTAATCCTTTAACCCCTTCACATCAAGCGTCCAACATCCTATATCATTTCTCGTCAGTCCAACCGTTGTCAATACAACCAATAATACCAGCATAATGATGCTCTTTCTAATTCTCTTTTTCATACAATCTCCTCCTGAATGATTTGATGTGTTATATACCCCGGTTTTTTCGTTTTTCAGCAAGTAAAACAATTTTCAAAAATTGGTTTCCATCACTTAAGTTCAATACGAAAAGGCTGTTCTGGCTATTCTGAAACCAAGCCAGTAACCGTAATAATTTTTATAATGATGATATGCACCGCGTCTTGATACCCTTGATAAATGATTATCTTGATAAAAAGACCCGCCTCGGTCGAATTTCCTGTTTATATCATCACACTTTACCGGGTTTGTACTTTCTTTTTTAGAATAAGCTATATAAGAACCACAACACCATTCCCAGACATTTCCACTCATGTCATATAGTCCTAGTTCATTGGGCTTTTTTTGACCCACTGGATGCGTTTGATTGTTTGAATTCTGTTTATACCAACCAACATCATCCAAATGATTACTTCCAGAATATTTGTAATCGTAAGTTGATTCATTTCCGCCTCTTGCCGCAAATTCCCATTCTGCTTCCGTGGGCAGACGATACCCTTCAACCATGGTGATATCTTCAGTAATATTTCCATATTTATTTAGGAGGTTTCCGAATTGATCATAAGCAGGCTGCAATCCGCTTTTCAGGCTTAGCCAATTACAATATTCAATGGCATCATACCAACTAACATTAATCACAGGCCGATCACCTCTTCCCCATCCTTTGTCATTTTTTAATTGTTTTCCGGTGTTAATACAAAATTCGTCAAATTCTTTAAAAGTTGTCTCATATTTTCCAATAAAATATGAATAAGTTATAGTAACCTTTTGAACGGGTTCTTCATCCCAATTAGCTTCAGAATCATTTCTCGTGTTTCCCATATAAAAACTTCCGCCGGTAACAAATACTTCATTCGATTTTTTTTGCCTGTTTGACATCACTTCAAATTCAAAATACAATAAGCCCAAATATTCTCCGTCCAAAAAAATCTCTATCTTCCACTCTCCCGGGTGGTTTTTCATAGCCGTTAACGCACAGTCTTTTTCTGCGAATTCATACCCGATCCAATGCTTCGAGCAGTTTTCAAAGTCTGATTGTTCGTATTCAAATGGTGTTCCTTCGTTGTATAGTTCACCATTCGGATAGTACCAATTTCCTCTGATTTCGTGTAAACCCTCCCAGTTGTCGAAATGGAAACAAAAGGCTACACCGGAATCATTTTCGTCGAATATCGCTTGCGAATTCCCATTCCAATCAACCATATAAAGACTTCTTAGAATCGGTTTTTTTGACACACGTAAAGAATTCGAGTGCCTTTTAGTCCGAACAATTCTGAATCCCAATTCATCATCATGACAATTGTTTACAGCATAAAAATCATTATACCACAACCAGTAATTCTTCCAGCTGACTCTACAGACGTCGTCTCTTCTGGAAAACCCTCCCCCTTTACAAACACGATGCTTATTGTCTGTGTTTTCTCCGTTTACATATAGCGGGTCGGTCTTTGATTCTTTAGTAAATTTATAGGCATTATCTGTACACCATTCCCAGACATTCCCACTCATATCATATAGTCCAAATCCGTTGGGTAAACGGCTTCCCACCTCTTGCGCCATATGAACACCGTAAGTTTTAGCGTTCTCATTATAGCTTGCATATTTCCCCAACTCCTCTTTTGAAGAGGTTCCGGCCCATTTATGATTGCCTCCGTCACTTGCCGCATATTCCCATTCTGCTTCCGTGGGCAGTCGATAGCCTTCTGTGTTGGGAAAGTCATTTAAATGGTAAGTTTTTACCTCTAAATCCTTTGTATAGGCCTCTTTTAACCCCTCTTTTCTGCTAAGCCAATTGCAGTATTCCACAGCACCATACCAGGTGACATAAACAACGGGGAGACTGCTGTAATCTATGTTCCATTGTCGATCATGCGCATCTGTATAGGCTGTTTTGACAAACCAGCGGCCATTGTGGGAAATACCGCTGTGAATCGTTTCATGGCTTGGATAGTCACCGTAATCACTGTACAACTGAACTCCTTGATAATAGGCCTCAACACGTTTATCCCTTTTCCACGCTTCAGCGTTGACATCATTTAAAAATGCCACAAATTCTTTGTTTGTGATTTCATATTTTCCCATGTAAAAATCGTTCGTTATCGTCACCTGATGAACGGGATAACTTCCAGGCTTCTTTTTTTCACCGATTTGAAATGTACCTGAGGGAATCAGAACCATTTCCGGCTTTTTCACCGCAATCCCAAGTGAAGTTAATAGCAAGGTCATAATGGTGATTGCCATGGTGATCTTCTGAATCATCCGCCAGTCACCTTTCTCTCTCTCCATTTTTTCTTGGTCCATTGAGCCATTCATTTTTTTGCATGAAGAATAACGCATAACAACACCCCTTTTTTTTAATCTGTCTGATATACCCCGGTTTTTTCGTTTTTCAGCAAGCAAAAAAACCCGCCAAAGTTTCAGCGGGCTTTTCAGCTCTCCGCTTTTATAGGCGGGAAATGCTAATTACATTTATTAGGGGAAGATAATCAAACCAAAGTCTTAAGTAAAACCTGCTGAAAAAGACTTTTCAATATGTATAATGATTCGAAGACACGAACAGCAATTTCTAATCTCCCTAAATCGATTAGTGTGTCTTGTAGAGGAACTGCGCTTATGGTAGTTCCTTTTTGTTTGTTTACGATACAGCAACCAAGCCGAATCCTTTCTTTTCATCAATCCCATACTTATTCGGTATAGAGAAATGTCCCTGTTGATGAAAAAGGAGATCAAGAACCGGGTATCCGTATTTGCAAACAGAACCGTCCCCTGTGATAGCAAACAGAACCGTCCCCTGTGATAATAAGAATCCCCCTCGGTAAACGAGGGGGATTCAAATTAAAAGAATTCCATTGATTTTATGTTTTCAGCTTTCAACGTTATTCCAGAAGTTGAATAACCAATCGGTTTTACGGAGAAAAAATCCTCTTTTATAGTGCCTATTACTTTGCTTTCCTCATCATCGTTGTAGTATTTGTATATGAGTGTTGCTTCTTTACCTTCATTTGCAGGGAATTCAACTTTTTGAATGGCATCTTTTTTAACAGAATATTCTTCATCCGATACGCCATCATTTTGGATTGTAAAGACATCAAACAATATATTTGCAAAGATTAATGAGTTATCCGTTAATAGTATTTTTACCTTGATTTTCTCGTTACATTCGTTAGATGAGTTCTTAGGGAAATCAATAGAGGTAATCTTAGAGCTCTGGATGTTGTTTTTAAATCCATCCAGTATGATTGGGAGATATTCATCAAGGATTTCACCAAAGATTTTTTCTTCTTCATTTAGAAGAATATTAACCGTTGTGATATAAGGATTCTCTCCTGTTGTGTCGTATTTTTTTATCTGTTGAACAGGAAATGTAAGCGTTTGATCAATAGACTTTGGTTTAAAGATTAATGTTTCAACGTCATAATCACATCTTAACTCATCTCCGAGTATTTTAAGTGTCATAGAGGCTTCACCGGTAGGTTTAGGCGATAAAGTTTTGATTTCTTCAATTTGACTTGGTTCGAATTCTGCTTTCTGCCCTCGAAGTGGTTCGAGCGATATAAAATTACCTTCCTTAACCCATGAATTAATATTTGCGTATTTTGATACGATATTCACTTGGTTTGTTCCAATAAATTCCATCGAGTGGATATTGTTCTGATTTATTTTTATCGGGAACTCTGAATAAGTTTTCAGATCTTCGAGTTGCATCGCAAAATTATCCGGGAGTTCGGCGTAAAAATGACTGCCTTTTGAAAGGAAAACTTCCACTTTGTTTTCCGGATCAATGGAAGTGTTTTGATTTCCCAAAATAATCCCTTGATCAGAAATACTCGAAACCATAATAGTTGTCGTTTCATCCGAACCAGCCCTTTTATATTTCAATTCATCGTTGAGAATGTCACCGTAATAAACCTCATTTTCATCATCAAATTGATAACGTGTTGTAAGAATCCAACTCCTTTTATCTCTTGTTAATGTTTTCACATCATCAATAAAAATATTGAACTCATAACCTGTAAGTGTTTTGAATCGAATTTGTGATGTGACGATCTTACATTTTTTTTCTACATCATCTTCAGGATCGTTTGACTTTTCCATATAAATTTTATCCGGGTAATCTCTAAATCGTACACTTGAGATTTCAGAAATTGGGAAACTTTCCGTGCTGTCTGTATTTCTATTTTTTAATTTGAGTTCTTTCGTCAGAAGTTCCCCTTTTGATATTATATTCTCTCCACAGACGTCGAGGTGTTTCAAAACAATCCGACAGGTATCGTACGATTCATCTTGTTTAGTGAATCTTATTTCTTGTATATCCTCCAATTTGATCAATTCTACAGTATGCGAATTATCCGTTTTTTTTATTCTTTGTTTCAAATAAAAGTTGGATATATATGCGTTTTTCAAAGGGTCTCTATCTTTAAAGATGATATCAGATTCGTAGATTTTTTTATCAAACGTCTGCAATACAGTGTAGTAAATTTCCTTTCCAAAGTTCACAACTTCTTCTTTGTAGATAAAGCCACCGATTAAAATGAGTATGATAATGATCAAGAATAAGAATTTTTTCATATGTACCTCCTGTTTTTTTTCGTTTCTAATGAATTTCTAACTTTATTTTTGAAATTGATTCGAATTTTTCCTTCAACAGTTTTATATCTTCTTTCATATCCAACATTTCAGTCGACATCTTTATTTTTCCGGTTGGTAAGAGTAAAGTTCCCGGATATATAATACATTGACATGGATAGGGTTTTTCATATGAAAAAATAAATCCCATCGTATCATTTCTTAGAGAAAAGCCGTATTCTGAGATATTGAGCTCTTTGGAAAAGAGTGTTTTATTATAAATATCCTTCAACGTTAAAATAATTTTATAATCGTTGAAATCTTTGTCGTATTTTTCCAGATAATCAAAAATATACTTTTCTGACCTTTTTTCCAGATTAAAAAAGTAGCTTGTAAAAATTATGGAATCTTCTTCAGTTTTCTCAAAGATTCTGAGAACGGCTTCTTTTGATCTGTCGCCAGATAGGTTGTGCTGGTAAACAGTATGCCACATCCCATATTGTGTGAATGGAACCTTTTCTTCTACTTTTTTTTCACAGGCTTTGTCCAGGAGATTTTTTAATTGCATTTTCATTCCCTGATATTTTTCATCATTACTTCTAATCTCAAGGTCGAGTTGTGTTGTGAGAAATTCGATATCACTTTCGAGTTCTTCAATGCTCATATCTTCATAAGGATCTGATATTTTTTTTGAATAATGGAAAACTTCCTTTGGAAACATGAAATCTTTTAAAATCTGATAGACCATTTTTCCACTGCTCAATTGTATCTTTCTATTGATCTCCCACAGTTTTAAAAGCTTTGAAACATCAAGTTCCTGAGTTCCGGAAAGTGTTAGTATGATGCTTTTATCCAAAGGATGAAACTTGATATACGCTTTGATGTCTACCGTATAGTGATTATTTTTTTCCAGTATTTCCAAAACTTCATAATCGTGAATATATGTATTTGCATAAGCTACAATCTCTTCCTTAACCCTTTCGTTAAAAACGGTTGTATTAGATGCTTCTGTAATAACACTATTAAGGTTACTATCCAAAGAAGTGTAGCTACGCATCACTATACCCACAGCAAAATATACGGCATTTTTTAACGCATTATCAATAGCCTTTTCTATACTTGTTCCATAACCTTTTTCCCTTAAAGTCAAATAATCAAGATTTGACACTTCGACAGGTAACATAAGATCAGCGACTAACCCTTGAGTATCTGTGGGAGCTGAACCCGCAAATTGAGTGATGAAAAATAATATCAAAGCAATACTTATTATTAAGTTTTTTTTCATACAATTCATTCCTTTCTTAAAACGGTCATTTTTGACTTTGTACAATTTCATCAATCAGGCTTTGTAAATGTATTTCTTCCTTACTAAATATGTTTTCTTCAAGTGCTTCCGGATAAAAAATGCAAATTGAATTAAGCCAACCGTACCCCTTTTCTTTGAGGGAAGGGCTGTCATAGGTTCTGGTTATCACATAAGGTGGCACCATACCACTTTGAATATATGACTCTAAGTTTGTATCCCTAATTACAGCTTTCCATTTGTCAAAAAAGATCTGATTAAATCCTTCATCAATTTCTTTTTGCCATTCATTTGAATTACCATTTAAAATTTCAACCAAATGATATTTGGCTTTCATTTGAGAGATTTGTGCTGCATTTTCTAAATAATGTGCCTTTAACATGGGATCATCAGTTTTTCTTACGTATGCAGATGCAAAGCCGACAAAGGCAAATTTGTTTTCTTCGGTGAGTATGATAAATCTACACCCATCAGAATGAAGCATTTTAATTTCAGAGATTAACAATTGCAATGGAGGGGAATAATCATTGGCGACAATAAATGGGTTTCCTGTTTTGATTGTCTCAAAGAGCATTTCAGGGGTACAGAGTAAACAGATTGAAAGATTCTCGTTAGTCTTTGAGCGTGAGTCAAGTGGTATTGATTCTCTTTTCTCGTAAATATAAGCGCTTCTGGCTAATAATTCAACCAGGTTATCTAAAGTCAAAAAAATTTTTACGAGAGGATTATCACTTTCTTTTAACTTTTGAAAGATGATTGTTTTTTCTTCGGGATTTTCATCGAAGAATTTTTCAATCCCCTCCTGGAGATTTATTATTGAATTCTCATACGCATTCTCCAATGATTTTATCTTTAAATCGTTTGTTAAATACTCGTTTGGATAATTTGTATATGGTGCTTGAGCACTACTGAAAAATAATAACTGATTTTCAATTATTATTTTTTTGAATGTTGTTTTTGAATATAGCGTTTCACTTGTTTTGTCGAATAAAGCCTTTAAATCATCTGTTTCGAAAATTGATTCAATATATTCTGGTATTTGATTGGTTGTTTTGATCGTTTCGGAAAAAGATATGATTGAAATAAATATGCACAAAATAACAAAAATAATTTTTTTCATAGTCCACCTCTTTTTTGAAATTAAGAGTGGTTTTAACAAAAACCACTCTGAATAAGTTAATGCGTTAATTTAACTCTTCTTTTGCCTCTTCAATCAAGGTTTTGATTTTGAGATTTTGATGAAATTCTTCCCAATCATCTTCATATTCCGGGTAAAAAACGGCAATAGAATAAATCCAGCCATATCCATTTTCTTCACATTCCTTTGTTTCATAGGTTTTTTGTATGGTTCCAGGTGGAACAATTCCGCCGACTACATATTCATAATTATCCGTTTTTTTGAAGATATTTAAAAATTCTTTGGCCAATGTTTTAGCCAGTAAATTTTTTAATATGGGATTTTCTTCATCTAATTCTGTGACTTCGTTTGTGATTTTATCCATATCCAGTTTTTCCTGACCTACTGCATATCGTGTTGAATCAACAATCCCACTTGTCCAACTTTCATCAATTCCATTCAATATTTCCAGCATTCCCATTGCAGCTCTCATTCTTGATGCCTCAACTGCTGCATCGTAATATTCACTTTGTAGAAATTTATCTTCGGAATATCTTGCTATTGCGGAACCAAATGCCACAAAGGCAAATTTGTTCTGTTTGGGTAACAAAATGATTTTACCACCTACAGGTACGTCCAGATTATTATTCAAATCAGCTGTAATAATTTTCAGACATTCGAGATAATCGTCAGCAATCAATACTGAATGTCCCATCTGATTAACCGTGGCAAGGGTGTAAGGTGTCAGGATAAGGCTGACAAATACCTTTCCAACGCCATCCACTTCCCTTTCTGAGACCTGATAGGTGGCAAATCCACGCATTAAACCATTTACGACTTTTTCGAGTTTGTCTGTTTCTGTCATTAAAGAGCTACCAATGTTTTTGTTTTCGTCGTCAATTGAGATCACTGTCTTTTCCATTTCGAAATCTCTTTTGATATAAAACCCTCTCAAACCTTCAACTAATCTTATCTTTGCCTTTGAATAGGCATTCAGATAAGCAATGCGCTTAGCGATCATTGTTGCGTTGATATTATCATATACTTTATAATTAGAAGTAGCCCCTGCAATGTATCCTGTGGTTCCCTGATGTTTAACAACTCGGAATATTACTCCTTCCTTGTCATTCCAGTCTACTCTGCTTGCATAATTATATCCATCCTGGAGAATCTCCGGCACCTCAATTATTATAGTTCCTTCTGATTCAATTTCCTTGATACTATTCTCATCTTTAACGTCTGTAGGACCACCTCTTACTGGATACTTATCCGATAATAATTCGATCGCCTGATCATTTGAATTGGCAAACAGGCATAAACTTACTGCGATAAAACCTAAAAACAAAAAAAGTTTCTTCATACATACTCCTCCTTTAATGGCTGAATTAAGGATCAATAAGATCCTATTAATTAAAAAAAGTTTATTAATTTTGAACCTCTACATTTCTTGAATCTACTGGTTATTCATATTCAATAGAATAATGGATAAACCTCCCATTGGCGAATCTTCTCATTGTTTGTTATTTTCTTGTTCATCAAAAGAAGTTACACGATTTTATCCTGCTCTAACAAATGATTGTCCAATTTAAACGACCAGTTTTCAATAAACTGAATATCTTCGTATTGCTCATGAACCTCTTCAGAGCATTTATCACAATCTGCATATTTTTTGGCTATATTTCCGGGTTTTTCACCAATCGCGATTAAACCAAACTTGGAAACGGACTGGTTGTTAGCCTTTGCCCGACGGGATTTTCACCTGCTTTATGTAACGACCTTTCTCAGCCGCACGAAACGTCCCCGGTGATATGATATGTTTTCGTCGGAGAGCAAATCATTTGATGATTTCATTTTCATAGCCGGATTTATTATACTTAAAGAACTTGTTTTCGAATTTCATTTCTGTAATTTCAAAGAGGTTAACAACTTCGATAACCATGGAAATGCTTTGAATATCTATTTTCTCTGGAATTGGTTTTAAGATCTCCGGTGTTTGTACTTCACAGGGCATACTATAAGATTCCATAGTGAGTAGTTCATATTCCTTAACAATACTTTGAACCTCAACTATTCGGATTCCTGGGTCATATTTATCATAGGCCACCCATTCCGATTCAAACAAAGAGGCGTTGATATCTTCACTCTGTTCAATTTTCTTGAGTACTTGAAGCAGTTTTTGATTCAAGACGTCTTCATCTGAACAATCAGAAAGATATCTACTACTTGTCCAAAGTTCTCCGTCAAGGTTTCTTAAATGTATCTCAAACATACGGTGATCGGGTAAGGCATCAAAATCACAAGCGGTCAGCAGATGATAACCGGTTTCCCCGTTAACGTGGCCTTTCAGGAAGGGGACCTCTTTGCCGGTTGCCAACTCAACACAAACCAGTTCAATCTCGAAGTTTTGTGTGGGCTTTTGAGTGACTTCGCCCTTCACTTCCTGATACCTGATTTCATCCGCATGATTGTATTCGGTTAATTGCAGAAAAACTGAAACCGTATCACAGGCAAAAAGAGTCACCGTTGTGAGTATAAGCAACAACAGGAAAGGGAAAAACTTCTTTTTTTGTTTTATTTTCATCGACTCACCTCTTTTAGTTGACATCATTCTGAATGAATCCTGTGATTGAGGCATTCCATGAAATCCGGCACAAAAATGTGATAGATTTCCTTAAACTTTTTGACCCTTCCTGTTTTACTGCGAAAACATGAAGATTCAGCAGGTTGC
>ERZ795053.6586-NODE-6586-length-11509-cov-4.625546_pt1 | contig 11509 bp, 9 predicted proteins | sample MGYA00375137_ERZ795053 | MGnify/ENA primary metagenome ERZ795053 (study PRJEB30182, sample SAMN05720284) | activated sludge metagenome | isolation source: Anaerobic digester | place: Hong Kong | collected 2014-12-17 ... | reverse complement strand
GGTGGAGTATACCCGCCAATCATAATCATCCGCTCGCGGTCACTGCGGATGCGGCCGGTGGCGTGGATCAGGGCTTCGCCGAAGAGCAGAGTTGATCCGGCCGGCGCAATTACCTGGTGAATCAACGACGGATCTTCGTATGCACAGGCGATGATTGCCCGCTCCTCACACGGCACCTTATGGCTTCCGGCAATGACCACGGTGCCACCATCGTCGGGGCCGAGGTCCGTTAGATTGGTCAGTGTTTTGACGAAGTTGCAGTGATAGAGACCATTTTCGGTGTAGGTGCCATATTGGGGGCGCGTGCCGGTGTGAAAGCCGTAGGTGGCAGGGGCATTGGGATCGGTATTGGGGTCCCGCGCATTGATAATCGCCTCCGACTCTTCAATGCGCACAGTGCCACCGACCAGTTCCTCAGCCATCGCCACCAGGCGCGGGTGGGTGAGATAGGCAAGGATCGCCGGATCGCTCTCCATCACGTGGGCAAAGTGCATGTGATGAGGCTTGTAAACGGAGACGCGACAGTTGCGAACGACCGTATTGGTCGGATCGCCGGTTGCCAAAAAGTCCCGTTTGAGCTTTTGTAGCGCCTCCCGCAGCGTGCCAACCTCGTTCTCGGTCAGCGTATTTTCCACCACCACATAGCCATAGACATCGAGATGATAACGTTGCGCCGGCGTCAACGCGGGGAAGGGACGCTGCGCACCGTTTGTGGTACCATTGGTTTGCATAACAACTCCTATTCACAACGGATTCATACGGTTTCCCTGTAGATAGACATCAGGTTACCGCACCTACGTATTGCATCTTAACAACCGGTCCTGTTGACCGCTAACTATCTCACTGTCCCACTGTCCCACTACCCCTTCATCCCCGTCAAGGTAATCCCCTGGATAAAGCGCTTTTGGGCAAAGAAGAAGAGCACAACGATCGGCACTGTCACCACCGTTGATGCCGCCATCATCAGATCCCATTGGGTGCGGTATTGCCCGCGAAAGGCAGCCAACCCCACGGCCAGTGTGTATTTGCTGCCGTCGTTCAGGTAGATGAGTGGACCCAGGAAGTCGTTCCAACTGCCGAGAAAGGTAAAGAGCGCCACCGTAATGAGTGCGGGGCGGGTGAGTGGTAGAATGATGTGCCAGAAGATGCCAACCTCGCGCGCGCCATCGATGCGCGCGGCATCGGAGAGATCCATGGGGATAGTGAGAAAGAATTGGCGTAGCAGAAAGATAAAGAAGGGTGTCCCGAGAAAACTGGGCACGATCAGGGGTTTGAAGGTCCCAATCCAGCCAAAGTCCCGGAAGATGAGAAAGAGCGGAATCAGCGTGACCGGATAGGGAATCATCATGGTGCTGAGCGTAATCACGAACCAGAAGTCGCGGCCCCACCAGCGCAACCGTGCAAAGGCATAGGCGACAAAGGCGCAGGAGATGACGGTGCCAATCGTTGACATCACGGCGTAGATCAGACTGTTTTGGAGAAAGAGCAGATACTTAAACGACGGGTTGTTGAGCGCCTCCGCATAGTTCTCCCACTGGGGTGGATGGGGCAGCCAGACCAGCGGATAGACGAAGATCTGATCTTTGGGCTTGAGCGACGTGCTCAGCATCCAAAAGAGCGGTAACAAAAAAACCAAGGCCGCACCGAGCAAAATGAGGAACGTGATCGTTTTGTTGACCAGTGTTAAGAAACGTTTGCTTTGCAGAGAAATCATAGCATTTGTTGGTTTGTTAGTAAGAGATTAGCGCGGCTGTGCGCCTTCATAGTAGACCCATCGCCGCGAGCTGATCATCAACACAATGGTAAAGATGAGAATGATCACAAAGAGCACCAGGGCCAGGGCGGATGCATAGCCCATGTTGAAATATTGAAACCCTTGGCGATAGAGATAGTAGACATAGAAAAGCGTCGACCAGAGTGGCCCACCATCTGAAATGATATAGACCTGGGCAAAAAGCTGGAACGCGCCGATCAGACCAATGACCAGGTTGAAGAAGATCGTCGGCGTGAGGAGCGGCAGCGTCACGTGGCGAAAGCGTTGGAAGAGATTGGCGCCGTCGATCTCAGCGGCCTCATAGAGATGCTCCGGAATATCCTGCAAACCGGCCAACAAAATGATCGTCGTCGGCCCAATGTCCCACAGGCTCATCAGAATAAAGGCCGGCTTCGACCAGAGTTCGCTCGTCAACCAGGGTGGGCCGGGCAATCCCACACGCGCCAGCAGATCGTTGATCAGGCCGTATTCGGGATGGAGAATCCAGGCCCAGACCACCGACGCCGCCACCACCGGCACGATTGAGGGCAGAAAAAAGGTGGTGCGAAAGAAGGAGAGCCCGGGAACGCGGTAGTTGAGCAGGGCGGCCAGAAAGATGGCAATGGAAAGGCTCAGCGGAACAGAGAAGGCGGCGTAGTAAAAGGTATTGTAAATCGCCTTCCAGAAGAGTTCATCGACAAAGAACATCTCGTGGTAGTTGCCCAAGCCAATCCAGCGCGGCGCCTGTAGGACTGAGTACTCGGTGAAACTATAGTAGACCGCCGCGCCGATGGGGTAGACATTAAAGAGCATGAGCCCCAGCAACCACGGTGCAAAAAAGAGATAACCGGTTAGATTTTGTCGCCATTCCCCACGCGTGGGCAGGCGTAGCCGGCGGCGCGCCTTGGGGGCAGAAAGTGCCACTGTTGTCATGCACACCTCATTCACCATACAGAACTCTCTACGTCGGGCTGCGGTATGCCAGGGCCCGACGCAGAGAGTCTTGAAACAACTTACGCCTTGCCCAATGCCTTATCTAACTCCCGTTGGGTGGCATCCTGGGCATCCTGCAAGGCCTGTTCCGGCGTCTTCTGACCAAGAACAATGGCATCCACCGCGGCACCCAGTTGATCGTTCCAGAAACGGCGAGCCGGCATCGACGGCTCGTGGTGGGCATAGGCGAGGGCATCGTTATAGGTCTTCCAATGGCCACGGAATTCGTCGTTATCGGGCAGGGCATTGGGATAGATTTCTGTCTGGTCCTTGCGCGAGACCATGTCCGCGGCGTTGGGTACCCATTGGGCCACGCCGTTGATTGACATCCACGAGAGAAATTCGTAGGCCGGCTCGGGCTGAGGCGACCCCGTCGGCAGGACACAGGCCGAGCCCTGGTTGATGCTGTCGTTGTCTGCACCTTCGCGGTAGGGCAATGGCAGAACATTAAACGCGACATCGGGCGCATACTCGGTCTTGGAGGAGAGTGACCAACTGCCCTTCCACGCCATCGCGATCTGATTACGGTAGAAGGGATCATCTTCCGTGTCACCACCACCCATGCCCTGACGGAAACGTTCCAGCGCCTCTCCGCCATATTGGTCGGCATACTGCTTAACCCAGGTCATCGCTGCGATATTTTCCGGCGTCACGGCTGTCACGGCTTGGCTCTCTTCATCGTACCATTCGCCACCGGCCAGCCAGCCCAGCAGATCCTGGCGGGAACCCCAGGGGATAAAGCCGACCCGTTCATAGCCATCGGTGGCGTTGCCACTCGTGATCGCCTGGGCCGCAGCATCCACTTCGGCCCAGGTTGTCGGCAACTGCGCGGGGTCAAGGCCGGCATCGGCAAAGAGCTGCGTATTGTACCAGGCAGCATAGGTGCCGCTTTCGAAGGGCTGGGCGAAGCTCTTGCCCTCCCAAACACACTCACCCCAGGCCACGGGGAACCAGTCGTCGGGGTTCGATTCAGCCGAGGCATCGATAAAGTCATCGAGCGCCATCACCCCGCCACGGACTGCCCACTCGACCACCTCGCCGCGGTTGATAATGCTAAAATCGGGCGGATTGCCGGCGGAGACGGCAGTGAGCAATTTCGTCGCCAGATCACCCCACGGAACAATCAACATCTCCACCTGCAGCTGATCATGGGTGGCATTATAGTCATCCACAATCTGTTGTTGAAATTCTCCCCAACGATCGGCCCAAAAGGTCCAGTAGGTGATGGTCGTTGTTGCGGTGCCGGCATCGGCGGACGCACCACTGCCGGCACTTTCACCGGTTGATGGTGCAGCTGCCGGCACGCAAGCCGCCAACGCGGAGCCGGCAGCCAACACCGCCGTTGTCTGCAAAAATGCCCTACGACTCAATCGACTTTGTACCTTGCTCATCGCTTCTTCCTCCCTTGAGGGTATGTTAACCAAGATAAACAGCCAAGCACAATATGCAATTATTTATAGAGGGAACATAACAACCGCCGATGAGGCTCCGGCGTGGTGACCATTATAACAATGGCCTGCCCCCGTTGTAAAACGCCAAAAACGGGGGGCGGTTATCGTCAAGCCGCAAGAGGGTCGGCATTATCATCGACTGCATCACGCGACGCAGCCGATGAAGGTATCCAAGGGTATACCATCAAAATTCTAACTGTTCAAAGGCTTGCCAGCGATCCCGTGGTGTCCAGCCCAGCAGGCGCTCGGCCTTGCGTAGATCGTAGACCGAAGCGTAGGGATTGCGTTCATAGTAGTCGGCTTCCTTCAGGGGCGGCACTTCGCCATAGATGGCCTTCAACAATTCCAATGTAGGCACACCGTAACTGGTGTTGGCCGCCGTGAAGAAAAAGGCTTCGTAACACACCTCCTGTCCGGCAGGGAAGCGGTAGTTGCTGGCCGCCAAGACCGCCCGCGCCACATCACGCACAGAAATATAGCCGCCCACCCACACTTCATCGCTGCCCAGTTCCTCGTTGCGTGCCGTGGCCACAACGCGTGCGGCCTTTTCATACCAACGCTGCACCCAAACCCAGTTGTAGCGCAGGGAGAGTGCTTCAAGGCCATAGGCTTTGGCATAGGTCTCGGCCATGCGTTCGCCAAAATGTTTTGAGAGGCTGTAACTCTCGTGGGGCCAGAGTGGGTGTTCCTCGTCGATCGGCACATAGAGAGGCTTGAGCGTCGCGTTGTGAATGCCGAAGCCGGTGCTCGAATCGCTGCAGCCATAGATGACACGGGGGATCTGGTTCACGCGCAACGCCTCAAAGACAGAGTAGTTGATCGCGGTGTTGACGCTGATCACCTGTACCGGTGGATCGTTGTAGGGGTCGGGAATCGCCGCCAAATGGACCACCTGATCAAAGCCGGCCAATGCAGCGCAACTGGCATCGAGATCGCGCAGATCGACTTCAATATACCCCGCCGCGCCGCCGATTGCGCCGGATGGCGGCAGCCGATCCAGCGACACCACCTCGTGGCCGGCCATTAACAATTCATCACAGACATAGCGACCAATTGCGCCGCTCCCTCCGGTCACACCGATACGCATGTAATTGCTCCTCATCTGTTGGTTACGTTTGATTGAAAACGGAAAAACAGTTGATCCTATTGCCGTGGAAAGCGCCAACGCAACGGCCAACGGGCACGCAGCACACGGCGCTGTGGCAAATTTTGCAGTGTCGCGGGAGTGCCCCGAACCGGCAACAAAATCAGCCACGAAACAAAGATCAGAGCGGCTCCGAGTGCAAAGACAGTGGTATCTACCATCCCCAGCCGTAGGAGTGCGGCCCCCAGGAATGGCGTAATCATACCACGTAGGCCAACGACGGTCGCCTGGACCGCCGCATATTCGACAACCCGATCTTTATCAGCCAGTTGAATACAGGTACTGATCAAGCCGATATCGACGCCAGCATTGATCAACCCTTGCACGAAAAAGGCCGGGATCAGCATCCAGCCATCGGTGGCGAAGACATAAGCCAACGGGACAATCACGGAGATCAGTTGATTGATCCGCAAAACCGGCAACCCACCGCGGCTGTCAACCAAACGTCCCCACACGAGGAACCCAACGAGCCACGCCACCGATTGGCCGATGCCGAGCAGACCAATCGTCGTATACGAAAGTTGCAGGCGGTCGACTTGCACGATGGCGTAGAGTGGATAGCCAAGGAGCCCGCCCATCCCATAGATTGCGAACGAGAGTAGATGAAGCGCAAAGGCACGATTGGTGCGCACAATCTGCCACAGGCTGGCAATCGAACGCGTTTCGCGCGGCGGTAACGGCCCTTCGTCGACATGCAATTGGTTGAAGACCGCCATCGCACCAGCGCCCACCAACCCAGCCAGCGGAAAGAGAACACGATAGCCAATCACATCAAGTGCCCAGCCGGCCAGTGGCGTCGCCACAATCATGGCCGCCACCATGCCAAGTCGCACAACACCGAGGATCTGTCCGCGCACCCGTTCGGGGTAGATGACCTGGATAATCCGTGTATAGCCCGGAGACGGAAAGGTTTCAAGCAGCCAGAAGAAAGCGGTGACCACCAAAAGCCAGTGCACTTGGCTGACCAAGGCAAAGAGCATAAAGAGACTGCGACTCACCAACCAGCAGAGGATGACAAAGTTTTTGGGGCGCCGCCGGCGCATGAGCACAATGCTGAGCGAGGTGAGAATCGAGCCGAGATAGGTCTGTGCAGTATAGAGCGCCAGCAACTCGGAGGAAGCGCCCAAACGCCGCAAAACTACGGGGATGTATTGGATCGCGGCGGCGTAAAAGATCCCATAGGCCAACGATGCCACCAATTCAAGGTACATGTTGCGCCGTACATCCGGTGCCAATGGTTCGCGAAAAGTGCGGTCAATCCGGGTACTAAGCAAATGAAAAAGGGCAGGCAAGCAAACCTACTTTGTCGAGAGGCGTTGAATGTTGATAAGCGTACTCTAGCATGAGAAAGGCAAAGGGGGCAAGTTGTCCTGAACCGCTACTCACCCTTGGATATCAGGGTATTTATGCTGTTTGACACCCGTTTCTAAGATGACATATACTGTGGTATACCAAACTACCATTGTCATGTCACCTGTTGTTCAATCTAATCTTCAGCATGGAGGAACCACGTTATGACGACCCAATTGTCGCGTCGAAATTTCCTGAAAGTGACTGGTGTTGCAGGTATCGGCGCGCTGTTAGCCGCCTGTGCCGCCCCAGCGGCGGCTCCGGCCGCAGAGAGCGGGGAGGCCGGCAGTCCAGCACAAATGGCTGGAGAGTTGCGCGTTCTTGTCGCCAAAGGAGCACCGGTGGAGCCGGTCAACGAGTTTTTGAGTGAAGCTACCATCGCCAAGTATCCCGATGTCACGACCAAATTCGAATATATCAGCGGTGACCTGGCAGAGCTGGTCTATGCCCAAGCCGCGGCAGGCACGCTGGCGGATGTCTTCTTCACAGCCGATCTCTTTGCCGTGCCTTTTGCCAAAAACAATGTCTCCGTCGACCTCAAGCCATTGGCCGAAGGGGATGCCGATGTCGATTTGAACGACGTGTTTCCAGCCATGCTGGGCTTGGGCACGGTCGACAACGAAATTCACTTCCTGCCCTCTGGGCTTGATGTCGTCACCATGTATTACAACAAGACACTCTTTGAACAGGCAGGCGCCGAATTGCCAACCGACACCTGGACTTGGGATGATCTGATCACCAACTGCCAAAAGATCACAGCACTCGAGCAGGACGACAACGGCAACCCCATGTACTGGGGTCTCTCCAATGGCACGTGGAATTGGTGGGCCACGGTCTATCCGTGGGTGGCAGGCTACGGCGGCCAGATCCTGGCGGAGAATAAGTCCACCTGGTCCGATCCGAAGACCATTGAAGGGTTGCAAGCCTATGCCAATTTGTGGACAGAACACAACATTGCCCAACCACTCGGCCTTGACGTGGGGGGGGATGCGTTCCAGTTGGGACGCGCGGCCATCTTCACTCACATTCAGGCGTTGCGCACCCCTGTCCGTGACAATGTCGGTGACAAGTTTGAGTGGGATGTCCAACTGATGCCCCTCATGCCCGACGGCAAACATCGCACCGGCATGGGCACCTGGGGCATGTCGGTCTATGCACAGGGCAAACAACCGGAATTGGCCTATCAATACGTCAAAAACATCATCACGCCCGATGTACAGACGAAGATGACCGAAGCCGAGATCATTGTGCCGCTGCTGCGTTCCATTGCTGAGAAGGGCGAGTGGATGAATGGTCTGGCCACCCCACCCAACAATTTCATGGCCTTTGTCAATGGCGCTGATGATGCGCTGCTCCCCGTGATGGATCACCCAGCGGACTGCGGCAGCTTCTATGTCGGTGTGGTGAATCAGGCTTACTCGGCGGCGCTGGAAGCCGTGATCCGGGGCGAGAAGAGCGCCGAAGAAGCCTTCACCGAGGCCGACACGACGATCCAGAATTGTATGGATGAGAATATGTAAGTTAGTGGGACAGTGGACAGAGGGCAGTAAGTCAGTAGGACAGTGAGACAGTGGGACAGTGGGCACCAGTTTACTGTCTACTGTCCCACCGTCTACTGTCCCACTGTCCACTTCATTTTGGAGGTTGGCCTCATGGCCGTTGCATCAAAAATATCAGTGAATCCTATTCCATCGCGCCCATCCGTTTGGCGACGCCTGATGAAAACGAAACAGCGGCGCGATACGGTCGAGGGCTATCTCTTTATTTTGCCGGTGGTTCTTGGGCTGTTGATCTTCACCATCGGCCCCATGCTCGCATCGCTCTATATTAGCTTTACCAAGTATCCAATCCTGCGCTCGCCGGAGTGGATAGGGGTGCGCAACTATGTCAACATGGTCACCAAAGAACCCAACTTCTGGCAGGCCTGCAGGGTGACAATCACCTATGCCTTGACGGCTGTGCCCTTGGGTATTCTGGGCGCCTTTTTGCTGGCGCTCCTGTTAAATCAGCGGATTCGGGGCATGAACTTTTTCCGCACAACCTTTTATGTGCCGACGATTGTCCCAGCCGTTGCCAGTGCGGTGCTTTGGGGGTGGCTTTTGAATCCCGACTATGGGCTCTTCAACGCGGTCCTCAAGAGCGTCGGCTTACCCACCTCGCGCTTTTTGGGGGAACCGGATTCGGCCTTGCCGTCGTTGGTCCTCATGAGTCTCTGGGGCGTGGGCGGTGGCATGGTCATTTATCTGGCCGGCTTGCAAGGAATCCCCGAATCGTTCTATGAAGCCGCCAAGATCGATGGCGCCAACAGTCGGCAGCTCTTTCGCTTTATCACCTTGCCCTTGATGACGCCGACGATCTTTTTCAATCTGGTGATGGGGCTGATTGCGTCCTTTCAATATTTTACCGAGGCCTTCATTTTAACCCAGGGCGGTCCCCTCTTTGCCACCTACTTTTACAGTTTGATGGTCTACGAGCGCGCCTTTCGCTTTACGCAAATGGGGATGGCTGCGGCGATGGCCTGGTTTTTGCTCGTGGTGGTTTTGGTGCTGACGCTGTTGGTCTTTCGGAGTTCGGCCCTTTGGGTCTTTTATGAAACTGAGGTAAAGTAGCGATGGTTGAAAGCAGGGAGACCTTGCTGGGGCTGGGTGATATCCGTTTTGATCGCCCCCGGCGGACCCTTTATATTATCCTGATCTATGCAATCTTGATTGCAGGCGCCTTGGTCTTTTTATTGCCACTCTTTTGGCTGATTACCACGGCACTCAAGGAGAATTCCGAAGTCTATGTCTTCCCCCCCACCTTTATTCCTCACACCTTTCGCTGGCAAAATTTCCCCGATGGCTGGTTCTATGAGGGAATGAACTTCCCCCGTTGGCTCTGGAACACGGTCTTTATTACGGGCACCGTGACCTTTGGCGCCATTGTCGCCGCTTCCCTCTGTGCCTATGGCTTTGCCCGCATCAAATTCCCCGGACGTGATATCTGGTTTATGATGGTGTTGGCCTCGATCATGTTGCCGGGTGCGGTGACCTTGATCCCACTCTACATTATGTATAACAAGATTGGCTGGCTTGATACCTTCTATCCGCTGACGGTGCCGGCCTTCTTTGGCGGTGGCGCTTTCAACATCTTTTTGCTGCGCCAATTTTTTATGACGATTCCGATAGAACTGGAAGAAGCCGCGGTTCTCGATGGGGCAAACCGCTTTCGCATCTGGTGGCAGATCATGATGCCCCTCTGCAAACCGGCGCTGGCCACTGTTGCGGTCTTTACCTTTCAGGGGGTTTGGAATGATTTTTACGGCCCGCTCATCTTCCTGACCAACCCAAACAAATATACGCTCGCGCTGGGCGTCAGCTTTTTCCGCGAGCTGTACAACACCCAAATCCCGTTGATGATGGCCATGTCCTTCCTCATGGTGATTCCTACGCTGGTTGCCTTCTTTTTTGCGCAACGGCTGATGATCCGCGGGGTGGTGATGAGTGGCTTGAAGGGATAGGTAGCGGGCGCCTATTGTGCGCCACGCTGTAACAGCGCCACCACATCCTGCGGCAAACCGGCAATCTCGGCAAAGGCCGCCAGCGCAGAATATCGTTCGGTATCCCAAAGCCACTCCGTGTTGAGCCAGAAGCCGGAGAGTACGGTCGAGTGATAGATATGTTCGTGGACCGGCATCGATCGGTACTGGCCATTTTCGTCCAGTACCCAAAACTCGGCACGCTGTTGCTCAGGCCGAGGATCGATAATCCAGTATTCTTGAACGCCTGCCGCCTCGTACTCGGCAAACTTCTCTTCGTTGTCGCGCTTGACGCTCTCCGGTGACACCACTTCCACCACCAAGTCCGCAGCTCCGGCGAGGCGCTGCTCTTCTAGATAGTGCTTATTCTCCGTTTTGATGAATAGCAAATCCGGTTCACGCGCGTTGCTGTTTGGGGATACCTTCATCTCGTAGGGGGCAGACAAAAGGGTCCCTAATCGATGAAATTCAATGTAGTTTCTCAAAAGGTGGAAAAGATACGCAACAATGATCTGGTGTCGTGTCGCTGCAGACATAAAAATAACGGCCTCTCCATTGACCCATTCGACATGCACATCTTCGTCGAAGGATTGGTGGTATTCCTGATAGCTCATCGGAATGCGCACTTCGTAATCGGCAACCGTTTCGCGCAACGTTTTTTCCATGATTGACATTGGTCGAATCCTTCCCTGCTCCACAACCAAACACAAGAACGATACCTCATTGTACCACAAATGCCTCAGCCGGCGTTTCGCTGCAAGATGCAGAGAGGTCGATTAATGACGTCAGCATTCTTCAGCGGTGTGTCGAGATTCCACTGGTTGTAATGACCGATGATTTCCCATTGTGGATCGCGTGATTGGAGCAGAAGCGTAAACTCATTTGGGTAGCGCAAGTAGACAACGCCAGTTGTGGATGCCACGAGTTCACCGTTGACGGTAAACTCGATTTGTTCATTAAAAGACTGCTGCAAGGCTGAACGCTGCTGCCGGCTATAAAGTACGCCGATCTCCCCCAAGGGACTCGACTCTGTCCAACGGCTTTGTGTATCCACTGTCGGTTCATATTCGACGCACCACTCCAGGATGTAGAGACCGCCGGGATTGAGATGCTCATACACCCTGTCCAAATGGCGGAGGAATTCATCATTTGTCAGGTATTGCAATGAACCCATAAGGACAAAGGCCAGATCAAACTTGTGTTGAACGGTGAAATCCCTCATGTCGGCCATGTGCAAAATACCATCTACCGGAAAGGCGGCAGCCGCCAACCTCGCCTGCGAAAACGTCAACATTTCCGAT
>ERZ795053.6584-NODE-6584-length-11510-cov-9.421301_pt1 | contig 11510 bp, 11 predicted proteins | sample MGYA00375137_ERZ795053 | MGnify/ENA primary metagenome ERZ795053 (study PRJEB30182, sample SAMN05720284) | activated sludge metagenome | isolation source: Anaerobic digester | place: Hong Kong | collected 2014-12-17 ... | reverse complement strand
CCGGAAAAGCATTTGATGTGGTGCTCCTGGTCTTTATCGTAGCCAGTGTGATCATTGTCCTGCTTGAAAGTATGGAAATATACCGGCAAAGATTCGGCACTTACCTGACTGCTTTGGAATGGTTCTTCACCATCGCATTCACCATCGAATATCTTCTGCGCATCTACAGTGTCTATAAACCCGGCAAGTACATCTTCAGTTTTTTTGGCATCATTGACCTATTAGCCATTTTGCCTACTTACATCGGGTTGTTTATTATTGGAAGTCATTATTTGGTTGTGATCCGCGCCCTTCGATTACTTCGAATATTTCGCGTATTTAAGTTGGTTAATTTTTTGCGGCAGGGACAGATCATCATTGAGTCTCTCCGTCGGAGCATCCCCAAGATCACGGTGTTTTTCTTTTTTATTTTGATTGTGGTGACCATTATAGGCAGCATTATGCATGTTCTGGAAGGGGGTTTTAATCCGGGGTTTTCAAGTATACCTAAGTCCATTTACTGGGCTATTGTTACCTTAACAACCGTAGGTTACGGTGATATCACTCCGCAGTCCGACCCAGGTCGTTTCCTCTCAGCGTTCGTTATGGTGCTTGGTTATTCCATTATTGCTGTTCCAACCGGCATCATTGCTTCCGACCTGCTTAGAGTACCGTCGAGCAAAGAAGACGTGAGCAATCAAAGCTGTCGCTATTGCGCCAGCGAGGGCCACGATCCTGATGCGGTTTTTTGCAAATATTGTGGCGAACGACTCAATCCTTGAAATAAGCCTCCGAACCATCCATGCACCAGCCACCCGGATTGCATCAAGATTTAGTTGTCCCATAACAGACACAAAAGCCATTCTGACAACCATTATCCGCATCCCATCACATCCACTTAATGAGAATCATTGATTACCTTGATTACTTGAAAACGATCATTTCCCAACGAAACAAATGCATCCGACCAATGCCGCATAAATTCTTCTTCTGCTGCTTCGTTTTACTGATCCACCACGCCTGGGGTCAAAAATCACCCGCGCAACTATTACTGGACAAAAGCATCCACTACCACGATCCTAAAAATAACTGGCCCCGGTTTGCCGACTCTTTATTTGTTGTCCAGGAGTCCCCAGGTAAAGCAGTGCGAAATACCCGCATGTACATCAACCAAAAGAAATCGTTATTCAGTCACTCCCAATACCGTAACGACACCCTATTTACGCGGATAATATCTGATAACGAATGTTCCTATAGGATGAACGAAGTTGACATTTCCGTTCCTGAAGCCGAAAAACTCAATTTGACTTGTGATCGAAGCAAAATGCTCCGTAATTATTACACGTTTTTATACGGGCTTCCAATGAAATTAAATGATCCCGGCACCTTAATCGACCCCGAAGTGACTCATGGTAAATTTAACCGGCAGGAAGCAGACATCCTTAAAGTCCATTATGATCCCTCGGTAGGAAAAGACACCTGGTATTTCTACTTCGCCCGCGAAAATCATGCACTCATCGGATACCGTTTTTATCACGATGAAACAAAAAATGATGGGGAATACATCGAGTTGGAAGGGGAAAGATTGATCCAGGGCATCAAAATCCCGGCGATACGAACCTGGTTTGTCAATAAAGATGACCGGCTATTAGGCAAAGACATCCTCCAATGAGTATTGCAATAAAGAGCTGGTACGGCGAATCAGATTTTCATTTGTTACTCCATAAATAAATTACGTGATGATAAAATATTGTCTTCTACCATTAATTGTCCTTCTTGCAGGTTGCCGGGATACAAACAATCCGGAGGTTTCCAAAGACAACGATTTGACCGTAACCAATTCAACTATAAATACGCACGCATTAAGGCATATTGTTCTATTTAAATTTAAAGAAGGTGCTTCAGCAGACAGCATCAATCTGGCCATTGAAGCGTTTAAGGCCCTTCCTGCCAAAATTGAAACGATTAGACAATTTGAATGGGGTACGAACAATAGCCCGGAAAATCTCAATAAAGGCTTTACCCATTGTTTTCAGTTGACTTTTAATTCAGATGAAGACCGATCCGTCTATTTGCCCCACCCGGATCATCAGGCGTTTGGCCAGGTTCTGGGGCCGGTTTTGGATGATGTATTAGTTTTTGATTATTGGGCAGAGGAGATCTCTAAACGATAAAATTATTAGCAAAATAGCATCACGGCCAAAAATGAGCGGCTTATAAGTCCGGGATAGGTTCAATTTACCCATTTAGCTAATCAGCTATTAAACCCATCTTGCAATATTAGTGTTAGAAAATTATCTGTGAAGATCAGCTGCAGATACGGTGCAATACGCTGAATACCTGACTTAATCCTATTAAAATGAATGAAAACGTCCGCAAAGAGCTCAAACAATGGGCCATCCTCGCCATCATTGCATTGGCTCTGTATTTGACTGGATTGCACACTGAGGTCATTGGTTTAATGCAACGCGGTCTGCTGGCTACCGGCTTAATCCGGCCGCATATAGAGCTGACCAGCCAGGAGACTACTGAAAACCTTCACGCAATCAATCTGGATGTGTCCTTATTATCTGATCAGGGACAATCGCTTAATTTACAACAGTTACAGGGGAAGGTGCTTTTAATAAATTTCTGGGCAACCTGGTGTCCTCCGTGTCTGGCGGAGATGCCCAATGTCGATCGTCTTTATCGGGATTTGAAGGGTGAAGACATTCAGTTTATCCTGATTTCCACCGATCAGGATTTTTCCAAAGCAGTTGACTTTATTCAAAAGAAGGGTTATCAGGTCCCTATATTCCACTTGCAAAGTTATTTACCAGAAGGCTTGAATTCCAATACGTTGCCAACCACTTATGTCATTAATAAACAAGGAAAAGTAGTGTTTGAACACCGGGGCATGGCTCAATACAACACGAATAAGTTTAAGGCTTTTTTAAGGGGTTTGCTCTAATGAAAGTTCGATGCATTATGACCCGTATATCGTTCCCTAGTTTTTATACTTGATCTAACGGGAGGGCATTCCTAGTAATTTCCTGATTGTCTGTGTAATTCACTGGAATGGTGGACTTGCCTCTTGTCGTTTTCGAAAAACCATAAGATCTGGTTAAATACAACGCCAAAAGAAATTTGTGCGCCATGACCGGGCGTTTGTATATCTTTATTTCGACCTAAACATAACCACATGAAGACCAAACTGCTAATTGCCCTTCTTTTAGCCTGTAGCCAGCTATTCGGACAAACCCTTTATGATCTAAGGTGGTCATCCGAGGGCATTGACTACGCCGGATTTATGATCTACTTCAACGAAGACGATATTTACATGCGTGTCGGCTATTCCTATGATGGTGGCTACAACCTGGTCCATTCGGAATATCATTACGATCAAACTCAGCGTCAGGATGGATTTGTTGTCTTTGAAGGACTGGAAACGGGATACGTTTACTATCAGACGGATACATTATACAACCCCTTCCATATTTTCTGGGCCATGGATGACAACAATCAATGGACCGGTCCCTATGCAATCGATGATTATCACTTGCAAAACGACAATTTTGATGAGATCGCAGAGGTCAAATTAACGGAAGTAAAGCCGACGAACCTCACCGCAGAATACCTGCAATGGTTCTATACCCAGGATGATGAAGATTATTACACATTACTGGAAGCGGCCAAGCCTCAAACCATTCAACAGCCCGCATCCAATCCCGGCACCAGTGTTCCGACTTTACATTACATCATGATCGCCAATACATTAATACCTGACATCGGTACTTCGACCAGTGCTGATATTCACAATACTTCCAGTGAATTTGAGGGCATTGCCAGTGTGCTGCAAATGAAATTCGACAAAATCCTGATTACCGATAAAAATTTCTCAAAGGATCAAGTGATTTCCACGTTACAAAATTTCCAACCCGGACCAAATGATGTGGTTATCGTCATTTACTCCGGACACGGATTCCGCTATTCCGATCAGACGGAACCATTCCCGGAACTGGATTTTCGCTACAGCGACTATCAGGAATTTAGCCCGCAGAACTGTATGAATCTAGTTGAAATTAATCAGATAATCCAGCAAAAAGGCGCCCGTCTTAACTTGATCATAGGTGATTGTTGCAATGCTGATATTGGTGTGACAAAAAAATTAGGCACTACTTTCCTGGCCGCCAGGTCGACGGTTAATGCGAGCTTGCCGAAATTAGCAAAGCTATTCCTGGAGTCCTCAGGCAACATCATAGCCGCCGGGTCAAGCAAGGGCGAATACTCTTATTGCAATGTTACGGGTGGATTTTTTACCAACAATCTGATCGCATCGCTCCGTGAAGAAGTCAGTGTGTTCCGTGAGGAGGATGAACCGAAGTGGGATGATATTTTAAGCAAGGCCAAAGAAAGCACACTTAAAATGTCAAAAATGGGTTGTCAGGAATGTATTGAACAAAACCCCATTTTCAAAAAGGTTAATTTAAGGAATTAATTTACTGTAATTCACCTGGTAATCAAATACCTGAAAAAGGGCTGTGCGTTTACTTAAACAATCATTTTAATTACCGGATCGTAAATGCTGTTTTAATGCCTGAAATTAGCTTGTAAAGTTAATTTTCATTCTAATTAGGACCTCCAGGAGTAACTGAATGCATCTGACGCCATTTCTTTTTTAGTTTGAGCATCCGAATAAAGGTCACAACCGAAATAACGATACCGGTTATTAAAGTCAGAGGCAAAACAAGAAATCCGATAACATTTCCCTCCAACTCTTGGGCCCATAGCCAAAGCGTATAAAACCCCAATAGTTGAAATAGATGCCTTTCTGCGAAAAGATAAAGAAAGTTATTGCTTCCCCGGATAGTCATCGGGTATTCCTTCGAAGTAAAAATTCGGGAATAAATCGCAAAGCGGATTATAAATATAACGACCAAAATAAACAGGTATCCCATTGGATTGGCCTGATAAACATTAAATGACGGTTCGCCTCCCCAACCCAAACTTTGGCAAACGAAATAGGATACCATTTGATAAAATGGATTTCCCAGAATGGCGGCAAGCAGGTATATAACGAATTTAAGATTTGTAATCATTGGTTCGATCAGCGTTAAATGGAATGATAATTATATCATGAACACCTGGCCATCAAGATATATAGAATAGACCATTTTAAGTAATAAAGCATATCCCAATTGATGAGGACGTTTTTAGTTAATCTGTATTGGAATTCCGCCAATCGAATCCGGGCAAGATACCCTCCGGATCCGCTTCCTCAATCAAAGGATTCTGCGGATTATGTAAAACGTGCTGTTCATATCGTCGATGCTTTCATCCTGATGTTGCCGTTGCCCGACAAGCAGTGAATATCCTGATATGACCAATGCAATAAGGGAGAACAGAATGGCCATCATTTCCATCCACTGGTCTTTTTTTATTTTTGGCATGAATTGACTGATTTAATCATTTTAATTAGGTTTGAATCCAACTTCCGGATGAAAATGAACGCATTATTTAGGTGGTCTCAAAACACAAAAGATGCATCAGGCACCACCCTACCCTGGATCTTCAAAATGAGTGTTTTGATACTGATCATGGGTATCCTTTTCCAGTGTACAAAAAAGACCACTGAGAATGCAAACAGGATTATGACTATAAACGGCCCCATCGATGCTGACAGCCTGGGATTGTCTCTGATCCATGAGCATGTTTTCCTGGATTGGCGCACTGCCGACAGCACCGATCGGAAGGATTGGGACCAGGTCAAAATATTCAATTCTGTTTTGCCACACATTCAGGAAGTGAGGAAATGGAACGTAAAATCCATGTTCGAATGCACTCCCAACTATCTTGGTAGAAATGTTGCATTGCTCCAAAAACTGTCGGAAGCTACGGGTATTCTATTCATTACCAATACCGGATATTATGGTGCGCGGCACAATATTTATGTCCCTACCAAAGCATACGGTTGGACCGCAGAGCAAATAGCAGATGTATGGATCCATGAATTCAATCACGGAATTGACGACAGCGGGGTCATACCTGGCTTTATCAAAATAAGTGTGGATCCGGATTCTACCCTGAGTGATTTACAGCAAAGATTGGTACAGGCAGCGGCATTAACCCATAAAGCAACCGGGCTGACAATTGTCAGTCATACCGGGATTGACACCGCTGCTTTTAATCAGGTAGCAGTCCTTGCTCAAGAGAATGTCTCACCCTCAGCTTTCGTGTGGACACACGCCCAGAATGGAAGTGTTGAAGGGCACCTTCGCATGGCACGGATGGGAGGATGGATATCACTGGATGGCTTGGGCTGGGTCCAACCACAAGGAGAGGACTCCAGTGCCCTTTACCGATATTTGCGGATGATCCGGACCTTAAAAGATAATGATTGCTTGCACCGTGTCTTACTTTCTATGGATGCAGGATGGTATTCGTACGGGGAAGGTGACAACTATGTGGAGCACACTGCTCTATTCACGACATTCATCCCCCTCTTGCGGAAAAACGGATTTACTCAGCCGGAAATCATCCAAATACTGGTAGAAAATCCGCGTGATGCCTACACGATCAGAACACGATTGTTAGGAAATGGAACTTAGCGCCATCAGTATTTTTTTATAAAATAATCTGGTACGTCCGGCTAATTTAAGCGAAAGGCCATGTCACCCACTCCGGCTAATTTTTGTGTATAGGAATCGATATCATCATCGACAATCAGAATGGCATCCCGTAGGTCTCCCACACCCTTTCCTTTCAGTACACGTGTAGTCCCTAAACCTCCATCGCTTGCGAATGAAGTAAACTTAAATATTCCATTGATTTTATAGCCCGGACGCATATCTTTCGTTGACAAATCACCCTGCCTGATTATCTCGGCCTTTATTTTTTCACCTTTAAAGGACACGAAACTCAATACTTTTAATGTCTGATTTTTTACAATTACCAGAGACACCTTAAATGAATCCTTTGTTATGGGGTGCATTTCTGTAGCTGATTGGGCAAGTACTTTAGTCGTTAGAAAGAGACCAATAAATAATGCAATGAATTTCATCTTTATTTATAATAGGTTACAATTCAGAATATCACAACTAATGTAATGCCCACTGGCAGGATATCAGGTCACCCGAAAGTATGAATTACTATGATAAATGATATCTTCAGTCTTTTCTATCTTGTTCCATTTGACTTGCACCCCAAGCAACAGCGATCATGGTAGCCCATAAGACATTCCTATTAACTCACGGTGTACTACCACAATAATCAAAATGCATGTTGTTTTCACATTATACAGTTCAACAATCATTGATTGTAAATTTATAGGTAACCATTACAAACCTAATTCCTGTTTATTGGGCTTCCCGCACACCATGCAATTCAGAATACCTTACAAGACAGTTTAGCGCTTTATTGCTATCTTTCATAGGTATCGTCATGCCTCCAAACGGGGCGGTCAAGTATTCAATCCGGTTCAGTATAATTATTCAATATGGATTTGCAGGATTATTTGAAGGCACTCAATCATTTACTTCAAATCAACATCGAAAACATTAATGAAGATGAAAAGGCCAGGCTACTGCAAAAACATATTGAATTGTATCACTCCAGGAAAGATATCTTGGGCTACAGCATAACCATTGTACCCTTCATACCGGGAAGAAGATCCTTTGATGAAGCATTTTATCCCGGCCTGGGATCGAGTGAAGAAACAGCCTTATACACTAATAAAAGGGAGTCCACCATCAACTTCCTGTACCGGATTTTCCAAAATCAAAACTCAATAAATTCCTTTCCGGATAAGGCTATTTTAAATGCTACGATCACCGTATTGGATCATCAGGGTAAAATGGATTTCACAATTCCTGCGTGGAAAAGCCGGACTATAGTACCCATCCGTAAAGGGGAAACTGAGATTTCAGCAATCGGTGCAGATCCCATCAATCACACCGTTATGAATAAAATTTCCGAAGCCTGGACCTTATCCATTCCGGTAGAAGAGTTGGTTGAAGAAGTACGCAGGGCGAAACCGCATCAAGACCTTTTCGACTTTGCCTCTCTCTTTTTTGAGCGGTTCAAACTTCAGTTGGACCTGCAAATTGAAGACGCTGTCGTAAGCTCGGATTATCATTATTTCGAAATTTACAATGAGTCCCTTTTCGGCTCCCTGTATAAACGTCTTATGGAAGGACTTTTGCCATGGGACCTCAACAATCAACTGGCCAATGTACCATCAAGTCAGGAAATCAGTATCGATTATCACCCCTGGTTTCCCGTGTTGTGCATAGGCACGGAAAAAGCCAATCTTTATATGAAAGCGATCTTCGGAGATATGGTCGAAGAGAAACGCATGCTTACCGACCCGGGTTGGCTGCTCCGGGTAGGGCTTTATCTGGAGCTCCTGACCTGTCTAGGCATCATTGAAGTTGCCAACCAGGAAGGTCTGGATTTACTCAGTCCTCAGGAGCGAAAGATATTTGGCCAATTACCGGCATTTGAAGCAATCAGAAACCGTATCGACGTAAAAGCATGGAAAAAGGTATGGGCAGTACGGAAAATGGCCGTGAGTGGGGTCCGCCCGAATAAAAATATGCCGGTGAGCTTTGGTAATCTTCTGCGAAAGAAAACTGCAACTCTGATGTTCTTGCATGCGCACCACGAAGACCTAAAACAAGCGATCGAATTAGCCGGAGTGAACGTGCATAATTCCCAGGAAACATGGCACCGGGTATTTCGCGATGCCGAGCGTGCAGTTTTAAAAATGGATGAACAGGCATTTCCAGAGTTGAATTTTCTAACCACCGATCTTAAAAAATTTGTCCTGTGGCACGAACGGGGTAATTATTTCGGTCTAAAACTTATCCCGAAGCAGTTTGGCCGGGCATTTGGCGATCAGGATGGTTTGTATCTTTCCGCTTGCCGCAATTACCGGAATTCCATGAATGAGGTGGCAGAATGGGCCAAAAGCCGTGGGTTGATGGAATATACCGGCAAGGAGTGTGTTCCGGCGTCAGCCAGCATTCTTGAAAACTATCTGGCCAAGAATTATGGCCGGCTGAAATACCTGCAAAACCAGGATGGATATCTGGAAGGCCTGGATGTAAAAGACCTGGAGGATGCTGAAGTCAGGTTTCCTGAAGAGACTATTTTAAAAACACTGGGGCAGGTTTCAATATTCAAGTCCCTGTATGAAGAAGAAATGCGGTTTTTAGCGCGTCGGGCCAGGCCCATTGAGCTCGGACATCTTGAGCGAATCATCGTCCAGGGTAGAGAGGGATCCTCTTTATTTATACTTCACGAGGGCACCCTGGAAGTAGTCGGGCGTATGAATGATGTGGACCAGGTTTTGGCAGTATTACATCCCGGAGCAGTCGTTGGAGAGTTTTCTTTTCTCACAGGTGAAAAACGCACTGCTGCGGTAAGAGCCATTGATTTTGCATTGGTATTTGAAGTTTCCGCCGATAATTTACGTCCGCTGATTGAAACGAGACCAAATATCATCCAGGAATTGAGCAGAATTATGAATGAACGCAAACAAGAAAATGATGCCAGTGTTAGCCAAAAATCATTCATGGAAAAAATCACTTCAACGATTTTGGGTAAATCGAGACCATAAATTCTAGCTTCCTTGTTGTGTATACCCCCCTTCTCCGCGATTGTGCTGATTTAACCGCTTCATCATATCGGTTGTATAGCCGACATAGAATCGACGCAACTTTCTTGAATACAAGATGTAGGTAATAAAAGCCATGGGTAATCATTTGTACTGACGATGCTTAATAGTCGCTTCGCTCATACGCATGTCAGCACTACTGACGCACGATTTGTCTTGGGAAAAATTTGATGGGTTTGAAGATGCTGACCACTTCCGACAACCCTAAGGTGTCGGAAGTGCGTCAGTAGGTAATTAAATTATTGTTCGATTAGATCTAAATAGCCAGCATCCACCATCCCATCCAGATACTTCTTAATAAACCGGATTTTCCGATCATGTGAAAGGTGTTTCAGTTTCTTCTCTAAGCTTTCTGCCTCAAATCTGGTTGGCTTTGAGGTCATCCAAATCAGGGACCACGGAATTCCTTGTTGTGTATACCCCCCTTCTCCGCGATTGTGCTGATTTAACCGCTTCATCATATCGGTTGTATAGCCGACATAGAATCGACGCAACTTTCTTGAATACAAGATGTAGGTAATAAAAGCCATGGGTAATCATTTGTACTGACGATGCTTAATAGTCGCTTCGCTCATACGCATGTCAGCACTACTGACGCACGATTTGTCTTGGGAAAAATTTGATGGGTTTGAAGATGCTGACCACTTCCGACAACCCTAAGGTGTCGGAAGTGCGTCAGTAGGGTGGAAGACCGGGCTCGAACCGGCGACCTTCGGAACCACAATCCGACGCTCTAACCTGCTGAGCTACATCCACCATATTCAGAAGGCGAGTGCAAAGATAAAAATTGATTAGTATGTGTGCCTAGAATTTTAAAATTTTTGCATTGAACGATCCTACCGTTGTTTTAACAGACAACCAATACATCCCCGATCCAAGTTCTTCCACAGGGATGAGAATTTTCCCGTCCCTTTGCAACGGTTGAGCTAGCCAGAGGCTTCTGCCCTGAACATCAAAAAGTTTCAGTTCCAAAATGGTCTGAGCACCTGGTTCCGACTCAATGATCAATAGGTTACTGACCGGATTTGGGAACGCTCTCCAACCTGCCTGTTCTAACAAATCGTTTGAAGAAGTCATGATATTGACTTGTACAGGTAATTGCTCACTTTCACAATATCGATCAAGCGTGTGCACCTTCCAGCGGTAGAAATAGTAATATTCTTCCAGGCTATAGTTGTTGCCGACGATCTCCAAAGCACCAGGATCCCCATAAGGGTAGGTACCCTGTAAGCCTACCGTGCGATACAAAAAAGGAGAATTAACTCCGAATTGTGTCCGGTTGTAAGCAGCGTCTGTCGTGAGCTCATAACTTAGACCAGGTTCAATCGTAAAATTCAAGGCAACATCGGTGGCGCCTGTGTCCAGTAATACTTCCTTAGCGGCAACAATATCTGCACCCTTAACCAGAATGATCCTCCGTAATCCCGGCGTATCGGTAAATACGGTGACGGAATCCAGCGCCAGTGCCTGATAAACATTAAAGGTCATACGGCCATTAAAGTTGTTGTTGTGGTATACGTTGATGGTAGGTTCCTTTACCTCACCAATTTCAGCATCATGACCGGGATAAGTTGTTACATTGCTCACGAAATAGGTGGTTGTTGATGTCAGGAAAGGCGTTACAAAATCACTTCCGCTTCCAACTAAGAAACCATGGTCTGATTCGTACCAGAGTATGCTATCCCCGCTCGCATGCAAAACTGCCATTCCAGGCCCCATCAAGCTGACATCGTTCAATGAATCCGGATTGGAGACCGGAATGAATTGAATGCGCACCGTATCGGACTCAAAAACTGCGCATTGCCCGGTAATTTCTGCCCAAAAAATGCCTGATTGATCGACCCGGATACTCTTTTCCGTGTTTCCGTTATTCCAG
>ERZ795053.6581-NODE-6581-length-11514-cov-6.907584_pt1 | contig 11514 bp, 8 predicted proteins | sample MGYA00375137_ERZ795053 | MGnify/ENA primary metagenome ERZ795053 (study PRJEB30182, sample SAMN05720284) | activated sludge metagenome | isolation source: Anaerobic digester | place: Hong Kong | collected 2014-12-17 ... | reverse complement strand
GGCATGACCTTCGCCGCCGACGGACGCTGCGTGCGCATCCCGGGCCAGCCGACGATCCCGCCCTCGGCCAGGGTGCGCAGCTACCCGGTCGAGTTGAACCTGGGGCTCGTCTGGGTGTGGATGGGAGATCCGGCGCTCGCTTCGCGGGAACTGCTCTTCGATCTGCCGGAATACCACGAGGCGGGCTGGCATCCGGTCGACGGCGAGGCGCTCGAGGTCGAGGCCAACTACCTGGCCCTCGCCGACAATCTCTGCGATCCGGCGCATGTCGCCTTCGTCCATCTCTCGACGCTGGGCAACGCGGCGCACGAGGACGTGCCGATCGAGACCAAGGTCGAGGGCGAGTTGATCGTCACGACGCGCTGGACGATCGATGCGGAGCCTATTCCGCTCTTCCAGAAGTTCGGCAGCTTCAAGGGCAATATCGACCGCTGGCAGATCTACAACTACCACGCGCCCTCGATCGCGGTGATCGACTTCGGCGGTGCGGATACCGGCACCGGCGCCCGCGAGGGCCGCCTGCACGACGGTGCCATCCGCATCCTCGCCTGTCATTTCATCTGTCCGGTCGACGAGGCGCGCTCGATCGACTACTGGCTGCATGTCGACAACTTCCCGAGCGACGCCGCAACGCGGGCCCGGATGAACGAGCAGTTTGCCCTGGCCTTCGCCGAGGACAAGGCCATTCTCGAGGCGATCCAGGTCGAGGAGACGAAGCTCGGCGGGCGGCAGCGACCGCTCCGGCTCGGCATCGACAAGGGGGCCGTGCTGATGCGCAAGACGGTCGAGCGGATGATCGAGGCGGAACGGTCGGTCATGGCGGCCGAATGAGAAACGCCAGGAAAACCAAGGGAGAGAACGGCTCATGACGACACGACGACAGGTGACGGCCGGCATGCCCAGGCTGGCGGCGATCGCCGCCCTGCTCTTCACCACCGGCAGCCTCGCTGCCGAGCCGATCAAGATCGGCGACATCAACTCCTACACCCGGATGGCGCAGCACACCGAGCACGCCAAGCGCGGGATGCAGCTGGCGATCGACGAGATCAACGCCGACGGCGGCATCAACGGCCGGGTGCTCGAGCTGATCAGCCGCGACGATGCCGGTGAGCCCGGCGAGGCGATCCGCGTCGCCGAGGAGCTGGTGAGCCGCGAGGGCGTGGACATCCTGACCGGTACGACGCTTTCCAATATTGGCCTCGCCGTCGCGTCCTTCGCCGCCCAGAACAAGGTGCTCTATCTGGCGGCCGAGCCTCTTGCCGACGCCGTGACGCTGCAGAGCGGCAACCGCTACACCTTCCGGCTGCGGCCCTCGACCTACATGCAGGCGGCGATGCTGGCCGAGCTCGCGGCCGAGAACCCGGCCAGGCGCTGGGCGACGATCGCACCCAACTACGCCTATGGCCAGGAGGCGGTTGCTGCCTTCAAGGCGATCATGAGCGAGAAGCGGCCGGACATCGAATGGGTCGGCGAGCAGTGGCCGGCACTCTTCGCCATCGATGCCGGGGCCGAGGTGCTGGCCCTCTCGGCGGCCGAGCCCGATGCGATCTTCAACGTCACCTTTGCTGCCGATCTAGCCAAGTTCGTCCGCGAGGGCGGCGATCGCGGTCTCTTCGAGGACACCTTCGTGGTCAGCCTCTTGACCGGCGAGCCGGAGTATATCGACCCGCTGGAGGACGAGGCGCCGGAGGGCTGGCTGGTGACCGGCTATCCCTGGGACAAGATCGAGGACCCGGCCTATGTGGAGTGGCTCGATCGCTACCAGGCAGCCTATGACGACTACCCGAGGATCGGCTCGATCGTCGGCTACAACTCGATGCTCGCACTCGGTGCGGCGCTCGAGAAGACCGGCGGCGACACCGATCCGGAAAAGCTGGTCGAGGCCATGCGCGGGCTCGAGTTCGAGACGCCGCAAGGTGTCCTGACCTTCCGGCCCTCGGACCATCAGGCGTCGCTCGGTGCCTGGGTCGGCTACACGACGGTCGAGGACGGCCAGGGCACGATGCGCGACTGGTACTATGCCCCAGGCGAGAAGTACCTGCCGCCCGAGGAGATGGTGGCCAAGCTGCGGCCGGCGTCCGACTGATCCGAAATCCTCTGCGGACAGGCGGCGCCACCGCCCGTCCGCTTCCTTGACCGCGCCCGCCGGGAGCTGCCGACTTGGGCTTCATTCTCGTGCAGATCCTGACCGGCCTCTCGAGCGCCGCCAGCCTGTTCCTGGTCGCGGCCGGCCTGTCGCTGATCTTCGGCGTGACCCGGGTCGTCAATTTCGCGCACGGCTCGTTCTACATGCTGGGCGCCTATATCGGCCTGACCCTGGTGGCGGTGTTCGGTGACCTCTTCGGCCGGGGCCATCTGGCCTTCTGGTCGGCCCTGCTCTGCGCCGCCCTTATCGTCGGCGCCATCGGTGCCCTGGTCGAGATCGTCATCCTGCGGCGCATCTACCGCTCGCCCGAGCTCTTCCAGCTCGTCGCCACCTTCGGCGTCATCCTGGTGATCCAGGACCTCACGCTCTGGGGCTGGGGGCCGCAGGACCTGCTCGGTCCCCGGGCGCCGGACCTGCGGGGGGCCATCATGATCATGGGGGAGCCGCTGCCGCGCTACGACCTCGTGCTGATCGCCGCCGGCCCGGTGGTGCTGCTGCTATTCTGGCTGCTGCTCAACAAGACCCGCTTCGGCATTCTGGTCCGTGCTGCGACTGCCGACCGCGAGATGGTGGGTGCCCTCGGCGTCAACCAGGCCTGGCTGTTCACCGGCGTCTTCTTCCTCGGCTCGTTCCTTGCCGGCCTCGGTGGTGCCCTGCAGCTGCCGAAGGGTGGTGCCAACCTGCTCATGGATTTCGGCGTGCTGGCCGCCGCCTTCGTCGTTGTCGTGGTGGGCGGCATGGGCAGCATCGCCGGCGCCTTCCTCGCGGCCGTGCTGATCGGCCAGCTCCAGGCCTTCGGCGTCCTCTTCGTCCCGCAATCGACGCTGGTCATGATGTTCCTCGTCATGGCCGTGGTGCTGGTCGTCCGGCCCTTCGGCCTGCTGGGCCGGCCGGAGCTGGTCGGGCAGGGCCGGCAGATGCTCGACGACCCGCTCAGGCCGACGGGCTGGCGCTTCAAAATCCTGGCCCTGGTGCTCGTGGCCCTGCTCGTCGCCGCCCCGCTCTGGCTCGGCGATTACGGGCTGGTCCTCCTGATCGACATCCTGATCCTCGCCCTCTTCGCCACGGCCCTGCATGCCATCATCGGGCCGGGCGGGCTCGTCAGCTTCGGCCATGCGGCCTATTTCGGCGGCGGCGCCTACGCGGCGGCGCTGCTGGTCAAGTATGCCGGCACGCCGATGTCGCTCAACCTCGTCCTCGCCCCGCCGGCGGCGGCACTCCTGGCGCTCGCCATCGGCTGGTTCTGCGTGCGGCTTTCCGGTGTCTACTTCGCCATGCTGACGCTGGCCTTCGCGCAGATCGTCTGGTCGGTCGTCTTTCAGTGGGGCACGGTGACCGGTGGCGATGACGGGCTGCTCGGCATCTGGCCAGCGCCCTGGGCGAGCGATCGCGTCGCCTACTACTGGCTGGTCCTCGCCTGCTGCACGGCCGGCATCCTGGCGCTGCGGCACGGCCTGCACAGCCCCTTCGGCTATGCGCTCCGGGCCGGTCGGGACAGCCCGCTTCGGGCCGAGGCCATCGGCATCGACGTCCGCCGCCAGCAATGGGTCGCCTTCACGCTCTCCGGTGCCTTCGCCGGGCTCGCCGGCGGGCTCTACGCCTATGCCAAGGGCAGCGTCTTCCCGAACGAGATGGCGATCGCCCGCTCCTTCGACGGCATCATCATGGTGTTCTTCGGCGGGGTGCAGCAGCTCTCGGGGCCGCTCGCCGGCGCGGCGGCGCTCACCTGGCTGAAGGACCTCCTCTTCCGGCTCGAGATGTGGCGGCTCCTCCTGGGCCTCGCCGTGATCGCCGTCGTCCTGCTTTTCCCGCAGGGGCTCGCGGGCTTTCTCAAGGCCCGTTTCGGCCGCTTCGTCGGCATCCGCCCGGAGCTCTCTTCATGACCGGGGCAGTGCTCGAGGCCGACGGGCTCGCCAAGAGCTTCGGCGGCGTGCAGGCGGTGAAGGCCATGAGCTTTCGGGTGGCGCCCGGCGAGATCGTGGCGCTCATCGGCCCGAATGGTGCGGGCAAGAGCACCTGCTTCAACATGCTGATGGGCCAGCTCAGGGCGGATGCCGGTCGGGTGCGGGTGCTCGGCGATGACGTCACTGGCTGGCCGCCACGGAAAATCTGGCGCAAGGGCGTCGGGCGCACCTTCCAGATCACCCAGATCCTGCCGTCCTTCACGGTGCGCGAGAACGTGCAGATGGCCCTGCTCTCGTTCCACCGGCGGCTCTTCGATGTCTTCGGCCGGGCCCGGCTCGCCCATGTCGATGCCGCGGCCGCCCTGCTCGAGCGGGTCGGCATCGTGGATCTCGCCGAGCGCGCCTGCGGGCTCCTGGCCTACGGCGACCTCAAGCGGGTCGAGCTCGCGGTGGCGCTGGCCAATCAGCCGAAGCTGCTGCTGATGGACGAGCCGACGGCCGGCATGGCGCCCGCCGAGCGGCTGGCGCTGATGGAGCTGACCTCCGCCATCGCCAGGGCCGATCGCGTCGGCGTGCTCTTCACCGAGCACGACATGGACGTGGTCTTCGGCCACGCCGACCGGATCATGGTCATGCACCGGGGCACGCTCATCGCCGCCGGCCCGCCCGGAGAGGTGCGCGACGATCCCGAGGTCCGCGCCGTCTATCTCGGCAGCTCGCTGGACCCGGTTGCGGAATGACGGCCCTGCTCGAGCTCGCCGGCGTCTCGGCCGCCTATCTCAAGGCGCGCATTCTCTTCGACATCAATCTCGTCGTCGGCGAACGCGAGGTCGTGGCCCTGGTCGGCCGCAACGGTGCCGGCAAGTCGACCACCATCAAGGCGGTGATGGGCATCCAGGTCAGCCGAACGGGGGCCGTGCGCTTCGCCGGGCGGGACGTCTCGCGGCTGCCGGCCTACATGATCGCCCGGCTCGGCATCGGTTACGTGCCGGAGGAGCGCCGCGTTTTTTCCGACCTCACCATCCTCGAGAACCTCGAGGTCGGCCGCCAGGTGGCGCGACAGGGAGCCCCCACCTGGACGCCGGAGCTCCTGTTCGAGATCTTCCCCAACCTCGCCGAATTGCGCCATCGCCCGGCCGGCCAGACGAGCGGCGGCGAGCAGCAGATGCTGGCGATCGCCCGCACCTTGATGGGCAACCCGCGGCTGGTGCTGCTCGACGAGCCGTCGGAGGGCCTGGCGCCGGTGATCGTCGAGCAGATGGCGGCTGCCGTCGGCAAGCTGAAGCAGGAAGGGCTCGCGGTGCTGCTCTCGGAGCAGAACCTGCGCTTCGCCGGGTCGGTGGCCGACCGCGCCTATGTGATCGAGTCCGGCCATATCCGCTTCGAGGGACCGATGCGACGCCTGCTCGACGATGCGGCCCTGCGTCGTGCTCATCTGAGCGTCTGAAGGGAGGGCCAAGGCGGATGATCCGGATCGGCGTCGATGTCGGCGGCACCTTCACCGACCTCATGGCGGTGGACGACCAGGGGGCGATCAGCGTCGTCAAGACGCCGACCACGGTGGCCAACCAGGCCGACGGCGTGCTCGCCGCGATCACCGCCTCTGGCTACGACCTCGCATCCGTGGCGACCCTGGTGCACGGCACGACCACCACCACCAATGCCTTTCTCGAGCGCAAGGTGGCGCGGGTCGGGCTGATCACGACCAGGGGCTTCAGGGACGTGCTGGAGCTCGGCCGGCGCACGCGGCCCAATCCCTACGGCATGACCGGCACGTTCGAGCCGCTGATCGAGCGGCCCTACCGGCTCGAGGTGGCCGAGCGGACGAGTGCCGAGGGCGAGGTGCTGGTGCCGCTCGATCCGGCCGAGGTGGGCGAGCGGGCGCGAGCGCTCATGGCCGCCGGCTGCGAGGCGGTCGTCATCCATTTCCTTCATTCCTATGCCAATCCGGCGCACGAGCTGGCCGCCGAGGCCGCCGTCCGGGCGGTCTGGCCCAACCGCTACGTCACCGTCGGCCACAAGATCCTCTCGGAGTACCGGGAATACGAGCGCGGCTGCACGGCCTCGGTCAACGCCGCGGTGCAGCCGGTGCTGGACCGCTATGTCGAGCGGCTGGCCCGGCGACTCCGGGACGGCGGCTACGCCCACGAGCTCTTGATCGTCCAGGGCAATGGCGGCACCCTGCCGGCCGGAATGGTTGTCGAGGACGCGGTGAAGACCGTCATGTCCGGCCCGGCCGCCGGGGTCATCGCCGCCGCCTGGACCGCGCGGCATGCGGGCCTCGCCGACGTCATCACATACGACATGGGCGGCACCAGCTCGGACGTGGCGCTGATCCTGGGCGGCGTGCCAAGCGTCAGCGCCGAGCTCGAGCTCGACTACGCCATGCCCGTGCATGTGCCGATGGTCGACGTCAACACGCTGGGCGCCGGTGGCGGGTCGATCGCGCGGCTCGACGAGGCCGGCCTGCTCCGGGTGGGCCCGGAGAGCGCCGGCGCCGATCCGGGGCCGATCTGCTATGGCCGGGGTGGGGTGGAGCCGACCATCACCGACGCCAATCTCCTGCTCGGCCGGCTGCCGGCGGACCGGCTGCTTTCGGTCGATCACCCGGTCTCGATGGCGGATATCGAGGCGGCGATCCTGGCGCGGATCGGCCAGCCGCTCGGCCTGTCGGCGGTCGACGCGGCGGCCGCGATCCTCAGGATCGCCAACGACCGCATGGCCGGGGCGATCCGCATGGCTTCGGTGGCGCGGGGCCACGATCCGCGTGACTTCGCGCTCCTCGCCTTCGGCGGCGCCGGGCCGCTGCACGCGACCGCCCTGGCGCGCGAGCTCGGCATTCCGCGCGTGCTGGTGCCGCCCCGGCCGGGGGTGACCAACGCGCTGGGCTGCCTCGTCGCGGATGCCCGGCACGATTTCGTCCGCACGCTGAACCGGCCGCTGGCCGGGCTCGACATGGGCGAGCTGCGGGCGGTGGCGCTCGAGCAGCGGGCCGAGGGCCGGGCGGCCCTGGCGCGCGAGACGACGCCGATCGAGGGTGAGACGCTGCTGGTGGCCGCTGACATGCAGTTCAGGGGCCAGACGCATCTGATCCGGGTGGCGCTGCCGGAAGCCGAGCTCCTGGACGGGTCGCTGCAGCTCGAGGCGCTGCAGGAGCGCTTCGCCGAGGCCTATTTCCAGCGCTTCGCCGTCCGCCTGCCGGAGATCGGGGCGATGCTGGTCAACCTCGTGACCACGCTGATCGGCCACCGCCCGGCGCTCGCCCCGGAGGCGCTGGTCGCGGGCGACGCGCGGGCCACCGGTCTCGCAGGCGCCCGGCTCGGCGAGCGGCCGGTCTGGTTCGCCGGCGCCTTCCGGCCGACACCAGTCTACGACCGCCAGAAGCTGCCGCTCTCGACCACGTTCGAGGGGCCGGCCATCGTCCAGCAGCTCGACGCGACGACGGTGATCGAGCCCGGCGACACGGTCGAGGTCGACCGGCTCGGCAATCTTCTAATTACCGTCGGAGCATAGCCTCGTGGTCGGGATACCAGCTCTCATCCAGCACCCGAGCCAGCCGGAAGGGGCAATCCTCGGGCAGATCGGTGGGCTCACCGTGATCCTCGAGCCTGAGTCGGGTGAGGCTGCGCGCCTGCGTGTAGAGTTTCGGCAGTTCGCGTTGCAGGCCACGTTGCAGAGTGGCCGTCAGGCGGTCGGCCGCGTCAGCGCGGGCTGCCGCCACCTCGGCCTGCCAGCCACGGCGCGGTTCGGTCGCCGGCGAGAACCGCAGCAGCAGCAAGTGGACGAGGATGTGCCGCACCAAGCTGCGGACCGCGTTGCGCTGCTCCTTGCCCAAATCGCGGATCTCCAGGGCGAGGTGCGGCAGGTCGAGCGGCAGGTTCGGGCGGGCTTCGGCGAAGCGGCGCAATTCGCGCGCCTGGGCCTGCGTCCAGGCGTAGAAGTCCTCGTCGTAGAGCCGCTGCATGTCGGTCGCCATGCGCCTATCATAGCTTCAACCGGCAGGGAAAGCACGCCATGAGCCTCGATCCGGTCACGCTCGCCGTCATCCAGTCGGGGCTCGTGCAGGTCTGCAACGAGATGGACATCGCCTTCAGCCGTGCCGCCTTCTCGCCGGTGATCGCCGAGGCCAACGACCGCTCGGACGGGCTCTATGGCTGGGCGGACGGGGCGCTCATCGCCCAGGGCGAGCTGGGCCTCCCGGTCTTCGTCGGCACCATGCAGGACAGTGCGAAGGCGGTGATCGGCAAGATCGCCGCGGGCGAGACGGCGGCGCCGGAGCCCGAGGACGTCTACATCGTCAACGACCCCTATCTCGGCGGCACGCATCTCATGGACGTGCGCTTCGTCAAGCCCTTCTTCCATCGGGGCGAGCCCTTCTGCTGGCTGGCCAACACCGGCCACTGGCCGGATATCGGCGGTGCCGTGCCGGGCGGCTTCTCGGCGAGCGCCACCGAGATCGAGCAGGAGGGGCTGCGCCTGCCGCCGGTCAAGCTCTTCAAGCGGGGCCGGATGGACCCCGAGATCTACGCCATCATCATGTCGAACATCCGGGTCGCCGACCAGCGGATCGGCGATATCCGGGCCCAGGCGGCGGCCCTCGAGGTGGGGGCGAGGCGGCTCACCGCCCTCCTCGACCGCTATGGCCGGGGCGTGGTGGAGGAGGCGATCGTCCTTTTGCGCGAGGCGGCTTCGCGGCAGATGCGGGCGAAGATCGCGGCCCTGCCGGAGGGGAGCTGGCGGAGCACGGCCTGGGTGGATTCCGACGGGGTGGTGGACGAGCCGCTCGCCATCCAGCTCAGGGTGACCAAGGCCGGCGACCGCCTGGTCTTCGACTTCGCCGGCAGCTCGCCGCCCTGCCAGGGGCCGATGAACTCGGTGATCGCGACGACCCGGAGCTCGGTCTACCTCGCGGTCAAGCACATCTGGCCCGAGGTGCCGATCAATGCCGGCCTGTTCGAGCCGCTCGAGATCGTCGATCCGCAGGGCACCTTCCTCCATGCCGAGTATCCCAGGCCGGTTTCCGGCTGTGCCGCGGAGGTGTCGCAGCGTATCGCGGAAGCCGTCTTCGCGGCCCTGGTCCAGGCGGTGCCGGAGCGGGTGACGGCGGCGCCGGCCGGGACCTCGGGCAACTTCGCGCTCGGCGGCTTCGATCCAGAGCGCCGGCGAAGCTACGTCATGTACCACATCACCGGCGGCGGCTATGGCGGCAATGCCCGGACGGACGGGCTCGCCTATGGCTGCTCGACCATCGGCATCTCCAAGTCCGCGCCGCTCGAGGTGATGGAGCAGCAATACCCCATCCTCTTCGAGGAATACGCGCTGCGCGAGGGCTCGGGCGGGGCGGGGCGGCAGCGGGGCGGGATGGGGCTGCGCTATGCCGTCACGCTCCGCCGCGGCACCGCCAATGCCAGCTTCGTCATGGACCATGGGCGGTTCGGCCCGCAGGGTGTGCTGGGCGGCGAGGATGGTGCCCGCAACCGCATCGAGATCGCCTACCAGGACGGCCGGCGCGAGACCCCGAAGCATCTCTCCAAGGCGCAGAACATCCGCATCGCGGCCGGCGACACCATCCGCATCGAGACGCCGGGCGGGGGAGGCTATGGCGACCCGGCGAAGCGTGACCCGAAGCTGGTGGCGCGCGACCGAAGGCGCGGCTATCTCGTCGACTAGGGGAATAATAGCCTAGTTCGGCGCCTCTGTCAAGAGCCGCGGGTTCGTTGGGCAATTCGTGGTTTTCGGGTTCGTTCGTCGCCGGGGAGGCGGGAAAAACGCCCGGAATCCCTGGGCCGGGACCCCGGGTTCGTTCGTCGGGAGCCCGGGTTCCTTCGTCGAAATCCCGGGTTCGATCGTCGATTCCGTGGGTCCGTTCGTCGAATCGGCGGGTTCGATCGTCGTCGAGTGTCGCGGATTCCGCGACATCCCCGCGATTCTGTCGCGGAATCCGCGACGAATTCGGGCGGGATGTCGCAGAATATGCGCCAACCCGGGCCGGAATGTCGCGTATAACGCGACAACCCGAGGCCGCGTGTCGCATCCGACGCGTCATCGGGGCGGTGCTCGATCCCCTTTGCCGGGTGCCGGCTACCTCGCGGCGGTGTCCGGGAAGCCTGATCGCATGTAGGCGATGATCGCCCAGATGTCGTCCTCGGCGAGCGCTTCCTTGTAGGCCGGCATCTCGGTCCCGAAGGCCGAACCACCTTCCGCGATGGCCCAGTTCAGATACGCGTCGCCGGCGATCGGCCTCTGGACGAGGAAGGCCAGCAGGGCGGGCGAGGGGACCAGGCTGCGGCCCTCGGTGCCGTCGCCGTAGCCGATCTCGCCATGGCAGCGGGCGCAGTGCGCCGCGTAGAGCTCGGCACCTTGGGCGATCGTTTCCGGCGTCCGCTCGACGGTGCTGGTGGCACCCTCATAGGCCTCCGGCACCTGCCCGTTCATGAAGGTCCAGTGGCGCAGCATGCGCTGGTTCTGGGTCACGCCCATCCGGCCCGGGCTCCAGCGGTCCCGCTCCCGGCCCTCCGGCCACATCCGCTCCCAGTCCCCGCTGCCCGGCCCCCACCAGTCCTGCGGCCCGAAGTCACGCTGCTGCGCGCTGCCGTCGAGCGGGGCGGCCCACGCCGCGACCGCGACGACAACCGCCATGGCCAGCACTGATCTCGCCATCCGGGCCTCCCGCTTGCTGCTCGTTCGACAGTCCGCTGTCCGGTCGCCGGCTGCCATGATCTGGATCAAGGGGCGGGCAAGGCGTTTGGAAGGGGATGTCCCTCGGCGCCGGATTTCTGATCCGTGTCTCGAATGTGGGTGCGGTCCGGGGTCTCTCCTTTTCCCTTGGTCGCGGCCGCCGGCATGGCCGATGACTTCATTCGTGCTTGCGATCCCGACGGCAGCAGTGCGCCGCTTTTGGTGAGGCGCGGCGTGAGGCCTATTTGATGCCGCTCTGGACGATGGTGCGTACGTAGTAGCGTTGGAAGGCCAGGAACGGGATCAGAGCCATCAAGACGGCGATCGAGGAGGCGGCGAACATGCCGCCCCAGTCGGTGGTCTCGAGGTTGCTGTGGCGGGCGATCGCCACCTGTACGACGACGTAGTCGGGCGCGCTGGCGGCGACCAGGGGCCAGAAGAACGCTTCCCATTGGAGGATGAAGAGCATGAGGGATGCCGTGGCGATGGTCGGCCCGGTCAGCGGCATGGCGATGCGCCAATAGGCCTGCCACCAGGTGGCGCCGTCGATGCGGGCGGCCTCGAACAGCTCCTTGGGGATGCCGACGAAGAACTGGCGGAAGAGGAAGATGATGAAGCCGCTCGCGACCTCGGGCATGATCAGCGCCTTGTAGCTGTCGGTCCAGCCGAGAAAGCGCACGAGATGGTAGAGCGGCAGCACCATCGCCTCGAACGGCATCATGAAGGAGGCGAGGACGCAGACGAAAAGGACCGTGCGGCCGGGGAAATCGAAGACGGCGAAGGCGA
>ERZ795053.6580-NODE-6580-length-11515-cov-9.427923_pt1 | contig 11515 bp, 9 predicted proteins | sample MGYA00375137_ERZ795053 | MGnify/ENA primary metagenome ERZ795053 (study PRJEB30182, sample SAMN05720284) | activated sludge metagenome | isolation source: Anaerobic digester | place: Hong Kong | collected 2014-12-17 ... | reverse complement strand
ACCCGGTACCCAATTACCAATTATCTCAGCTCCAGATAATCCTTATCCGGCAGTGTTGGAAAAGGCTGGTGTGGTTCCGTTTGATACCAGAATGCAACCGAGGAAATGTCATCCTGTAAGGGCAAATAGCGTCCACCACTTCGCCATCCGAGCGCCTGAATAGTCACCTTGAGGTCCTGGTCAAACCGGACCGGGTCGGTGATGTGCCAGCGGTACATGGAAAACCGTGTCTGGGCAAAATCCAGCATCTGATCATCAGGACGTACCACCGCAAATCCAGTATAAGGTGAGCTGAAGTCGATATAGGCGCGATCTCCGTTTTGATTTCGTTGGGTGAAATTATAGGAACCACAGAAGTAATCTTCGGTACCGGTGCCGGCGATGGTCGGAAATTCCTGGTCCCCGTCCATGAAAAATTTGATCTCACCTTCGCCCCACCAGCCACGGCTGTTGGCTTGCCATAACATGTAGGTACCGACGTATTGGCCCTTGCCTTTGATGCCATCTATCAGGGTGTAAACCTCTTTGTAGGGCAGGGGATGCTGACGGCGAAACTGGGCATGAAAATAGCCGGCATCAGCAGGAACTTCAGCCAGGGTGTAGTCAATCTGGTAATAAAGCGTCATGTCGGCGTCGCCGATGTTTTCCATGGTGATACGGCATTTCTTACGGAAGGGCATTACCCAGTAGCTGTTAAAAGCACTGCCGGGGTTGACGCATACGGCCAGAGAGGTGACGGGATAAAATTTTCCTCCTTCGGCAGCAAAAAAATCAGCAACGGGAACCTCGACGGAGGGCTCTTTCTCATCATCCCAATAGAAGCGCAGAATGGAGTAGCGCCAGTGACCGGTAGGGGTCATCCAAATATGCTGAATAGCTCCCGGCCCATCGATCTCTGCCAGTGTAAAGGTTGTATTGGCTTTGATATGCACAAATGGGCTCACTTTCCAGCCCTGTCCAAGGTCGCGGGCGGCGTCGGAAGCGCTACCTTCACCGATCTTAGCCATGCCGGCTTTGCCTTTCTCACCGGTAAAGTTCTCCGGGCTTATGGAACGGGTTTTGGCATTGGTCACCCGGTAGAGGTTATTCAGGTCGGTAGCCAGGGGATTTTGTGCCAATAAGAAGGTAGTTAGCATACAAATCAAAACAGTAAGAAGTTGTTTCATCGTAAATTGGTTTATGGCTTGAATTGATAATTGATCTTCAGTCATTCCATTTTCCGTGCATTCGGCACAGTCTTGTTTTGACCATCATAAGTTAAGGACTCAAGGCGTGGGTAGGGACTTTTCCAGGATAAATTTTAACAACCGGCTCAAACTGGGATTGGGATTATGCCGATCCCATACGGCGGTGATCTCCGAGCGTTGCCGGATACGGGGTATCTCGAGGAAGCGGACACGAGCCGTCGTTACCTCGCGGAACGACATTGGCAGGATGGCTAAACCCAGCTGATTAGCGACCAGCTGCAGGGCGGTATGGCCGTGTACGGTTTCATGGGATACCTGGGGTGAGAATCCCGCATCTTCACAAATGCTCCACTGCAAGTCATGATAAGCGTCTCCATCTGCGCGGGTAGGCAGGATGAAAGATTCTCCGGCGACCTGGCGCATGCTCCGGAAATTGGTTTCATTCAAGGAACTGGTTTCCGGTACCACCAGTGCAAATGGCTCCTGCCAGATCAAGGTGCTTTCGATGGATTCGTGAAAGGGAGGATTGCGTAAAAAAGCCAGATCCAGTTCGCCTTTTAAAACAGATTCCCACATGGCCGCGGTGATCATCTCGCTGAGATAGAGCTGAATGTGGGGAAAAGCCGAAGTAAGACCGGTGATCATCTCCGGTAAAAAGGTGTGAATGCAGGACCCAACATAACCAATGCGGATCTCGCCGGCTTCTCCGGTGGCCACAAGCTGGGTCAAGTTGCGCACTTCTTCCAGCCGCTGACGGATCTGTGCGACCTCCTGCTTAAAGTATTGCCCGGCCGGTGTCAGTTGCACCCGGCGCTGGCTGCGTTCAAACAATCGAACCCCTAATTCTGCTTCCAGGGATTTGATCTGTTTGCTCAGAGCTGGTTGTACGATGTACAATTTCTCCGCGGCCTTCCGGAAGTGCAAGGTCTGCGTGAGCATGAGGAAGTAGTCGAGTTGCTTTAATTCCATTGATAACAAATAGTTATTAATAGCTACAAAATAAGTTATTTTCATTGATCAATAAAAGGGGCGAAATTTGTAGAAAGCTTTCAGCAATGTCCCTGACCGTTGAACAAACAACACAGACGCGATTTCATCTGACCGGCGGAGCCCTCCAATGGTCCTCGCTGTGTGCTATCCATGAGAAAAAGCCTTTTCTTTCATTGTCTCAAGAAGCGCGTGACCGCATCGAACAGGGTCATGCCTTCCTGATGAAAAAGCTCAGGGAGGGTCAGAATCCCTATTATGGCATCAATACAGGTTTCGGGTATTTACAGAACAAACGAATCCCTGCGGAGGAACGAAAGGCGTTACAGGTCAATCTCCTGCGCTCGCATGCCTCGGGCACCGGTGCGTCGCTGGCTCCCGAATTGGTACGGTGGATGCTCCTGCTGAAAATTCAGGCTTTATCACTGGGCTATTCCGGAATCAGCCTGAAGACCGTGCAACGATTGGTGGAATTGTACAATGAAGACATTCTGCCGGACATTCCAGAACAAGGTTCGCTGGGTGCATCGGGCGACTTATGCCCCTTATCCCATCTGGCGCTGCCATTGATTGGAGAAGGATGGGTGTGGTACCGGAAGAAACGCCAGCCGGCCATGAAGGTGCTGGCGTCACTCGGCTGGGAACCCCTCCAACTCGATGCCAAAGAAGGCCTGGCACTAATCAACGGGACCCAGTTTATGACTGCTCTGGGCATTGAAGCCCTTTTCCGTGCAACACACCAGTGGTCCTGGGCGCAATGGATCGCCGCATTATCCACCGATGTATTTGGAGGCTCTGCGCAGCCATTTCATCCAGCCATTCATCGCTTAAGGCCTCATCCCGGACAGATCCGGTCTGCCAGTGAAATTCACTCCTTGCTGGCTCTGAGCCCGATGCAAGAAATGCCGCGCCAGGAAGTACAGGATCCCTATTCATTTCGCTGCATTCCACAGGTTCATGGTGCCGTCTGGGATATCGTGGAACGAATGCGGCAGGTGATGGTCACAGAAGCCAATTCGGTGACGGATAACCCCATCCTGGTTCCTGAACAAGACCTGATATTAAGTGGCGGTAATTTTCATGGTGAACCATTAGCCTTTGCCCTGGATCATCTGTCGATAGCCATGGCCGAACTGGGTAATATCTCCGAGCGAAGAACTTATCAATTGGTTTCAGGTCAGCGAGGACTACCCTTATTTCTGACGGCGGATCCAGGCCTCCAGTCAGGATGGATGATACCACAGTATACTGCAGCAAGCCTGGTCAGTGAAAACAAGCAGTTGGCGACACCTGCTTCCGTCGACTCCATTGTATCCTCCAACGGGCAGGAAGATCATGTGAGTATGGGCGCCAATGCAGCCCGGCAATGCCTGCGGATCCTGGACAATACCGAAAAGATCCTGGCCATCGAGTGGCTGACCGCCTTGCAGGCGATAGAATTCCGTCGTCCCCAAAAAACATTCCCATTCATCGAAAAGCTGATCACCGCCTTTCGGGAGCAGGTTCCCTATCAACCGGACGATCACATCCTGGCTCAGGACATTCAGGGGGCGATTCAATTTATTCAACAGACTAAAATTCCAGATCATGATCTCCATTAAAACCTATGATGCCAAAAAATACCAGACGCCTACTGGCAGTACCCTGCATTGCAAGGGGTGGATCCAGGAAGCCGCATACCGGATGTTATTGAATAACCTCGATCCAGCAGTTGCGGAGAAGCCGGAGGAACTCATCGTGTATGGTGGCCGTGGCAAGGCCGCCCGTAACTTTGAGGCCCTGGATCAAATCCTCGCGGCACTCCGGGTATTGGAAAATGATGAATCACTGTTGATCCAGTCGGGAAAACCGGTAGCCATCGTGCCCACCCACCCGATGGCACCCCGGGTACTGATCTCAAACAGTCAACTGGTACCCAAATGGGCTACCTGGGAGCATTTTGATCTCCTGGAGAAAAAAGGCCTGATGATGTATGGTCAGATGACCGCCGGATCGTGGATTTATATCGGTTCACAGGGCATCATCCAGGGCACTTATGAGACCTTTGCTGAGGCCGCCCGTCAGCATTTTGGCGGTAGCTTGAGTCATACCTTATCGGTAACGGCGGGGCTGGGAGGTATGGGCGGCGCTCAGCCATTGGCGGTCAACATGAATGGAGGTGTTTGTTTGGTGGCGGAAGTGGAGCGCTGGCGCATCCTCAAGCGTATTCAGACCCGCTATCTGGATGAGGTGGCCACATCGATTCCGGAGGCTGTCGAACGATCGCTGACTGCCAAACGGCAGGGTAAAGCCCTTTCAATCGGTGTCGAAGCCAATGCCATTGATCTGCTGGATTATCTGGTGAAACAGCACATCACACCGGATTTGCTGACCGACCAGACTTCGGCACATGATCCGCTGATCGGTTATTTTCCCCAGGGAATGTCCGTAGAGGAAGCCAAATTGTTGCGGGAGGAAAATCCTGCGGCCTATCTCGACGCCACTTATACGTCCATGGCTGAGCATGTACGTCGCATGCTTACCCTGCAATCCAGGGGTGCCGTGACCTTCGATTATGGGAATAATCTCCGGGCGCGGGCGGAGGAAGCAGGTGTAAAAAATGCATTTGACTTTCCCGGATTTGTTCCGGCCTTTATCCGGCCGCTGTTTTGTGAAGGCAAAGGACCTTTCCGCTGGGCCGCTTTGTCGGGAGACCCTCAGGATATATCGACTACTGACCAGGTAATCCTGGATCTTTTCCCGGAAAATGAATCGTTACGACGCTGGATTACCCTCGCGCAGGAACGCATCGCCTTCCAGGGACTGCCGGCCCGTATCTGCTGGCTGTGTCAGGGTGAGCGTGAAAAAGCAGGACTAGCCTTCAACCGGCTGGTGCGGGAAGGCAAAGTAAAAGCACCTATTGTGATCGGGCGTGATCACCTCGACACCGGTTCCGTCGCCTCCCCCAACCGGGAAACGGAAGGCATGCTGGATGGGTCTGACGCTGTAGCCGACTGGCCGATCCTCAATGCGCTGATGAATACCGCAGGGGGAGCCAGCTGGGTCTCACTGCACCATGGAGGTGGGGTAGGAATGGGTTATTCGATCCACGCCGGCATGGTCATCGTGGCAGATGGTTCCTCAGAGGCGGATCAGCGACTGAGCCGCGTACTCCGAAATGATCCCGGACTGGGCGTGATTCGTCATGCCGATGCCGGTTATGAGCAAGCCAGAGAGGTAGCCAGGACCCACCATCTGGATCTGGAATCGCGATTGTCCTGATGCTCCTGACCAATATCCACCGGCTTTATGGTGTGCGGGATCGATCATCATTCCTGCGCGGGAAAGAAATGGATAAACTTCCATATCTGGAAAATGCCTGGCTGCGGATCAAAGGAGAACGCATCGAAGCTTTCGGGACTATGGATCAACTGCCGGCTACCATGCAGGATGCCTGGATCATCGATGCCTCCGGGAGGTTAGTGCTGCCTGCTTTCTGCGATGCGCATACCCATGTGGTTTTCGCTGGAAGTCGCGAATCCGAATTTGTACAGAAGATCCGCGGTGCCACCTATGCGGACATTGCCGCCGCCGGAGGAGGGATCCTATCGACCATGCAAGCTGTCCGTAAGGCCAGCGAGCAGGAGCTTTTTGAGTCTTCCTGGCTGCGGGTACGACGGATGATGGAGCAAGGCACCGGGGCCCTGGAAATCAAGAGCGGTTATGGCCTGGACCTGGCAAACGAACTGAAATTATTGCGAGTGATCCGGCGGATCCGGGAGCAGGCACCCATCCCCATCCGGGCTACCTTCCTGGGAGCCCATGCTTTTCCACCGGAATACCGCAACGACCGGGAAGGCTATGTAAATCGGGTGATTGGTGAAATGATCCCGGCCATTGCGAAAGAAGGGCTGGCGGACTACATCGATGTATTTTGCGAGCAAGGATTTTTCAGTGTGGACCAGTCCCGCCGTATCCTGGAGGCAGGGATCAAATATGGACTTCGGCCAAAGATCCATGCCAATCAACTCAGTTCGTCGGGAGCCGTGCAGCTGGGTGTCGAGCTGGGCGCTCTATCGGTGGACCATCTGGAGCAAATGAATCCGGAGGATATCGGCGATTTAAAAGATTGCGGGGTGATCCCGACGGCCTTACCCGGTGCGGCCTACTTTCTCCGCGCTTCATATCCTCCTGCACGGGCTATGCTGGATGCCGGTCTGGGGCTGGCGATAGCCACCGACTACAATCCGGGCTCAGCGCCAAGCGGCAACATGTGGTTCAACATCCAGCTGGCCTGCATCCAGATGCGCATGACACCGGCGGAAGCATTCAATGCTGCCACAATTAACGGAGCCTGGGCTATGGAAGTTGCGGATCATGCCGGAAGTATCTTGCACGGCTACCTGGCTAACCTCATCCTCACTCATCCTATACCCAACCTGGAGTCCATACCCTATGCATTCGGAGAGAATCCGGTACACCGGGTGATGATCCGTGGGATGTGGGTGTAGGGAATGTTGAAGGTTGAAGGTTGAATGTTGTATCCGGATAATCCTGGAAATTGTGGTGTAGATTTTCTGCATAATCAGGGAATTCACGAAATTTGCCCAACCTAAGCAAACCTTTTATGGCAACTTTTCCGTACTTCCATCCTCTGACTTTACACGATCTTGAACCGATGCTGCGACGTCGTCCTGGTGAGATCAAACTGGGTGAACGGATGTGGATCGGGGACCCGGAGAAAACGAATGCACGCTTTGTGATCGTGGGCATCCCGGAGGATATCGGCGTACGGGCAAATCATGGTATTGGAGGAGCACGGACATTGTGGCCTGCCTTTCTGAAAGGATTCCTCAATATGCATCACAGCTCCTTCCTGCCCGCCGACCAAATCGCCGTATGGGGTGCTTTTGATTTTAGCCCGCTGGAAAAGGACTTGCAGGACCCTGACGCCTTTGCATTAAGGCCATTGGTAGATCAGATCGATGCTGCAGTTTTGCCGGTCATTCAGAAAATAGTTGCCCTGGGTAAGGTCCCGGTGGTCATCGGTGGCGGACATAACAATGCCTATCCCATTTTGCAGGGCTGTGCTACGGGTTCCGGAGAAACGAAGCCCATGGCCACCATTAATATTGATGCCCATGCCGACTTCCGGGTCATGGAGGGTAGGCATTCCGGCAATGCATTCCGCTATGCCTGGGAAAATGGCTATCTGGATAAATATGCGGTGGTTGGCCTGCAGAGCTATCAAAATCATGCGCTTATCCTGGAAATGTTCCTGGAAGAAGCTGACTTGCTGGGGATCAGCTGGGAGCGGATCTTTCTGAAAGAAGAGTTAACGCTGGATGAGGCTCTTGATCAGGCGGTCCGGCATACCGGCCCGTTAGACAGTGGGTTGGAATTTGACATTGACAGCATCAAGCTGATGGCCAGTAGCGCCTGGTCACCCAACGGATTTACCAATGCCCAGGGGAGGCACATCGTTATGCATCTGATCAAAGCTAAAAAACCGGTTTACATTCATTTCTGCGAAGGCGCCGTTGCCCTCGACACCGGAGAGACCGACCCGCTGGTAGGCAAGTATGTGGCCACCTTATTGGCGGACGCCATCGTGGCATTTAATTCTTAAAAAGCGCTAAATCCACTTGGCATGTTACTATTTTCTGATCGGTCACTCATTGACCCGGTTCCAGATGTCCAGGTACATCTTCCAGTCTTGATCGGCTTTTTTCCATACGATGACATATTTGCCTTTCCAGGCAACGACTGATCCGTCCTCCCTCCTGGTTTTACCCTCATAATAGCCATAATCATAGGCTTCGTCCCCAAGGATTTTGATTTCCTCATGATGGACTTTGTGGAATATGGTCTTCGTGCCAGCAGGCTCTACCCAACGTTGATGGATGGCTTTACGACCGGTAATGATCGAAGCACCTCCCGGCAAAATCTTACCATCCGGCAGATAAGCATTGGCCATAAATTCATAATCTCCCCGCATGTAGGCCTGTGAAAACGCAATCGTGTTTGCACGTATAGCTTTGATCGCTTCTTTGGTTACAGCATCGTGACATTGCACATATTCCGCAGAACAGACGCCGGTGATCATGCGCAGGGGCGCCGGATGCAAAGCCATCGGGTTTTCCTGCCAGGAAGGACCGGAACAATTTACATAAAGCGTATCGCCGGTTCTGGTGGCAATCAATCCGTTAGGCTTGGAGAATCCGGATTCACGGGCAACCCCATCAGTGTTCCGCATCGCGTTGGCCTGCCCTGCTAGATGGTGAATCTGGTCCTTTCCGGTCACCACATAGAGTTCACCCGTACCAATTGTCGCTACAAATAATTGTCCGTCATGCCAGGTAAGGTGGCCATTACCCAGGGTGATACTACCCGCAGGAAGGGAAGGTAATGTGGCCCAGGGTTCGACTTTGCCTTCCCAGTTGATGCGCAGCACCCTGCCATCATTGAAGTTGCAGGCATATAAATTTCCGTAACCATCCCGGGTCAGCCCATTCGGGCAATTAAACAAGGTGTCCGAAGCGAAAAGGGATACTTTACGATCGGGATCGATCCGAACGATGTTGTTTGCGCCACAGTTACAGACGTACACTTCTCCGGAATCACCGGTTGTCATGCCGATAGGAATATTCAGTGAATCGCTGGCCCAGGCCATTTCCCATTGTCCATCCGGTGACCTGCGGCTGATCCGATTACCACGGGGGTTGGCCTGATAAAAAGAACCATCCAAACCGAAAGTACCGCCGGAAGCACCGATAAAACCGGAACCATATGTGGTAATTTGCCCTGTTTTAGGTTGATAGCAGTAGATAGCTGTGGTATCTTTTTGATTTAAGGATGTTCCGAAATCACTGAGGATGATAGAGCCATCCGGAGCCAGAGTAAGCCCTCCGCTGGCTGAACAATCCGTGATGACCGTCATCACATTAATTTGACTGATCAGCTGGGTGAGCGGACCCCAGCAGATCAATAGTAAAAAGTACAAACGAAGCATAACCTTGCCTTTCTGGATTGTTTCAAATGATTATCTAACGGGCAAATAACCCTGTCCGGTGCCCGGATGGAGGGAACTATGTGACCAATGGTCTTAATTTTGTGGTATACGGTCAGGTTCTTTAATCCGGAATGGAGAAATAGGGATTGTAAATGATCCCTATCAGGTTATCCCACGGGTCAAAGACCGTAGCTACCATGAGTTCACCACCTACATTGGTCGGTTCCTCATGTGCCCGGGCTCCGGCAGCGATCAGACTATCAAATGCGGTATGGATGTCTTCAACGCCCCAGTAGGAAAGGACGGTAGGAACTTTTACTCCCGTGTTTTGTTGTGGTTGCAGACCGAGTTCGTATCCCCCAATATTAAAACCAATGTAAAAGGGCTCGTCAAAATAGGGTTCAACGCCAAATACTTGTGAGTACCAGGTTTTGGCAGTAACGACATCATCAACGAGGTAGATGGTGGTTCGCAGACCAAGAAACTTCGAATTAGTCATAACGGTTTATTTAAACTTTGATCACATGAAGATAAAAAGGACCGTTCGTGATAATCCCTGGATATTGGTATTTTGGCCTCGTTTTTTAAAATAGTTCACAGAATTGATGGTTTTGCATCGGCAGAAATCCATCGATAAATGTAGAATTTCAACAAATTCCAGATATGAAAAAGCTTCTTCCGATTTTTCTTTTGTGGAGCATTTCTGCTTCAGTACTTGTTGCTCAGACCTGTAATCCACACCCCAAGCTGGTCGTAGGCATTGTGGTGGACCAGATGCGCTTCGATTATCTGGAACGGTACAAAGAGAAATACGGAGAAGGTGGTTTCAAGCGCATCCTGGGCGGAGGCTTCAGTTTTAAAAATGCCCATTTTGACTATGTGCCTACCGAAACGGCACCAGGCCATTCATCCATCTATACGGGTACTACGCCCTCGGTGCACGGTATCATTGGAAACAGTTGGTTTGATCGGTATCAAAATAAATCGGTAGAAAATATAGAGGACCCGGCTGTTTTGTTGGTTGGTACGGCGCAACCTGCCACGCGTGGGGCGTCCCCGGTCAACCTGCGGGCAGAAACCATCACGGATCAATTGCGGTGGGGTAGTAACTTTCATTCCAAGGTAATCAGTGTTTCTTTCAAGGATCGCGGCGCTATTCTACCGGGAGGGCATACACCGACCGGTGCTTATTGGCTGGATACGCAGACGAGCCCCGGCTACTTTGTGACCAGCTCGTATTATACCGATGCCGTGCCGCCATGGGTTTCTAAATTCAACGCACTCGGTAAGGGAAATGACTACCTGGACCGGACCTGGAATACATTGTATCCGATTGAGACGTATACAGAAAGCGCTCCGGATAATAATTCCTACGAAACCATTTTACCAGGTAAGAGCAGTCCTACCTTCCCGTACGACTTCAAAGCGATGCGCAAGGATTTCCAGGCAGCAGGTAATGAATACCAATTGTTATGGATGTCTCCTTGGGGAAACACCATGCTGACCGAATTTGCCGAAGAAGCGATCACCAGTGAACAGTTGGGGAAAGGAGAGGCAACCGATATGTTGTGCATTAGTTATTCGGTGACTGATGTGATGGGTCATTCTTTTGGACCTCAGTCGGTTGAAGTGGAAGACATTTACCTTCGGCTGGATCAGGACCTGGCAGGATTAATGGAGTTTTTAGACGAGCAGGTAGGCAAGGACGAATATGTTTTATTTCTGACTGCTGACCATGGCGTCGTTCCGGTGATATCCCAACTGGATGCCTATGGAATTCCATCCGGGATTATTCCTTCCAATCTCTACAAAGATTCGCTGGATCAATATTTGCGCGCACGTTTTGGGAAAAAACCTTGGATTCAGTTTTTTGGTCACGAATACCTGTACCTCAATCATTTTTTAATTGAGCACAGCGAAGGCGCAGACCTGGAAGAGATACAGGAAGCTTCTGCAGAATTCTTGCGGAATCTACCAAACATTCGCTACGCATTGACGGCTTCAGAACTGCAGGAAGAAGAATATACCGATGGCGTACGGCGACTGATGCAGCACGGATTTTACCCGAAAAGGTCAGGAGATGTATTTCTGGCGTATGATCCGGGATTTATGGTTAGCTACAACCCAAAGGCAACGGCGAAAGATATCCGGGGCACCGGACATGGAACTGCCTACAATTACGACACGCAGGTGCCGATCCTATGGTATGGAAAATCAATACCGCATGGTACGTCAGCGCGTCAGGTACACACCACAGATATCGCATCCAGTCTGGCTGTATTGCTTGATTTGCAGATGCCCAGTGGAGCGACACAGGAACCATTGCTGGAGTTGTTCGAAAAATAAGTCA
>ERZ795053.6579-NODE-6579-length-11516-cov-7.491842_pt1 | contig 11516 bp, 11 predicted proteins | sample MGYA00375137_ERZ795053 | MGnify/ENA primary metagenome ERZ795053 (study PRJEB30182, sample SAMN05720284) | activated sludge metagenome | isolation source: Anaerobic digester | place: Hong Kong | collected 2014-12-17 ... | reverse complement strand
TGCGAGCGCGCGGGCGTGACGCCGATGCGCGCGGAATGGCTGTTTGCGGGGCAGACGACGGCGTTTCGCAATGTCATCATTCTCGGCGTGCAGCACGACTACGATGAGTTGAAATCGGCGCCCGGTCTTGCCGCGGGCGTGGACGTGATGCGCCAGTACACACGCGCGGCGACGGTGGCGAAGAAGGTCGCGGGCTGGCTGCGCGAACAGGGCTGGGACGCGGAGCCCGTGACGGGTCCGATGGCGACCAAGCTCGTTCTCATCCCGCCGGCGATCGAAGCGGGCTTCGGCGAACTCGGCAAGCACGGGTCACTCATCAATCCGGAATTCGGCGCGGCCTTCCGGCTCGGCGCGGTGCTCACCGATGCGCCCTTCGCGCCGAGCGGGAAGCGGACTTTCGGCGTGGACGATTTCTGCGCCAGTTGCCGGGTGTGCGAGGAGGCATGCCCTCCCGAAGCCATCGCGCCCGTGAAGAAAATGGTGCGCGGCGAGGAAAGGTGGTCGGTGAATTTCGACAAATGCATACCATTCTTCGCGGAGACGTCGGGCTGCGCCATCTGCATCGCCGTCTGCCCGTGGTCGCGGCCGGGCGTAGGCCTCAACCTCGCGGGCAAGCTCGCGCGCAGACGCCAGCGCGGCGGCGAGGCGGGGTAGCGTGCTTGCGCGCGAATTCTGAAAGCTGACAAATATCGGGAATGAGTCAGGATCAGATCGCGCTCGGCGCCATCCTCTGCGTCGCCATAGGATTGTTCCTGTGGGGCCGGTTGCGTCACGATCTGGTCGCCGTGGCGGCCTTGTTGGCTTGTGTCGCCGCCGGGCTCGTTCCTGCGGAGGCGGCGTTCGCCGGATTTTCGCATCCTGCGGTGATCACCGTCGCCGGCGTGCTGATCCTGAGCAGCGCGCTGCAAGCGACCGGAGCGATCGACGCGCTGGCGCGGGTCGCGCTGCCCAAGACGCGAAGGCCGGCCGTCATGATCGCTGCAATCAGCGCGCTCGCGGCGTTGCTGTCGGGCTTCATAAACAATGTGGGCGCTCTGGCGCTGCTGATGCCGCTGGCGATCCACTCGGCCAGGAAATTGTCGGTTCCGCCCGGACAAGTGCTGATGCCACTGGCTTTTGCATCGATCCTCGGCGGCATGACGACGCTCATCGGCACGCCGCCCAATCTCATCGTGTCGAACTTTCGATCGACCCAGCTCGGCGCCTCCTTCGCAATGTTCGATTTTACGCCCGTCGGTCTTCTGGTCGCGGTCGCCGGGATCGCATTCATCGCGTTCGGCGGCTGGCGCCTCGTGCCGGCGCGACGACGTGTCGACGACGAGGGCTTCGACATCGGGGCATATCTCACCGAAGCGCGGGTGCTCGAAGGCTCGAAAGCGGCGGGCATGACGCTTCGCGACCTGGAGGGCGCGCTCAACGAATCCGATGGGCAAGTCGTCGGGCTCGTCCGCAAGGAAGTCCGCATTCCCGCGCCCAGTCCCTATCGGGAGGTTCGCGTCGGCGACATACTCGCCATCGAAGCCGATCCGACCAAATTGCCTGAACTTCTGTCGAAACTCGACCTGAAGCTCGAAGAATCGATCCGGCCCTCCCGGGCCGAGGATGCGGGCGACGGCGCCCGGGCCGGCTCCAGGGACGCCGGGGACGTCCGCCAGCGCGCGGCCAGTCTCCAGTCCGATGAGGTCGCGCTCATGGAGATAGCCGTGCAGCCAAGGGCGGAACTCGTCGGTCTGTCGGCGAGCGCGATCCGACTTCGCACACGGTTCGGAATCAATCTGCTGGCGGTTTCGCGCAAGGGAACGCGGTCCCTGTCGCGCCTTCGCACGATGAGCCTTGCGGCGGGCGATCTGCTGCTGATGCAAGGCCCGCCCGAAAGCATTCTGGCTTTTGCCAAGCAATTCGGCTGCGTCGTCCTGACCGAGCGCGCCCTGCGCGTTCCGCAGAAGCGAAAGGCGGCGCTGGCCAGCCTCGTCATGCTCGCGGCGGTCGCATCGGCGGCCTTTGGGTTGATGCCCGCAGCCATCGCCTTTTCGGCCGGGGCGCTGGCCATCGCCGTTACGGGGGTCGTTCCCGTCAGGCGAATCTACGACGCGATCGACTGGTCGGTCATCGTTCTGTTGGCCGCGCTGATCCCGGTCGCTGGCGCGATGGCGACGACAGGCACCGCGGATCTGATCGCCAAAGCCGTCGTTTCGACGCTCGCCGACGGTCGGCCGGTACTCGCGTTGACGATCATTCTCGTCGTGACGATGTCGCTGTCGGATTTCATGAATAATGCGGCAACCGCAGCGGTGATGTGCCCGGTCGCCTCGGGCGCCGCATCGCAGATGAACGTCGCGCCGGACGCGTTCCTCATGGCCGTGGCGGTCGGGGCGTCTTGCGCGTTTCTCACGCCGATCGGACATCAGAACAATACGCTGATCCTGGGGCCGGGCGGGTTCCGGTTTGGCGATTATTGGCGCCTGGGCCTGCCGATCGAGCTGCTCGTCGTTCTGGTCGCCGTGCCCGCGATCACGTTCTTCTGGCCGGTCCACTAGGTCAAATCCACAATCCCTGCGGTCACGCGACGACAGCTGCGAGGTGGACGAACGCGAGGCGGAGGCCGGCCCGTCTGGGCGGCGCGCTTCCGAACGCTATTTCAAGCGTCTCTTGCCAAGGAGCGCCGCCATGACCGCAGCCCTCAAGATTCCTGGCCCCGACCATACGATCACGATCAAGCCGTCGCACGAGCGTCTTCGCGTGCGATTCAACGGCAAAGTCGTCGCGGAGACGACGCGTGCGCTCGAACTGGACGAGGCCGGCTATCGCACCGTGCGCTATATTCCACGCGGCGATGTCGATATGGCCTTCTTCGAGCGCACGTCGCGCGTGACGCATTGCCCCTACAAGGGCGACGCCAATTATTTTTCGCTCGTCGACGGTGAACATATCGCCGACAATGCGGTCTGGACCTACGAACATCCCGGCGTGGCGGTCTCAGCCATCGCCGGGCATGTCGCGTTCTATCCCGCCAAGGTCGAGTTCGAGACCTTTTAGTCAGCCGCCGGACTGCGCCATATCAGGGCATCCTTGCGCATTCTTCATCGCTTCCTGCGCGGCGGCGGCGATCTCGTCGGGGGTGAGGTCGCGGATATGGGTGGCGATCGACCATTCATGGCCGAAGGGGTCGACGACGACGCCGTAACGGTCGCCCCAGAACATGTCCATGACGGGCATCTTCACCGCCGCGCCGGCGGCGACCGCGCGGGCGAACAGGGCGTCGGCGTCTTCCACCTGGAGGTGGATGCCGACCGGCGTGCCGCCACGCGACTTCGGGCCGAGCGCGCCCATTTCCTTCATCTCGTCGACCAGCATGACCATGGAATCGCCGATCATGATGCTGGCGTGCATCAGGCGGCCGTCGGGGGTCGGCAGTCGGAACATTTCGATCGCGCCGAAAGCATTCTTGTAGAATTCGATCGCATCGGCCGCGCCGGCGCAGATGAGATGCGGCGTGACCGTGCGAAAACCATCGGGAACGGGCTTGGCCTTCGGGGCTGGGCTTTGGACAGGCATGACAATTCCTCCGTGTTGAAATCAGACTATGGGCCGCAGCGCGGCGCGCAGCGCGCCGGCCTTGGCGGGGGTGATTTCCTGCTCGATGCGGGTGTGTTCGGCGCGCCAGATCGGCAGGGCTGCTTCGAGCGCGGCGCGACCGGCGTCGGTCAGCGTCAGACGACGGATGCGGCGGTCGTCCGGATCGCGGCCGCTTTCGACCAGACCGCGCCGCTCGAGCGCCTTGAGCGCTGCGGTGAGCGTCGTGCGATCCATGCCCATGAGGTCGGCCAGTGCGACCATCGGCTGCGGTCCCGGCGCATTCAGCGGCATCAGCAGCGAAAACTGCTGGTTGGTGAGCCCGACCGGCTTGAACGCCCGGTCGAAGCGCCGCGCCAGCCGCCGGGCCGCGCGCTGGGTGGCGAGACACAGACAGGAATCGCGAACTTCGTGGATCGTGGACAGGGCGATGGACGCGGAGCGCATTAAATGTTGATATCAACTTAAATGGCGCTGTCAAACGCGCAAACAAAAAGGGCCGCGAATTCGCGGCCCTGCTGCTACACGAAGAGGCGAGCTTATTCCTTGGTCTTCAGGCCCTTGAGCTTGCCGAAGACGCTCTCGACGTCGATTTCTTCCTCGTCCTCGCGCGGGGCCGGGGGCTTGGGCGCGCCGAACACGTCTTCCGTCGTGCGCGGCTCGCGGGCGGTGGTCGTCTCCGCCGGCAGCAGGGTCTGGCTCGGCTCCTCCGGACGGATCGGCGCATCCTTGGCGGCGCGGGCGACTTCCATGTCGAGATCGATCTGCGAGCACAGGCCGAGCGTCACCGGGTCCATCGGCGCCAGTTGCGCCGAATTCCAGTGGGTGCGCTCGCGGATCGCCTGCAGGGTCGTCTTTGTCGTGCCGACCAGGCGCATGATCTGCGCATCCTTGAGCTCGGGATGGTTGCGCACCAGCCAGAGGATGGCGTTGGGACGATCCTGGCGGCGCGATAGCGGCGTATAGCGCGGACCGCGACGCTTGACGGTCGGCAGCACGACCTTGGACTGGGCGAGCTTGAGCTCGTAGCCGGAATCCTTTTCCGCGCGGGCGATCTCGTCGCGGGTCAACTGGCCCGAGGTGATCGGATCGGCGCCGCGAATGCCAGCGCCCACTTCGCCGTCGGCGATGCCCTTCACCTCGAGCGGATGAAGTTTGCAGAACCGGGCGATCTGGTCGAAGGTCAGCGAGGTATTCTCGACCAGCCAGATCGCGGTCGCCTTGGGCATGAGCGGAGCGTTGCTCATTCGATCCTCCAGAAAGCTCTAGCCTCGGAATCGGGCCCAAGCAGAAAGGCCCGCCGGACCGAGGCCCGGCCGAGGCTACGAGCCTCGTATGAACTGAAATTACGGGATGGCCGGTATATAGTCGGGCGTAGGTGCGAAAGCAATCGAAACGACGCGCCGGGAGACGCCGATGGCCATCGAGGACGACATTTTCGCGCAACCGAAAAAGAAACCCGAGCATGAGATCGGCCAGCCGCTCGACGCGCTGTCGGTCGGAGAGCTGGCCGAACGTATCGAACTGCTGCGTGTGGAGATCGCGCGGCTGGAGGCGGCCAGGACCGCCAAGGCGGCGTCGGCTGCGGCTGCTGCGGCCTTTTTCAAGACGTAAGGCGTCGCATAACGGAGCGGCTGTTCGCGCCGGCGCAAATTGACGCGTCGGAGGGGTTAATTCCTTAACCGAAAATTAACCTTATCGGCGCAGCCTTTTCCTATTCCGAGCTTTCGGGATCTCGAGTGGCTCTGCCCACTCTGTTTGACGCCTCCCTGTTGAACTTGCAAAGAGCCGCCTTTGGGCGGCTCTCTTTTGTATCGGCCGGGCGCTTTCAGGCGGCTTTTATTGTCGGCGAAAGCGCTGTGGAATCATCGGCGCAGAGGCGCGGCGGGGTCGGCGCCACGGCCCCGGATCCATTAACTTCCGTCGCGAAAGGCCCGGAATCCGGGCCCGACACGTTAACCCTAACCAAAACTGAACAGGACAAGCCCCGGTTCTGGCGGCTATATTGCTCGTGTCGGATCGAAGGCCGCCTGGCGGTGCAGGCGGATCAATTCGAAACGATACGGGTGGCGTGATGGTGCGTTTGGTGTCTTCCCTGGGCCAGGAGCCCGTTTCCTTCGTCGAGCGTCTGGCGGGCTCCGACGCGTTCAAGTCCCTGTTCAAGGAAGGCATGAACCTGGTCGAGGAGGCCGCCGCCTATCTCGACGGGCCGGGCCGCGCCGAGGCCAAGGCCCTGCCGCGCATGGAAGCGCTGGCCTATGCCTCGGAGAGCATGCGGCTGACGACGCGGCTGATGCAGCTCGCCTCCTGGCTCCTGCTGCAGCGCGCGGTCAACGAAGGCGAGATGTCCCAGACACAGGCCGCCAGCGAGAAGCACAAGGTCAAGCTCTCCAACCAGGACATGGCGAGCGCGCCCGAGACCTTCCACCGCCTGCCGGCCCGCCTGCGCGACCTCGTCGCCCATTCCGTGCGGCTGCAGGCCAGGATCATTCATCTCGACCAGCTGCTCTACGCGCGAGCCGAGGCGCTCATGCCGCCGGTCGCCTCCAGCCCGGTCGCCGACCAGATCGAGCGGCTGCGCATGGCTTTCGCTTCATAAAACGGCTCAAGACTCCAATCACTGGCTCAACGAAAAAAGCCCCGGACCGCAAGGCCCGGGGCTTCTTCTTTGGATGCGAGCCGAAAGGCTCGAATTACTTCTTCGCGGCGCCGATCGAGCCGTAGCGCGAGGCGAAGCGCGACAGACGGCCGCCGCGGTCGAGCAGCTGCTGCGAGCCGCCGGTCCAGGCCGGATGGGTCTTGGGATCGATGTCGAGGTTCAGCGTGTCGCCGTCCTTGCCGTAGGTCGAACGGGTCATGAACTCGGTGCCGTCGGTCATGACGACCTTGATCATGTGATATTCGGGATGGATGTCGGTCTTCATCTTCAGGTCCTCGCGGCGCGCGGGAGATCGTCGGGCGACCCGCCTGATATCGCGTCGTTGAAACGGAAGGCGGCTCAATAACGGAAACCGGGCCGGCGCGCAAGGGCGCGGCCTGAGCCTCAAATGAAATAGAGCAGGGTGGAAATCGTCAGGAACGACAGGGCGACGCCGGAAATGAGCGCGGCCGAGCAGAGTTGCGCCTGGCCGTAGACCTGACCGAGCAGCGGATAGATGGTGATGACGGGCGCGGAGGCGAAGATCAGCGCCGCTTTCGCCAGCGCCGGATCGAGGCCCGGCGCGAGCTTCAGTCCGGCGAAGACGGCGAGTGGATGGGCGATCAGCTTGCCGGCGACCACCAGGCCGACGTCGCCCGCCATGCCGCGCGTTTCCAGACCGATCAAGGCGCCGCCGATGGCGAAGAGGGCGGCGGCGCCGGCCGCGTTGGCCAACATGTCGACGGCGCGCGCGACGGGCGCCGGCAGGGCGATGCCGGTCGCCGACAGGGCGACGCCGACCGCGATGGCGACGATGAGGGGATTTCGCACCAGCCGGCGCCCGGCGCCGCGCAGCGTCTCGCCTACGCCCGCGCCGCCGCTGCGGCCGGCTTCCGCGAGCGCCAGCGCCAGCGGGATGAGGACGATGTTCTCGAAGGCCATGTTGAGAGACAACGCGACCCCGGCCGGCGCGCCGAGCACCAGGGCCGCGATCGGATAGCCGAAGAAGCCGCTGTTGCCAGCGGTCGCGCCCAGCGCCTGGATCGCGCTCGCCGACTGGCCGCGCCCGCGAGCCCAGCGGGCGATGGCGAAGACCGCCGCGAAGACGAGGAGCGAGGCCCCGCCATAGACGAGGAAGTAGGAGGCGTCGGCCACCTCGCTCAGCTTGCGCGCGGCGAGAGCGCGGATGATGAGCGCCGGCAGGGCGAAATTGAGCACGAAGCCCGCCATGGTTTTCAGGCCGGCCTGCTCGACGAGGCCGCCGCGCACGGCGAAATAGGCAATGCCGATGATCAGGAAGATCGGGATGGTGATGGCGAGGACCTGGCTCATACGGGCCTCGCGTAGACGAGGCGCGGCTGTCGCGCAATCTGCGCCGCGCGTAACCTTTCCGTATATGCCGCGATTGCGCCAAACCCATTAACCGGATTTTGGGGTTTGGCTCGGGTTTCCCTGCGACATTCGCTATCTTGCGGCCACATGATCGGGACCGACGCCATCACAGTCAGCGCCTTCGCGTCTCAGTCCGCGCGCCCTGTCCGCGCGGAAAGCGCGGTCGTTTCGCTAGGCCCGGTCGCCACGCCCGTCGCCTTCCGCGACGGCTTTGCCTATTTTCACCCGGCAGCCGGCGACATCGGCGTGCTGTTCTGCGCGCCCTGGGGCTACGAGGCTCTGTGCGCGCACAGGTCCTGCGTCGAATTTTCCGCCATGCTGGCCGGCGCCGGCTATCCAACTCTGCGGTTCGATTATCCGGGCGCAGCCAATTCCGCCTCCGACCTGACGGCGCACGATCTCGACGACTGGATCAATGCGGCCATCGAGGCAGCCGCGCTGCTGAAGCGCCTTGCCGGCGCGCGGGAGGTCGTGCTCGCAGGCTTCGGCCTCGGCTGCCTCATCGCCGCAGAGGCCGTCGCGCGCGGTCTTGTCGCCAAAGGCGCGATCCTGCTCGCGCCGCCGTTGACCGGACGTCGCTATATCAGGGAAACGCAGGCGCTCGCGGCGATGGTCGCGGCCGACGACGACGGCAGCGAGCAGATCGCGCCGGGCGACGTTGCGATCGCCGGTTTCGTAATGCCCGCGGCCTTCGCCGCGCAGGCGCGGCGCCTCGATCTCGCGCGCCTGCAGCTGGCCGAGGGCGCCTTCTGCATCGTCTCCGACAAGCCCGAGGTCGATGCGAGCGAAGCCGTGTCGCGTCTTGCCGCGAATGGCGCCGATGTGCGCGAATGCCCGCTGCAGGGCTATGCCGAGATCATGGCGGGTCCGACCATGGCGGTGACGCCGACAGCGGCTTTCCAGCGGGTGATCGACATGCTGCGCGACTTCGCGCCCGCGCGCCTGACCGAAGCCCCCGCCGCCGAGGTCGCCGAAGGCGCTGCCGTCGTCGCCGGAGATGGTTTCGTCGAGACAGCGGCGCGCTTCGGCGAGGGCGACCGTCTGTTCGGCGTTCTGTGCCGTCCGGCGACCGTCTCGGCCGAGCGTACGCCTGTCGTCGTGATGATCAGCGTCGGCCGCAATTCGCATGTCGGCTGGCGCCGCATGAGCGTCGAGAATGCCCGCGCGCTCGCGCGGATGGGCGTGGCGAGCCTGCGCTTCGATCTCGCGGGAATCGGCGACAGCGCGCCACGCCCCGGACAGCCCCGGCAGACGCTCTATTCCGACTGGCCGGCGCTCGATGCGACCGAGGCGATCGACTATGTCACCGAACTCGGCCTCGGACCCGTCGTGCTGCTCGGCGTATGCAGCGGCGCCTATGTCGGCCTGCAGGCGGCGATCAACGACGGCCGCGTCGCCGGCCTCGTCGCGGCCAATATCTATCGACTCGTTTGGGACCCCTCCGAATCCGTCGAGCAGGCGTTGCGCTACGGCAATCGACGCATCGGTCCGGCCGTGTCGCGCCTTCTGACGCGCGAGCGCATGGCCAAGGCGCTGACCGGCAAGGCCGATCTGTGGCCCGGCTTTCTTCACGCGCTCAAGCGCGTCTATCGGCGCATCGGCGTGATGGCCATGCGCTATCTGGGACCGGTCGGTCCACGCGGCGCGCTTTATGCCGAATGCAAGCGCCGGTTCGAAATCCTGCGCGCACGAAACGTGACGACGACACTGTGCTACAGCGACGGCGACGACGGCCTCGGAGAGATCGACGATTATTTCGGCAAGAATCGCGCGGGTCTTGCCGCCTATCCCAATGTGCGCCTCGTCGGCATGGCGCGCTGCGATCACAATCTCACGCCGCCACAGGCGAGCGCGACCATGATCGCGGAGACGATGCGCGTCGTGCATGTCGCGCAAAATGCGCGCCGCTGAACTTTCTCAGGCGGGACGCAGGCGCTGGCGTCCGAGCGTCGTGCGCGGGGCCGAATGCGCAAGCGCAAGCGACGGCGCCCGCTCTTTCGCATCGAGCGCGCCGACGAGATACCACAGGAGCGCGGCCGTCTTGATCGAATAGATGGAGTTCGAGATCACCAGCAGCAGCGTGACGTAGATCGCGACGAAGACGCGATAGCGCCAGGAGGTTTCGTCGCGCGCGGGCGCGAGCGCGAACAATATCCACATGCCCGCAAAGCCCGCGAGACCGATCTTCACCAGCGTGTAGGCGTAACCGGAATCCGCTGTGAAGGAGAAGTTCGGGACGAGCGCGAACACATCCGACCAGTCCAGCTTCGACAGGAACTGGCCGCCGAGCAGGATACGGCCGCGCAACGTATTGTCCCAGGCGACGTCGGGCCACGTGTAGCCGATCCACGCGAGCACGATGATGAGCGTGAAGGGCGCGATGGCGACGAGTACGCGGCCCGTGAGCCGGGAGAAGGCAAACGCCAGGATCGAGAGCAGGGAAATCGACAGACCGAAGCGCGCGTCGGCGAAGACGAAGATGGCGACGACCGGCAGAAGCCTGACGATCATACGCAATGGCCGGCCCCATTCGCGCAGAACGATCCAGGAAAAGCAGATCGCGCCGAAATTGCCGACCGAGACGGGTTCGAGGAATACGGAGGACACGCGATGTTCGCCGAGCATCGGCAAGAGTGTGCGGCCCTCGTACCGCATGCCCGAGGCGAAGAGGCGATCGCCCGACATTTCGGCGGCGGCCGCCTGCACCGTGCCGCGCGAAACGTAATAGCCGAGAATGTCGAACAGGCGCACGAATTGTTTCAGGAAGCCGTATTCGAACAGGCCGACGGCGAGCACGATCCAGACGGAGGCCCAGACCAGCCTGTCGCCATCCTCGCGCGAGCCGAGTTCGCGCGCCGCGAAATAGAAGATGACGGGGATCATCAGGTCGCGCGCCGGCTTCGGATCAAACGAGCCCTGCAATGCCGCGAGGAACAGCGTGTAGGCGACATAGACGCCGAGAATGACGAAGATATCGAAGTTGCGGCCCACGAGCAGCGCGAGCGTGACGCCGATCAGCGCGATCTCGCAGCCGATGACGATGCCAGCGCCGGTGCGGAATATGTTGGTGTTGACGAAGCAGAGCGCGAAATTGAACAGGATCGCGCCGAGAATGACGGCCGACAGGATGCGCGGCCGCCAATCAGGCGCGGAAGCCGGTTGCAGCGGGGCCGCGGCGCGCGCGCGCATCTCAGGCCGCCGGTAGATCGCCGACGAGCGTAAGGCCGACGAGCCTGTCGTCATAGTCGGCCAGCGCGTCGAATGTCGCCTGCAGGCGCGCGCGATCGACGCCGTCGGCGCGCAGCACGATGACGATGCGGTCGGCGAGGTCGAGCGCAACCGGGGCGTCGGTATCCTCGACAGGCGAGGGCGCATCGACGAGCACGAAATCGGCGCGCGCCACGACCTGCTGGAAGCGACGAAGCGCGGCGCGGGCGCCGATCGAAATGTCGGAGAGGCGCGCCACCTCGACGTGGCCGCGGCCGAGGACGCGACGCCCCCTGGTTTCGAGCGCGCCGGCGATCTTGTCGGGATCGCCACTGGCGACGACCGCGACGTCGAGTTTTTCCCAGCGCGCGAATTCGGCGAGCGTAACGACGATTTCGGTGGACGTTCGATCTCCCGCGATACCTACGAAGGCGACGGTCTTTTCACCCTCACGGGGGTCCGGACGTATGCGCGCGAGCAGACGGCGGAAGGCGACCTGATCCGGCACGAGATCCTTTTTGCCCTTCGCGACCGGCAGGACGGCGAGCAGCGGCAACCCGGTCAGCGTGGCGAGGTCGCGGCGCGAGCGCACGGCGCCGTCGAGACGCTCGCGGGCATAGGCGAGGCCGGAGCCGAGCACGAGGCCGAACAGCAACGAGCCCGCCAATATGAGCGGCGCCGGCGCGCCGGCCGGCTTCAGCGCGGG
>ERZ795053.6578-NODE-6578-length-11520-cov-3.854688_pt1 | contig 11520 bp, 8 predicted proteins | sample MGYA00375137_ERZ795053 | MGnify/ENA primary metagenome ERZ795053 (study PRJEB30182, sample SAMN05720284) | activated sludge metagenome | isolation source: Anaerobic digester | place: Hong Kong | collected 2014-12-17 ... | reverse complement strand
GTCGTTCATGTAGGTTTGTGGTTTGGCCAGGATCACGGGCTGGTTGGCGATACGGCCGTTTCCCGTCAGAGCCTTGTTCTGCACTTTGCCCAGGGAAATGCTGTGCAAAGCCGCCAGTTTATCCACGACCATGAATCCGACATTGTGCCGGTTTTTTTCATACTTCCGCCCCGGATTCCCCAGGCCGACAATCAAAAAACGTTCTTCATTCACAACAGAATTTTCTTGTTGTCCAATTCTTTTTCGACCGAACAAGTTAAACAAGTTTGGCATGTCGTTTGTTGGCTGGTTTGTTGACCGGATGACTGCCCGCCAACTAACCAACCCGGGCAACCTTTTGCTTACTGCTCCAGGTCCAATTCGTACAAATTCCACAGCTCCGAAGTTTGGGTGGTATCCAGTTGGAAGTTCAGTACGTCGGGCTGCGTAGCGGCGAACTTCAGGTTGGCAAACAGCGGAATGCCTGGCAGTTCCCGGCTGAAAATGCGCAAAGCTTCCTGGTGATTGTTCACGTAGGCATCCGTGCCGGGCAGGGATTGGCTGGCGGCCCGGCAGGCGGCGTCGTAGTCGTCGTTGCGCCAGCCGGTGGGATTGATGTTGTTCCAGCCGCCAAAACCATCTTCGCGCGGACCGGTTATGTTGTCCGACAGATAGAGGCCGCAGGGTGGCTGGGCAGCAGTGCGCCAGGCCAATGCGCCCATGTCAAAGCGGCGGCCAAACAGGGAGCCCAACGGACCATCACCGTACCATTCGGCCGGCTGACGGAAATCCAACTCCACGTCCAGGCCGCATTGGGCCAGGTCTTCCTGTACCATTTCCACCAGGCGCGCGCGCAGCGGGCTGGCGGCGTCCGTGCTGAGACGGAAGCGGAAGGGCACGGCCGTTTCCGGCTCTTCGCGGATACCATCACCATCGGTATCCACATAACCCAATCGATCCAACTGGTCATTGCCCACAGCCGGATTGTAGGGCCACTCGGCCAGATCGTTGGGGTAGAGTGGGTGCTCGGTGGGCACGTAGGCGTTCATGACTTCACCACGGCCGTTAAGCAGTTCGTCCACCATTCGCTGCCGGTCAATGCAGACGGTAATGGCCTGCCTTACCCGCGCATCGCCAAACCAGTTGGGACGGGTGGTGGCGTATTCTTCTATCGGCTCGATGCCGAAAGCGATCTGCTCGAAGAAGGGGCTGTTAACGATATGGGCCTGCACCTGGCCCGCAGCCTCGGCGTCTATTACGGCCGTCACCGCTTCTGGCGCAAAGACATCCTGAGTAATGATCTGGCACTCTCCGGCAGCCAACAGTTCATCCGACAATTCGGTGTTGAGCTTAAACTCTACCGCATCGAGATGGGGCAGCCCTTCGGCGGCGCGGTAGTAGTTGGGATTACGTTCCAGGCGAATAGACTCGCCGGGCGTCCAATCGGCCACCACAAACGGCCCGCTGCTGAGGGGAGCTTGCATGGCTTCGGGCAAGGCCAGCAGATCCGTAGCGGAATAGCTGCCATACACGTGGCGCGGCAGCGGCGTCCAGACGTTGGTCACATAGGTCGGGTCGATAAATCCCGGCAGACCCACCCACTGCACGGTATGTTCGCCGGTAGCGGTGTAAACGGCCGTGTGTTCAATCTTGGTTTTGCTGCCCGGCGTCACCGGATCGGCGGCAATCTCAAAGCTAAAGACCGAATCATCGGCCGTCACCGGCTGGCCATCGGACCAAATCAGCGGCTGCAGGGTGAAATCCACGACCATTTGCGTCATTTGCACCGGCTCTTCGGCAAATGTGACCAGTTCGCCAGCCGCATTGCGCACTGTGACGCCTTTGCTAAAGCGCTGCACCACGCCGCGTGCGTCCAACACCGTGTCATTCTCATCAACCTCGACGGTTTCCAGGCGCACATCTTCGGGCGCAGGCAGGCCAACAAGACCCTGGGCCTGATAATCATAGTCGAGGGCTGTAACCAGGTTTTCGTTGAGGCCATGGCGCACGGCCGTAGCTGATAACGACCCATCGCCATACAAAAAGAGACTGGTCGGCTCGCCGGCCACGCACACGGTCAAAACTTTGGGCGGCAGCGGCGTGGCCGTCGGTTCAGGCGTGAAAGTGGCCGTTGGTTCCACCGTGGGAGCGGTGGTCGGATCAGCGGGAACGGCCGTAGCCTGTGTCGCTTCATCCGCCTGGGAAGCCGCGGCAGTGGCAGCAACGGTGGGTAAAACGGGCGTGTCCTCCTGGCGGCAGGCGGCCAACGCCAACACGGTGCAACAAGCAAGCAAAATCGCTTTTCTCCAGCTCATACAGTTTCTAAGCTCCAGTACCTGTAGATTGTTCATTGATTTTTCTGGCGCCAGTACTGACGCCAGCCCCAGCGGAAAAGGCTGCGCAGCAGCAGATACAAAGCCAGGGCGGCGAACACCAGCCCGGCCAGCCGCACGCCCTGCCAGAACGCCCGTCCAAACTGACCGGTATCCACAGCCGCCAGTTGATCCAAAACCCCTGTGTTTTCCGCCGCTGCCGCATCCCCCGTTACGACGGCCGTTTCGCCAGGGTTAGACAGCGCGGCGGGCTGCGTGGGCGTGGGAAAGGGCGTCAGCGAAGGTAAGGGGGTGGGCTGCTGAAAAACGGCCGTGTCTCCCGCAGGCGCTGCTGTGGCTGCATCAGGCGTCGTCGCAGCGGCGGCTGTCGGCGTGGGCGTGGGGCTGTCGTTGGCAATTACCAGATCGGTCACAAAAAACTCATCATAGTTATAGTCATTTCGCACCACCCGCAGGCGGAGCTGGTACAGCCCATCCGGAAATATCGGCGCGCCCACGTCACGCCCGACAGTCGTATCCCAGACGGCCAGCGTGCCCTGGCTGACAGGTTCGCTGCCTTCGGCAAAGACGATCCATTCGGCCGTGGGATTGGAAATGTTGCGAAAGGCCAGTTCGTAGCGGAGATAGTCGGGGTGAACGGCCGTGCCGGTGACGGTCACCACACCCGAAATGGTCTCGCCGGAAGTGGGTTGTGTGATACCATTGGCGGCTTGCGCAAAAATTGTGTGTGGAAGCGAACTATCGGCCAGCACAACAAACGTTAAGAGAGCCATAATGAGGCGCAGCAGGGCTGGCAACTTGATTCTCTTTAGTTTAAGATACACACTATCAATCATAAAGGCGTCTTGACGCAGCGTGAATACGAAAGACAAACATAGAAGTCTAACACAAACGGACCCGCGTGACGAATAGAAAAGTTCTGCGCAGTGTGGGCCAAAGCCCTGGGACACGGCCGTTTAGAAAGGAAATCGATGCACAACACCTCTCATAACTTCCGCCGGGGGAGCATCTCCCTGGCATTTTTCTTCATACTACTCCTTGGCCTGGCGGCGTGCGGCCCCAGCACCGGACCATCGGCCATTCCCTCAGGCACTGCTGAACCGGCCGAAGACGGACCATTTGCCGCCCCTGTGGACAGCGCATCGCTGTTTGCTGCGTCCTCAAACGAAAGCGTGGAAAGCCAGGAACAGGCAACGGCCGTGCCCGGTTCGTCCGGCGGAGAAGTCGACGCCAATGGGCTACCGGTCGGCTTTACGGCTGACGGCCATCCCTATCGCGGCAACCCGGACGCCACGGTGATCATCGAAGAGTTTTCCGATTTCCAGTGCCCGTACTGCAGCCGCTTTGCTAACGAAACACTCACGCAGTTGAACGAGAACCAGATTGCTGCCGGCGACGTTTTGTTCGTTTATTACGACTACCCGCTGAGCAATATCCATCCCCAGGCGGAGGTCGCCGCCAACGCCGCGCGCTGCGCCGCCGACCAGGGAGCCAGCGCCTATTGGGCCATGCACGACCTGCTGTTTAATCAGCCGCAGGCCTGGAGCCACAACCAGGCCAACGACACCTTCATCACCTTTGCCGAATCATTGGGACTGGACAGCGAGCAGTTTGCCGACTGTGTACAGAGCGGCAAACACCTGAAAGCGATCCAGGACGACGTCGACCTGGGGCTGAGCCGCGGTGTTTCCAGCACGCCCAGCTTTTTCATCAACGAACAACCGCTCATCGGCGCCCAGCCGATTGACGTGTTTAACCAGGCCATTGCTACCGTAAAAAGGGGCGAGGAACTGGTTTTCAACCAACCCAGCAACGAGATACCCCCTACCCCCACACCTGCCGCCATTTCTGACGAAGGCATTGCCGCCACTCTAGGCAGCGCAGATGCGCCCTATACCATCGTCGAATTTACTGATTTTAGCTGCGCCGCCTGCGCCCGGTACGCCACCGAAACGCTGCCCACGCTGCAAGAACTGCTGGTCGACTCTGATCAGGTGCATTATATATTGAAGGATTTCCCGCAAAGCGAGCATCCCGAAGCACGCCAGGCCGCCATAGCCGCTCGCTGCGCCGGCGAGCAGGAAGCCTATTGGCCCATGTACCAGGCCTTGTTTGCCAGTCAGGCAGAATGGGTAGGCCAGGGCGACAAAACGGCCGTTTTCTTCAAAAACCTGGCTGCCGATTTAGGATTGGACACGGCCGCGTTTGAGGCCTGCCAGAGCAGCGGCCAGTTCGATGCGGCCATCCAGGCCGGGATCAGCGAAGGAGAAGCCCTGAACGTGGGCGAACTTCCCTACTTCTTCGTGGAGGGCTACCCGCTCAGCGGCGCCGAACCAAACAGCGTGGCCCTGGCCTTAGGTCTGCCGATGGATGTGTCTATCGAGGGAGCGTACAGCATCGGTGATCCCAATGCACCGATCACCATCATCGAGTTTACCGATTACCAATGCCCCTACTGCGAACGACACTTCACCGAAACCTTGCCCTCGCTTATGGCCGATTATGTGGAGACCGGCAAAGTCCACTATGTGTTTAAGGACTTCCCCCTGACGGCCATCCATCCGCAGGCCCAACTGGCGGCTGAGGCGGCGCGCTGCGCCGGCGCTCAAGATGCCTACGTGCCTATGCACGATGCCCTCTTTGCCAATCAGGCAAGCTGGAGCGGGCAGGCCAATGCGGCCGATTTGTTTGAGCAGTACGCCGCCGACCTGGGATTAGACAGCGACGCCTTCCGGGCCTGCCTGGACAGCGGTGAAATGAAAACGGCCGTGCTCACCGATCAGGCCCAGGGGTTTGAGTATGGCGTCAACGGGACACCCGCCTTCTTCGTCAACGGCTTCCTGATCTCCGGGGCGCTGCCCTACAGCAGCTTCGACCAGGCGCTAACCGGTATGCTCGACGAGATGCAGCAGTAAGCCGCCGGACCGGAGAACCATTTCACCCGCTTGCTGAGGAAGCAGCTTCCATGCCGCAGAACAAACAACGCGCGCCCCGCAACCGGACGATAAGCCTGTCTGAGGAGGAACGCCAGCGGTTCGCCGCCAACTGCCTGCGGCTGCAAGGACCGGCCACGCTGAACACAATCGTCAATCGCACGATTTGCCAGGATGTGTTTGCCGTGCTTGATTGGCTGCCTTCCCACTCTGTTGACCTGCTTTTTGCCGATCCGCCTTACAATTTGAGCAAATCGTTTAACGGACGGCCGTTCTCTTCCCGCTCTCTCACCGATTACGAATCCTGGCTGGAATCCTGGCTGCTGCCGCTGCAGCGCCTGTTAAAACCTACCGCCTCACTTTACATCTGCGGCGATTGGCGCTCTGCGGCGGCCATTCAACGCGTGCTGGAAGCCCATTTTGTCGTGCGCAACCGCATCACCTGGGAGCGGGAAAAGGGTCGCGGCGCGCAGGCTAACTGGAAAAACTGTGCGGAGGACATCTGGTTTGCCACGGTGGGGGAAGCGTACACCTTTAATGTGGAAGCCGTGAAGCTCAAACGACGGGTGATGGCTCCTTATACGCGCCCGGATGGGCAGCCCAAAGATTGGCAAGAAAATGAAGACGGCCGTTTCCGCCTCACCCATCCGGCTAATATCTGGACGGACATTACCGTTCCCTTCTGGTCTATGCCCGAAAACACCGACCACCCCACACAAAAACCGGAGAAACTGCTGGCTAAAATCATCCTGGCCAGTTCACAACCTGACGATGTTGTTTTTGATCCGTTTCTGGGTTCCGGTACCACTTCCGTGGTAGCCCGCAAGCTGGGACGGCGCTTTTTCGGCGTAGAAATTGACGAATCCTATGCCTGCCTGGCCGAAAAGCGCCTGGAACTGGCCGGGCAAGACGGCCGTATCCAGGGCTACACCGATGGGTTCTTCTGGGAACGCAACAGTCGCCGCACATGACCGCCCCCTGAAAATCCGGCTACAGCGCCCGGCCAAAAAGCAACCATGTTTGTTCAACTGCACGATCTGATGATTGAACTGCACAGCCAGGACCGGCCGATTCTGGCGCAGTGGTCGCGGCTGTTTGCCGGCTGGCTGCGGGCAGAATTCCCCGGTCTGGCGGACCTGAAGCTGGAGTTAAGCTGGCAGGAAACTTTGCCGCCGCTGCCCTCCATCCCGCCTTTTTACAACGATGCCGGTGAAAACACGGCCGTTTCCCCCGCCCTTGCCGTCTACCGTGGACCCGCTGAAAGCGTGCAGCTGCACTTCCACGATGCTGGCCTGGTGACAGTGCCGCTGGCAGTCCGGCCAGATGCCCCCGGCTCCGTGGCGCGCGGCACGGTTGTGCCTGTTTCAATTCTCAACGGCCGTTTCGAGGATGTCACCGTTACCAGCCTGGCGCCCCTGCTGCGGCGGCGCGGATACTTTTTACTCCACGCCTTTGGAGCGGTGAAAGAGGGCCGCGCCATCCTGCTGGTGGGTGCGTCCGGCAGCGGTAAAACGACCAGCGGTCTGCGCCTGCTGTTGGACGGTTGGGAGTTGTTGAGCAACGACGTGGTACTGCTTGAGGCGCGGGCCGACGGCGCTTATGCTCTGGCCATGCCCGACATAATTACCATCCGGCCGTTTACGCTGCAGCTCCTTCCCCGCCTGAGAGAGCATCTGGCTGCGGTCACCGATCGGCCGTTTGACGTGAGTGCCGAGACGCTGACCAACGGCCGTTGGGCCAATCCCGCGCCGATCACGGCCGTTTACTTCCCACAAATAACCGGCCAATCCACCAGCACGGCCGTACCGCTCAGCCGGGCGGTGTGCCTGGCACACCTGATGGAACAGAGCATAGACCAGTGGGATACGGCCGTCTTCCCCCAACACCTGGCGCTGTTACAAAGGCTCAGCCAGCAGGCAGCCGCCTACACCTTGCGCTTAGGCCAGGATCTCAGCGACCTTCCCCGCCTGCTGGCTGGTTAACGTCACCTTCTAATTTTCCAGAATTGAGCCGCGACTGGCGCTTTATGGGCCGCCAGACGTAAAGAACGCAGAGGACAAACCGGCCCCTCGCGGCGCTGTTCATCCTCTGCGTTCCCGGCGCACTGGGTGGTTAACTCAGTACGCTTGCAACAAAAAGTAACGTCTTAACCAATGCGATCAAAGCGCAGCACTTCCTGACCCCCGGCATTGCGAATGATTAATTGGCTGCCACTGATCTGGAAAGTTGCTGCGGCTTGCAGCGCAATCCGATAAGCATTTTCCTGCTGCATCAGCTCTTCACTGCAGGCAATCTGTGTGCTGGCCAGCGGCCCGATGCTGATGTTGCTGCCGTTGACCGTATAAGGACCATTCAACTGATTGCAGCCGCCGTTGGCATTCATTGTGCCATCTGCGCCGAAGAAGGCGGTAAGCACGGAACCGGCCACAGGCACGGTCCCACCGTTCATAGAAGCCAGACGCCAGTTGCTGTTGGACAGGGGGTTCGTTACATTAACCTGGATTGTCACCTGCCGCAGGACGACGCTTTGATCGGGCAGCAGCACGCGCATTTCATAAGTGGTGGTTTCCGTGGGACACACCTCTCGGGAGCCTTCGCCGGTCGCCGGGAAATTCTGATAAGGTTCGCCTAAGGGATAGACCCACACAGCCTGAATGTTGGCAACTTGCCAGCGCAGGGTGGTGCATTCACCCTGGTTGATGACCGTTCTGTCGGCGGTGAAGGAGATAGAAGGCGTGGCCGTTACCTGAGGAGTCATCGTGGGCGTGGGTGTGGCCGTATTGGAGGGCGTCGGCGTTGGCGGTGCAGGAATAACCGGCACATTGTTGGCGTTGGTGGCGTTGATAAATTGCGCGGAGACCCAGCCCTGGGCATTGGGGGCATTGGGCGCAAAGACTACCCACCACAACCCATCGACACTGCGCCCGGTGATGCGCCCTTGTGTGCCGAAAGGCGCGACGCCGATGACCGGATACACATCGCCGGGACCGGTACGCACATTGACACCATTGCGTGCTGTAACTTCCCCTGTGGGAGTTTGTGGTTCGGCGGTGGGTAAGACGATAGGTCTGTTGGGCGTAGGACTGGACTCAGACGGCGCCGGTTGTGTGGGCTGGGCGGTCAACTCCTGGGTAGGCATGACAACGGCCGTCGGCGTTGCGTCCGTCATCTCTCCGCCCTGATCACCGCGCAGCATAAAGGCAGCAATAATTGCTACCACACCGACAACAATCAATACCACTACCAGGCCGATGAGGATATAGAGTAAGGTATTAGGGTTATTCTTCTTGTTTTCGTCTTGTGGTTCCATGGTTCCTCCTGGATGAAAAAGATGTGCGGCCTTTGAGCATTCGAGAACAGCGTTGTCCTGCCAACAGCAAACAGCAGACGCCGGCCTGTACTGGCGGCCTGCTGCCTGCTAAGTTCAACAAATATCCCTGTGAAGTTTCAAAGGTCCGGGAGACTTTACTACTTTATGACCAATGAGGCAATCATAATATCCAGCTTATCCAGGTCCGGCTGCCAGGCGGAGGGCGGCAGATCGTTTAAAGTTGTTTTGATTTCTTGCAGATAAGCATCGTAAGTTGAGGGGTTGGTAGCCTGCGCTTTGACGTCTTCGGCGGTTTCCTCGAACGTAGCCGGCAGTGTTTCGGTCTCGACTGGCCAGACGAGCGAAACGTAGAACTTGCCATCCTGGCTCAGACCCTGATAGTAATAGGCCGTGGTCTCATTGGTCCAGGGACCAATGGCCTGGCGGTTGGGCGAATCGGAAACGTAGCGCACGCCCATGCCCTGGGTGAAGTTTAAATCGGTGAACTGCACCCAGCGGTCCATGAAACCCAGGGGAGAGGGCAGGAAGGGCATGGGATTATCCGGCGTATCCACACGGCCGTTTGCCTCCGCCATCAACGCCTCCAGCCGATCTATCTCCACAGCCGCCGCGTCTCCCGCCACGTTACGATAGCCCTGTACCGGGAAGATGTACAGGCGACGGCCGTTATTTGCCAGCACCTCTTGGGGATCCTCACCGTCGAAAGTAACCAGGATGTGCGCAGGAATAGCCGTGCCACCTGAGTCGGCGGAGAAAGGCTCCCCTTCTTGCACCTGCCAGGCATAGGACTGGGCCACGCCCTGCACGTTCAGCTGAATATTCTGCCCTTCATCGGCCGGGGCGCTGCTGCTGTTGGCTGCGGCGGATTCCGCCAGCGCGCTGTCCGGCGCTGCCTGGAAGCGCATCGTGCCGCTGTCGAATTTCAGGTCGAATAACAGGTCATCGCCGTCCATAAACCACAGCGCCGCCGCGCTGAGATACTGTAAAAACTCCTCGGCTTGCGACTCTTCCGGGCAGGCGGCTGCGGTGAGGGGACCGGGCACAATAGACAAAGTGGTCTCATCGAGACTGTATACGCCGCCGCCCGTATTGCAGTCGGCCTGGATGAAGACACGGCCGTTACTGCCCAATCGTATCTGGTAACGCTCCGGCTCAGCAATCTCCTGCGGTCCGTCTTGCGGGCTGGTGAAGCTGGTCCACTGCCACACCTTGTCCAGAAGCATGTCCTCGGCCGTGATGATCGCCGTCGCTTGCGGCGTAACGGCCGTAACCGTGTCCGGCTCAACCGTCGGTGTAACGGTGGTTTCTTCCAAGGCCGATCCGCCGTTTTGCCAGTTCATCAGGCCGTCGTTGTCGGCCAGATAAAGCTGCAAACGGCCGTCTTCCAGCCCCACCTGATTAACCATGCCGAGCGCTTCCAGAAAGGTCTGGTCCAAAGAAGCATCGCCACAATAGGCTTTTGTCGATGGGCCGAGGGTGATGGTCAGCGTACGGCCGTCTAAAGTATACGTGCCGCCGACGCTGTTACAATCGGCCTGGATGTTTACCAGCCCATCGCTGCGCAGCACCATGCTGTACTTTTCCGGGTTGGGAACCAAAGTCTGTGTTACCGGCTGGCCGGCGCTGATGTCGGTCCATAACCAGAGAATGTCCACAATGTCCGCCTCATTTACCGGTGTTACCTCTGGCACAGGCGTGGGCGTGGGCGCTGTGGTAGCCGTGGGTGTCGGGGGGTTTTCGGCCGTGGGCGAGGTGAGCGGCGTATGGGTGATTTCTGGTTCTGAGGGGATATCCAGGGGAGGAATGGTCGGTGTAGGCGTGGTCTGTCCGCTGCAAGCTGTGGCAAACAATACCCACAGGCATAGAAACAGCAGCGATTGAAACTTCTTCATAGCCGATTTCCTCTTATAAACTGTAATAGATGATTAAGTAAACCGCAAAAGGTTTGGGAATTAGACCCGCAAGGTTTTACACTAATTTAGTCGAGTATCCTAGTTCAAACCCTTCGGGTCTTCTGAAAACTTTCTACTGATCACTTAGAACTATTCAGGCCAGAACCTGGACAACCAGTGAATTAATAATCATTCAATCAGGCAGTTTCTTTAGACCATCACAGTATATGATTGTGACGTAATCAGCCAGATTTGTAAAGACAGTGGGCTTGTAATATAGAGGTTCTGTAGGAAATCAGGCGGCTGCCACCCCATGAAACAGGAAGCGTGCTGCGTAACCAGAAAGAGCTTCACATATCACGCCTTACGCGTCACGCCCAACCCCCTATAATCCCCCAGACCCTCTGCAGACAACTTCAGGCATCTGACGGGCCAGGCTGCCAGCCGACCGTGGCTGCCCAGGCTTCGGCGGCAAAGTAGATCAGGTCAACGGCCGGATCTTTGACCTCAGGATACCGGGCCGGATCGGCCAGATGAGCGGCCAGGCGGCGTTTTAGCTCGGCATAAGCGGCGGCGGTAGCCGGGTGCGCCCGCAAATGATCCCGGAACAAGAGCGCGTACCGCTGATTGGGCCGTCCGGCCAGGCGCACGTGGGTGTTGCTGGGCCGCTGCGCCGCAGGATGCCGGAAAAACATCTTTTCCCAGTCGCTTTCCGGGCCAACGGCCGTTGGCGGCCGGTGATCGCGCGAGATGCCTGCCGGCTGGGTATACCCCAAAGCCAGCAGGCACTCGACCAACTGCCCATCAAATTGGGCGACGGTAATCTGCACGTCGATGATGTCTTTGGCGTCCAGGCCGGGCACCGAGGTAGAACCAATGTGGTCAATACGCACGGCCGTTTCCCCCAGTTCCCGGCGCAAGTCCCCGGCAATCGCCTGAAACTCTGCCGGCCAGCACGGCCGATAAGGCACAATCTCAACCATTATTCCTCCCGACCGGCCATTCGCCGGCCAGCACCGCGTAAGCATATTCGCTGCCCCAGCGCCCCTTAA
>ERZ795053.6577-NODE-6577-length-11521-cov-34.662742_pt1 | contig 11521 bp, 10 predicted proteins | sample MGYA00375137_ERZ795053 | MGnify/ENA primary metagenome ERZ795053 (study PRJEB30182, sample SAMN05720284) | activated sludge metagenome | isolation source: Anaerobic digester | place: Hong Kong | collected 2014-12-17 ... | reverse complement strand
AGTCGTGACCGGAATCACCAGCGGGTGTGACCGTCGGCACTGGTCGGGTGCTGGAATCGGACGGGAACGGCAACCCCGAACATGCCATGGCGGTTTTCGCGTGGTTCATATGGTCTTCGAGTCCTGGAAGGCGGGTCTGCCGGGCATGAACTCGATGCGGGCTCGGGGCTTATGGTGACGATCCGCACTCTGAAGTCATCGCCTTGTTTTGAATGATCTTCGTCACTGTAGGGAGCGGGGCATGGCATGACCACGTCGTGACCGTCGCCACTGTTGGAAACCGCGATGCTCTCCTAAAGTGCGCTCAACGACGGTCGCTATAGGAACCGTCGTCAATCACCGCAACTGACCAAGGAGCGCTTCCAAGTTTCTGGTGATCGTCCACGGCGGAGCTGACACCGTTCAACAAGCCCGTGACGTACTGGAAACCGTCGGCAGCGCCGATGCGCGGACCCATCCCGGAACTCTCCGACGCATCGAGTCATTCCGACTCTTGATCATTCATCCTCAACGACGGAGGCCATGATGAACATTCGCAAGACATTGCTCACCGTTACAGGCGTTGCCTTTGTGTCTTTATCGCTCACCGCGCTGGCCGTGGAACATAGTACCAACGAGCGCGCGTTCATGCGGTTGTCGGAAGATGGTTCCAAGGCCGCCCGTACCATCTCGCTGGCGCGCGTGGCCATTTTCGACGGGCAAACCCAGGAAGCGAAGACCCTGGTGGAACAGGCGAAAACCGCGCTGGGCGCCGCCGCCAAGGACGCCGATAAACTGGCGATCAAAGCGCCGAAGCACGACGATCTAGGGCCGATGGTTCCCATTGATGCTCGGCTGACGATGGCGGACGTCTATACCCTGACGCCCGAAAAGAAGGCTGAAATCGATAAGGTGAACGAGCATCTGAAAAAGGGTGAAACCAAGAAAGCCCTTGAAGTGCTGCGTCCGATTGATGTGCAGTTGACTCTGACCTCTTTGTTCATGCCGCTCGACCCGACCGCCAAGGCGGTGGATCAGGCCGGAAAGCTGTTGGCCGACAACAAATATTACGAAGCTAACCTGGCGCTCAAGAAAGCCGAGGATAGTTGGGTGACCGACTCCCAGAGCTTTGTGGATTATCTGGAAAAATTACCGGAATCCGGTAAGGGAACGGCCCATGCCGCGCCCGTCAATCCACCGGAAACCGCATCGAAAAAATCGGAAAAGTAACCGGGCGACCAGCGTTGCTTTTCTCGAACCCCTCCCGCCGGGAGGGGTACAACTCCAATATTTCCAGACGCATTTCATGCGTTGGCCTTGGAGATCTCCACCGGTTCAGTCATCGTTGCCTCCCGCTCCGCCAGTTCCGCCGCTTCCTCCGCGGTGTGGTGGGTCTTGCGCACCAGCAGCGTATAAGCCACCGGCACCACCGACAAGGTCAGCAGCGTCCCCAGCAGCAAGCCACCGACGATCACCCAACCGATCTGCTGACGGCTTTCCGCCCCCGCGCCCACCGCCAACGCCAAGGGAATGGCACCCAGCACCGTCGCCAGCGTGGTCATCAAGATCGGGCGTAGCCGCAGGGTCGCCGCTTCCAGTACCGCCGCCTGTCGATCCAATCCGGTCAGTCGCAATTGGTTGGCGAATTCCACGATCAGGATGCCGTTCTTGGTGATCAGTCCGACCAGCATGACCAGACCGATCTGACTGTAGACGTTCAGAGTGCCGCCGGTCAGGAACAGTGCCAGCAAAGCGCCGGTCATCGCCAGCGGTACGGTCAGCATGATCACGAAGGGTGAGATGAAACTCTCGAACTGGGCCGACAGCACCAAATAGATGAAGATCAGGGCCAACACGAAAGTCACATACAGCGTCGCACCGGACTCGCGGAATTCGCGCGACTGGCCGTCCAGCTCGGTCCGGGCGTGTTCCCCCAACACGTCCTTGGCCGTCTGATCCATGAAGTCCAAGGCTTCACCCAGGGTATAGCCAGGGGTGATGTTGGCGGAGATCACCGCCGCGCGCTGTCGATTGAAATGGTTCAGCTCCTTGGGCGCGACGGTTTCCCGTACTTCGACCAGATTCGAAAGTTGCACCAAACGTCCATCCTTGCCACGCACGAAGATCGCGGTCAGATCGGTCGGCTGCTCGCGGTCCTGGTCCTTGAGCTTCACCATCACGTCGTATTGCTGACCTTCGCGTTTGAAACGGGTCACCTGTCGACCACCGAGCAAGGTTTCCAGGGTGCGGCCGATTTCCTCCACGTCCGCGCCGACGGCGGCGATCTTGTCGCGCTTGAGCACGACCGATAGCTGCGGTTTGTTCAAGCGCAGGTCGGTATCCGGATTGATCATGCCGGGATAGGCGCGGACCTTGTTCATCATCGCGTCCACCAGTTTCTGCAATTCGGCGTAGCTGGTGGCCTGGATCACGAACTGCACCGCCGGATTGCGGAAGCTTTGTCCCAATGAAGGCGGATTGATCGGAAACGCCAAGACTCCCGGTAGCCCGCCGAACATCTTCGGCGCCAGTTCCTTGGTAATGTCCTGTTGCTTGCGTTGGCGTTCTTCCCAAGGTTTCAGGCGCACGAACGACAAGGCGCTGGTGACCGGATTCGGTTTCTCCAGCCCTGGCGCGACGAAGGAGAAGTAGGAAACCACCTCGGGAATGTTCTTGTAGAATTGTTCCAGTTGCCGGGCATAGCTGTCGGTATATTCCAGGGTCGAGCCTTCCGGGGCGACGATCACGCCAATGAACACCCCGCGATCTTCTAGCGGCGAGAGCTCCGACTTGAGGTGCAGGAACAGCCAGCCGGCCCCCACGCCGGTGGCGAAGAACACCAGCACGATCACCCAGCGCATCCTGAGGGCCTGGATCAACGCGTAGCGGTACCCACTGTTCATCGCCTCGAAAAAGCGTTCGCTCAATCTGAACAGCCAGTTGTGCCGGTTTTCGTGATGCAGCAGCTTCGAACACATCATCGGCGTCAGAGTCAGCGCGGTGAAGCCGGAAACGATGACCGCCGCCGCCACGGTGAAGGCGAACTCGGTGAACAACCGCCCGGTGTTGCCGGTCATGAACGCCAGCGGCGCGAACACCGCCGCCAGGGTCAGGGTCATGGCGACGATGGCGAAGGCAATTTCCTTGGCGCCTTGCAGGGCCGCCTTGAAGGGATGCAGACCGTTCTCGACGTGACGGTGAATGTTTTCCAGCATCACGATGGCATCGTCCACCACCAAACCGATGGCCAGCACCAATCCCAGCAGGGTCAGGGTGTTGATGGTGAAGCCCAAGGCATAGAGGAATACGAAGGAGCCGATCAGCGAGACCGGGATGGTCACGAAGGGGATCAGGGTCGCCCGCCAATTGCGCAGGAACAGGAAGATCACCGCCACCACCAGCACCAGCGCCTCGGCCATGGTGTGATAAACCGCTTCGATGGATTTTTCGATGAAGATCGATCCGTCGTAAGCGATCCTAATCTTCATGCCTTCCGGCAGGTTGGCGGTAATGTCCGGCAGCAGTTCCCGCACCGACCGCGCCACGCTGAGCGTATTGGCGGTGGACTGCTTGACCACGCCCAACCCGACCGAGGGATTACCATTGACCCGCACCGCGTTGCGGTCGTCCGCCGCGCCGATTTCCGCGTAACCGATATCGCGCAAGCGGATCGGATAGCCTTTGGATTCCTTGAGAATCAGGTCATTGAACTGCTCCGGGGTGCGCAAGTCCGATTCGGTCAGCACCGAGAATTCACGCTGATGCGATTCGATGCGGCCGGAGGGTAGTTCGACGTTCTGTTGCTTCAGGGCGTCTTCCACATCCTGCGGGGTGAGTCCGTAGGCGGCCATGCGGTCGCGATCCAGCCACAGGCGCATGGCATAGCGCCGTTCGCCGGCGATGATGACGCTGGCCACACCCGGCAAGGCCTGCAAACGATCGACGATGGTGCGGTCGGCGTAATCGGTGATTTCCAGGGCGCTGTGTCGGTCGCTGGAAAAGGCCAGCCACATGATGGCCTGGGCATCGGCTTCGATCTTGGCCACCACCGGATCATCGGTTTCGTCCGGCAATTGGCCGCGCACTCGCGCTACTCGGTCGCGCACGTCGTTGGCTGCGGCGTCCACGTCCCGCTCCAGCAGGAATTCGATCGTGATCTGGCTGACTTCCTCGCGGCTCACCGACTTGATGGTGCGGATGCCCTCGATGCCGGCCAGCGAATCCTCCAGTGGCTGGGTGACCTGACTTTCCATGATCTCGGCGCTGGCACCCGAATACACGGTGCGCACCGACACCACCGGCGCGTCGATATTAGGGTATTCGCGCACCGGTAGCCGTTGAAAGGAAATCACGCCGATCAGCACGATGGCCAGGCTCATCACCGTGGCCAGCACCGGGCGCTTGATGCAAAGTTCGGGAAGGAACATGGCGAACTAGCCCTTTGTGGCAGGCGCGGGTTGAGTCTCCGTTGGCGGTAGTACCTGTACCGCCGCGCCGTCGCGGATCTTCAATTGCCCATCGGTCACCACCAGATCGCCAGCGCTTAGACCTTCCAGGATTTCCACCAAGCCGGGCCGGCGCAGCCCCAGTTTGACGGGCGTCATGACCGCCTTGCCGTCCGCCACCCGGTAAACGAAAGTGGTCTGGCCCACCGGCACGATGGCTTGTTCCGGTACGACCAGGGTGTTTTCCCGCCGCTCCAGAATCAGGCTGACTCGGGCGAACAGGCCCGGCCGCAGCTGGTTGTGGGGGTTGGGCAGCCGCGCCCGCAGCAGTACGGTGCGGGTTTCCTCGTCCAGGGCCGGTTCGATGGCGTAAATGGTGCCTTCGAATCTTTGCTCGGGATAGGCATCCACCCGCGCCGCCAGCCGCTGGTCAACCGCCAGCCGTGCCAGGTAGGTTTCGGGTACCCGGAAATCCAGCTTCATCGCGCCGAGACTTTCCAGCGCGACGATATCGTCGCCCGGCTTGACGTAGGCGCCGGGGCTGATCTTGCGCAGACCGATCATGCCATCGAACGGTGCCCGAATCACGGTCTTGCTCAGGCGCACCCGATTGAGTTCCTGCTGAGCGCGCGCCGTATCCAGTTTGGCCTTGGCTTCATCGAGATTCTGCTGACTGGCGAGTTGCTGGCGATCCATGTCCTGCAAACGTCGGTAACTGCTTTGCTCCAAGGCGAGTTGCGCGGCGCTACTGGCCAGTTGTGCCTGGTATTCCTCCTGGTCCAGCGTCACCAGCGGTTCGCCTTGGCGTATTTTCTGGCCTTCCCGGAAATGGATGGTTTCCACCCGACCTGCGATCTCCGGGCGAACCATCACGGTTTCGTCGGCGCGTAGGGTGCCGACCGCCGTGACTTCGACATTCAGCGTGGCATGGGTTGCCGGCGCGGCCTTGACCGGCAACGGAGGCATGGCCTTCGTCTGGGCCAAGACTGCAAGAGGGCTCATCGAAACAATAACGAAGGCGGTGCCTAACACCGCCCGTTTCAGCCTAATGTGCATGACGGTTTTTCGCCTTGGAGGCCTGTGAGAGTGGATGCGGCGCGAAGTCTAGGGAAACAACAACGCGCCAACGATGGCATATAGCAACGCTGGCAGCAGGTTGCCCACATGAATCCGGCCGATTTCCAACAGATTGATGCCAATGCCGAGAATCAGCAGCCCGCCGGTGGCGTTGACGGCGTCCAGCACCGCCGGTTGCGACAGGAACGTCAGCTGCGCCGCCAACAGGGTGATGCCGCCCTGTACCAGGAGCACCGGCAAGGCGGAGAACATCACCCCGACCCCCAACGACGAAGCCAGCGCCACCGAGGCGACGCCATCCAGCAAGGACTTGACCAGCAGCACGCTGGGGTCGCCGATGGTGCCGTCCTGAATCGAGCCGACGATGGTCATGGCGCCGGTCAGATACAGCAGGGTGGCGGTGACGAAGCCTTCGACGAAGCGGCTGGAGTTGGAACGCAAGGTCCGGCTCAGGGTTTCGGCCAGGTTATCCAGCCGCTGTTCGATGCGCAGCAGTTCGCCGGTGACGCCGCCCAACAGCAGACAACCGATCGCCAGCAGGGTGTGTTGAGCCTCCAGCGCCATGCGCAGGCCGATGGCGACCACGGCCAGCCCCAGCGCCTGCATCAACACGATCTTGATGCGTTCCGGCAGTCGCGTTCCGGCCGCCAAGCCGATGGCACTGCCCGCCACCACCGCGCCGGTGTTCACCAGGGTGCCAATCATCATCTGTTCTCCCAGGTTGCCCGCGAGTGTTTGAGCACCGCCTTCAACCCAGCAGCATCTTGACACCCACCAGCGTCAGAAACGCGGCGAACACCTTCTTTAGCATTTCGGTGGGCAGGGTATGGGCCAGCTTCGCGCCCAGCGGCGCCGACAACATGCTGGTCAGCGTGATCCCGACCAGCGCCGGGCCGTAGACGTAACCCAGGCTCCAATCGGGCCGGCCGGCGGCGTTCAGCCCGGTGACGACGAAGCCCAGCGCGCCGGCCAGCGCGATCGGCAGACCGCAGGCGGAAGAGGTGGCCACCGCCTGGCGGATCGCGGTATTGCACCAGGTCAGGAAGGGCACGGTCAGCGAGCCACCGCCGATGCCGACGATGGCCGAAACCGCGCCGATCACGCCGCCGGCGGTCAGCATGCCGGCCGTGCCGGGCAGCTCGCGATGCGGCGCCGGCTTGGCGCCGAAACCCATCTGCGCCGCCACCGTCAACACGAACACGGCGAATACCTTGCTCAACACCGCGCTGGGCAGGGCGTCGGCGATGGCCGCGCCCAGCCAGGCGCCCACGACGATGCCCGGTGTCAGTCGCCAGAAGATCGGCCACAGCACCGCGCCCCGTCGGTGGTGGGCGCGCACCGAGGAAATCGAGGTGACGACGATGGTCGCCAGCGAAGTACCGATGGCTAGATGCATGACGATGGCGTCGTCGACCTGCTGGTGATGGAAAATCCAGGCCAGGGCCGGCACGATGATCAATCCGCCGCCCACGCCGAGCAGGCCGGCCATGACGCCGGCGAACAGGCCCAGCGTCAGATAGAACAACAGCGTCGACAGGATCGCTTCCAAGATCGGGTTATCCTTGTTGCATCAATATTGCCGAGGAGGAGCGCGTCGCCGATCTATGCTAAATTTTGCCTCGAATCGGCCGCCGAACCCACATTAATGCGCGGCGCTATTGTAAGGGCGAATCATCGGGCATGTCCCCGCCCCGACAACGATCATTCCGTGGCGCCGGTCCGCCGCGGCGGCATAAGAACAGCGAGGAGCAGGCACAGACATGAAAGTTCAAAAAATCTGCGTGTTGGGTGGCACGGGCTTCGTCGGCCGGCATCTGGTCGCACGGTTGGCCAATCGAGGGTATCCGGTCAAGGTCCTGACGCGCTATCCGCATCGGCATCGGGAAATCGGGGTGTTGCCCGGCACGGAACTGGTCGAGGCGGACGTACATGATCCCACGGTACTCCAACAACACTTCGCCGGCTGTAACATCGTCATCAACCTGGTCGGCGTCCTGCACGAATACTCGCGGCAAAGCTTCCGCGCCGTTCATGTCGAACTGCCCGGCAAAGTGGCGGAAGCCTGCCATGCGGCCGGGGTCAAGCGCCTGCTGCACATGAGCGCGCTGGGTGCCGACGCCGCCAAGGGACCGAGTCAGTATCTGTTCAGCAAGGGCGAGGGCGAACAGAAAGTCATGCAGGCCAAGGATCTGGCCGTGACCGTTTTCAAGCCCTCGATCATCTTCGGGCCGGACGACAATTTCTTCAACCAGTTCGCCAACATGCTCAAGCTGGCCCGCATACTGCCCTTGGCCTGTCCAAACTCCCGCTTTGCCCCGGTCTATGTCGGCGACGTGGCGCAAGCGTTCGAAACGGCGTTGGAAAACGATGCGACCATCGGCCAGAGTTACGAGTTGTGCGGACCGCGCGTCTATACCTTCAAGGAACTGGTCGAGGATATCGCCCGGATGCTGGAACTGAAGCGGCGGGTCGTCGGCCTGCCGGATTCGCTGGCCCGGTTGCAGGGCAGGATTCTCGGCCTGCTGCCGGTGAAAATCTTTACCACCGACAATTTCCTTTCCCTGCAGGTGGACAGCGTCTGCTCCCGCAACGGGATGGAAGCGATCGGCATCGTCCCTCGTTCGGTCGAGAGCATCATGCCGATGTATTTTGCGCAGCAAACCCAGCGTCGCCGCTACGATGCTTTTCGTAGGACCGCTCGGCGCGGATAGAGCCGGGTGGCGGCGGTATTGACCCATCCCCGTCCTATTGGGACGGGGTATCCTGAGTCTCGACGAGCTCGGATTCCCGCCTCGATGAATTGAACGTAACCAGATAGTGCGGGATAGCCGTGCCGAGGTAGAAAGGCGTAGTGGGCGCCTTGCCCGGTTGGTCCGGGTGAAGGCAAGGGGTTAGATCTGTCGGCGCGCTTGCCGGAGTTGACCGGATTCGTGGCGGCCACAGTAGGTGATGGCCTGTCGGCGTACGAACTGGAGCGTGGTTTGTGACTGCGTCTGTTTGTCGCTGGGTCACGATCTGTAAGCGGCGTATTTTTGCCTTGGCGGACGATGAGGATTGCGGCGAAACCCTGACGTTGACCGACGAGCGAGTGATCAAACACTGGTCTGATCCCCATGGTTGACCCTGTCCATCATCAATATTTTGGCGACTTCACCCTGACACGGGTGACCTACGAGACGTGGGAAGACCAGCGGATCGAGGCGGTACCGCTGGATGCCTAGCTGAGATTACCCGAGGACCAGTGTTCTCAGCCGTCGCCACCCACGACCACACTCGGGAACCGAAGCCGGATTACAGACACGCAGCTACGCTATCATCAACTATCGGCTTGGGACGATACAGGACGGAGATCATGGTCGCGATCGTGATTAATGTCGTGTGGGGATCGATAAGCGCCGCGCTCATGCCGAGCTACTCTACGTTTGCTCCTTGGTGGCGGAGGCGGGCGCCTGTCGGAATCAAGAGTGCGACCATCGTAAGGTTCATCATGATGATTGCGCTGTTGGTTGCACCCACGACAGTATCCGCGCAGGCACGGGACAGCGAAAGCGCATCGCATCGCGTCGTCATCCTGAACACAGCCGACCCCTATCTGCCGGCATTCCTCGCGCTGGATCGCGGCTTGCGTGAGGCCATCACCCGCGCAGAGCACGGAGTGCCCACCGAGCTCTATGCCGAAACGCTCGATATGTTCCGTTTTCCGCGGACGTTGCTCGCGGAAGATGTAGTTGCGCTGCTACGCAAAAAATATCATGACCTGAAGGTGGACGTGATCGTCGCGGCCGGGTCGATCGCGTTCGATTTCGCCCAGCGCTACCGCGCGGAAATCTGGCCGGGCGCGGCAATCGTTTTTCACAGCGTGCCGGCCGCCTCACTGGAAAAACGTGGCCTCGATCCGCACATGATCGGTGTTCCGAGCCGACTTGAGTTCGGACAGACGCTCGATCTCGCATTACGTTTACGGCCCACGACGCGACGAGTTGTCGTTGTCGCCGGCATTGCCGAACCGGACAGCACGCACTTGTCACTCATGCGGACATTGCTTGAGCATTACGCGGGAAAACTGGAGATTCAGTACCTCACCGGTCTCACGCTCGCCGAGACGATCGCGGCGGTGGGTATGCTTCCTTCGGACGCAATAGTGCTCTATTTAACGATGTTTCGCGATGGCGACGGCGTACCGCTGGTACCACGCGACGTGCTGACGCAGGTCGCGGCGGTTTCGCGAGCTCCCGTCTTTGGCGTGCACGAAACCTATCTCGGCCATGGAATCGCCGCTGGCTCGATCGCGAGCTACGCGGCACAGGGTCGGCGCGCGGGCGAGCTGGTCGCCCGGGTGCTGAATGGCGCGGACCCTTCCGCAATCGGTGCCCAGGCGCCGGTGGAGTCTGGCTGTATCGCCGACTGGCGGCAGCTGCGCCACTGGGGCATCGACGAGGCTCTGTTGCCTGCGGACTGCGAGGTCCGGTTCAAGGAGGTCACGACTTGGGATCGTTATTATGGGCAGATCCTCGCCGCACTGGCTGTGATCCTGGTACAGACGTCGTTGATCGCGGCGTTGCTGCTGCATCGTCGGAGGCTGCGTCGAGCCCAAACCACCTTGGCGGACGAGTATGCCCGACGCACGCGAGCGGAAGGGCTTGCGGCCCGATTACGCGAAAGGCTGGCACGATTCGGCAAGGAGCGCAGTTTGGGTACCATGGCCACCTTGATCTCCCACGAGATCAATCAGCCTCTGATCGCGATCCAGAACTATGCGCAGGCAGCCAAGCGGCGCCTCCAGAACAATGTCGACGACAAACCAAAACTCATCGAACTTTTCGCGAAGATCGAGGAACAGGCGGAGCGGGCGGGGACCATCACCCAGCGTGTTCGGTCGCTGGTCGGCACGAGCGATGTGCGGTTGCTGGTAGTGTCTCTTCATCCCTTGGTCGAAGAGGTCATCCGGATGATGGAACCGGAGATCGAACACCGGGAGTGTCGTATCGCATACGAGCCTGCGAGCGATCTCCCCACGATTCTTGCCGACTCTTTGCAAGTTCAGCTCGTCTTGGTCAATCTTTTGCGAAATGCGATGCGAAGTATTTGCTCGAACGAGCGATATGACAAACGGATATCCATCGACGCGGACGCGATTAATGATCGAGAAGTACAGGTCAGCGTGATGGATTGGGGGCACGGGGTTCCACCGGACCGGGTCGCGGACATCTTCGAGCCCCTCTATTCCGGCACCAGCGGCGGCATGGGCATGGGGCTTGCGATTTCCCAAGCGATCATTGAAGCCCATGGAGGGCGGCTCTGGTACGAACCGAACCCGACTGGTGGCGCCATTTTCCGATTCACCTTGCGAGGGTCCGGTTCATGAGGAACGCACGGGAGCAAATGGTATTCATCGTCGATGACGATGCCGCGGTGCGTGATTCGGTCCAGGAATTGGTCGAATCCATTGGTCTGCGGGCGGAGGGTTACGCCTCGGCGTTCGCGTTTCTGGATAGCTTCCAGCCGCGGCACTCGGGTTGTCTGGTGCTCGACGTGCGGATGGCCGCAATGAGTGGTCTGGCCCTGCAAGAGAGGCTGAACGAGTTGGGGTTCAAAATTCCGGTCATCATGCTGACCGGTCACGGTGACGTCCCGATGGCGGTTCAGGCGATGAAGGCTGGCGCCGTCGATTTCATTCAGAAGCCCTACCGGGATCAAGCCTTGTTGGATAGCATCAACGCCGCCTTGGTTTTGGATGCGGACGCCAGACACTCGTCCAACGCGGCGGAGTCTCTCGAACACCAGCTTGCCACCTTGACGGAACGAGAACGAGAGGTGCTCAATCAGACTCTTACGGGCTCGACCAGCAAGGAGATTGCCCGCGAGTTGAGTGTCAGCCCACGGACCGTGGAGGCGCACCGTCAGAACCTCTTACGTAAGCTGAGAATCGGTACCGTTAAGGAGCTGATGCTTTATTTGATTCCTTAGAGCCTGTTCATGATCTTTTGAGGAGAAGAACGAGGAAGGCCAAGACAACCATG
>ERZ795053.6576-NODE-6576-length-11522-cov-5.005407_pt1 | contig 11522 bp, 5 predicted proteins | sample MGYA00375137_ERZ795053 | MGnify/ENA primary metagenome ERZ795053 (study PRJEB30182, sample SAMN05720284) | activated sludge metagenome | isolation source: Anaerobic digester | place: Hong Kong | collected 2014-12-17 ... | reverse complement strand
TATCTGTGGGTTGACCTGACCATAGATTGCAGCATCCCACAGGGCAAAGACGGTGCTGGTGCTGCCCTCTTCGGCGGCTGCCGCACCGGCTTCCATGCAGGCCACATTGGCGTCGGTCACCAAAGCGCCGCTCAGCACATCGAAGACCACGCCCTCAGGGTCAATCAGCACGACGTCGCCGCTGCTGGTCACGGTGCTGTCACCACAGACCACGGTCAGCGTCATCGCCGCCGGCTCAGCGTTGCGGGGACCGGTACGGAAGATGGCGGTGTAGATGCCGTCGCCGTCGTCATCGGTCAGGGTCAAGACCGCAGCGATCCCGTCGACGGCCAATGTTACCTCGGCGTTGCCATCCGCACAGCAGATCTCCACAGAAACCGTATAGGTCGTGTTGGGCCGCAGGTTCAGGTTCCAGCCGGTGCCGTCAAGGCGACCATCGGTATCCTTGGGCTGACGGACGCGTCCACGCTCATCGGTGAAGGTCAGGCTAATCGGGTTCCAGAGCAATGTGCTGTCCACAATCAGATCGACTGACTTGGACGGCGCACTGCTGGCACTGCCAATCCGGGCCACGGCATAGACGGTGTGGCGGCCATCGTCGAGCTTGAGGCTGTGGCGCCAACGGCCATGCACGTCCGCGGTGACGGTGGCCGCCACGGTCTCATCCAGATGCAAATCGACTTCGGCACCGGGATCGGCCAACCCGATAATCTCGACCTCGTTGCGGCAGGTGCTGCCATCAATCGGGCTGAGAATACGGGGGGACCGCAGACCAATCGTCACTCGTGCCTTCGCCTCGTTGTTGTCGGTATTGGCATCGTTTTGCGCATTGACCACCACCGTATTGGTGATCGTGTTGCCGGTGAGGGTCAACTGGCGGGTCGCCATGATGATGGCGATTCTGCCACTCGCACCCGGCGCCACTTCCCCGGCACGGAAGACGAGACTCCGGCCATCGATGGCGTAAGGAATTTCCGGTGCCGTGCGCACATCGATCAAGACAGCGTTGAGATCGACCTCCCGGTCGAGGAAGTCCCGTAGGATGACCTGCTGAGCAGGGGCATCGCCGATGTTATGATACTCGATCGCCCAGGCCACTTTGCTGACGACGGAGCCATTTTCCGGGTTGAATTCCTGCTGGACACGACCGGCTTTGCGCACGGCCATGTCGGCGCCATTCGGCTCCTGGTCCGGGCGCAGCAGATAATCCTCAGTTTCGCCAAAGCGGTAGACCTTACCACGGAAATCACTAAAGCGGACGTCGCCATCCTGCAAGGGCAGTTCATCGGGTGCAGCGGTCAACTTGACCCGCAGCCACGCCGGTTGGTCGGTCAGGTCCGTGGGCCAGGCAACGAGACCGGTCGGCACGATGATGGTGTTGACACCGGGCACGAGCATTGTCGGATTGACGACGTGGTTGATGACAATGTGTTCGAGCGCACGCCCAGCCGGGGCCGTAGCGGTGGCGGGGCAATCGAAGATGTCACCGCCTTGGCCATTACGATTGGAATCGACCCAGATGTTGAGGTGGCCGTTGAGATTATTTGCGATCATGTACGCCTTCATCGCTGGGGTCACAAAGACCTGCACCGGAATGCGGGTCGCTTCACAATGGGTAAAGTTGACCAGATCCGGGCGGATACCATCGTCGTAGCGGTCACGGTTGGCAACGCCGGCGGGTGGCACAATGTTGTTGATGCCATCCTGATCCGGGCCAACATCGACACCCAGTTCAAAGCTCACCCTTTCGCCCAGGTGCAGCGGCCAGGCGTTCCAGTGCAACGGACCCCGGTTGCCGGGCAAGGTTGGGTCGTTGGTGACCGGGAAGTTGGCGGGCACGCCGGGATAGGCGTCCATAGCGACGCCGAAGTGATTCGTGCTGTCGGGGCCGTCACCCAGGTCACTGCGCCGCAGGAGGAAATGCACAATGAGGCGGCGCAGCACATTCGGATCGGGGCAGATGCGGTCTTCTTCACCGAGCAGACAGAGCTTGACCGCGCTCAGACCTTGCAGTTCCTGGTCCGGTGCAACTTCGCTGCGATCGGGGTTGGAAATCGGCAGATCAATTGTTTTACTTTCGCCCGGTTCCAGGTGGATACGCAGGATGCGACCGCCATCGTTGGTGTCAGTTGGCATCTCTTCGGTAGTCGTGCGGCTGTTGTCGCCATTGTCGGGGTCGGCAGCGACGACTGTCCATTCAATCTTCTCAAAGCTAAAGCCGAGGGTCACAGCGGTTGCGTTGTTATTCTTCACCACGGTGCGGACAACGGTGTGGGTGCCCGGAACATAGCCGGCGATTGCGTTTTCGTCGCCTGTGCCAGTCAGGGCGGCGGCACCAATGGGATCCGCGTCGACGCCTGGTTCATCAACAACAGCATCCTCAATCGCTCGTTCACGCAGGGCGAGGTAGCGGCGGATCTCGATATTGTCCAGACCGAGTTCCAGACAGTGCACTTTGAAAGCCGCGTCGGCGCTGATGCGCGTGCCATCGGTCTGGCGGGCATAGACAACATTGCGGATCTCCTTCTGCACGCCGCCAAAACAGCGCTCAACCTTGACCGGGAAGGTGATCTGCACCTTGGTGCCGGCGTCGATCAGGCCGGCCCAACCGAGGCTTGTCGGATCAACGTGCACCGTTACCGGGCTGATGCGGCCATCGACCGCAACTTGGGGGCGACCAGCCAGATGCACGCCACTGGGCAGCGTATCCGAGACGACGGTGGCCGCCGGGGCGGAACCACCGATGTGGGCCAGTTGAATGGTGTAGGTCACCGTGTCGCCGGGACGGACAATATTGCCGGTGACATCGGCACCGAATGCGACGCCTTTGCGCAGTTCGAGCGTACCTGGTTCGCCCTGAGGTGCGGGCCGTTGCAGATAATCCTCGGTCTCACCAAAGCGGTAGCCGTTGGGATGTTGTGGACCACGGCCATCGGCGGGTGTGGTCGCGGTCGGCTTGACGGCTGGACGCTCGCTTAGCATGAAGCGCATCCAGTGCGCGGCATCGGGCGTTTTATTCATCACGGCCAGCGTATTGACCGCGATATCTCGGAAACCACCGGCGGGAATCGCCGTCATATCGACAACAAAGTCCTGGACGATCCACTCATGTGCCGCATAGATGGGGCTGTTGGGATCGCGCTGACACTTGTCAACATCGGCCCAGTCGCCGTCGCGATTGCCGTCAAACCAGACGTTGAGGTACATCTTCTCGAGCGTCGGCGTCATGGCGTGCGAAACACGGATGTCGAGCGTGGTGCGTTGGCAGTCGACAAAGGTGGCGTTGCGGTTGAGCCAGCCATCGTCGCCACGGTCGCGGTTGGCCACGTCAGCCGGGCCGGCCGGGGTCAAAATGATGTTATTGACGCCGTCCATGTCGGCACCCTGATCCGCTTCCCGTTCCGCCGAGGCGTGGTCGCCGAGCCAACCTTCGCCATGCTCGTTGAAGTGCAGGGGGCCGGAGGGCGCGCCGGTCGGGTCGTTCCAGACCGTCGGGAAGTTGCCCGCGGTACCCGCAGCGGGATAGGCGGTGTTGGCAATGCCGTGGTGGTTGGTGCTGTCGGGCGCGTCACCGAGGTCGGGGTGGGGACGGGCGCCGGGGTTCACGGGGTCATCGGGTTGATCATCAATTTCATATTCAATCAGCAGTTCCGGCGCGGTGCCCGTCTCTTTGGCGTGGAAGTAGACGCCGGGATCGCCAGTGGTGAGCATGAGGCCGTAGTTGGGCGCCACGCCGCGGTGCCATTCGCGCACAGTCGCCGTCACATTCCACTCGATGATGACATAGCCGGAGACCACCGCCGATGCACCGGTTGCAGTGGCCGTGGGTGCAGTCGCCGGGGTGACAGTGGCTTCATCCCACGCGCCATCAACACGGCTGACGCTAACGGTACTGGAACCGGTGCCGATGATGTCGTTGGGCAGCAGCCGCAACCTGGCGCTGAGAATGCGGGAGGCGGCAGGCAAGCCAGAGATATCAAAACTGACCAGCGCCTGTGCCCCTGGTGTCACGCCAAGGGGACCACTGCCGTAGTTGGTCGTGGGTTGACTGGCGACGAGATAGGCATCACCGTTGGTCGGAATGGTAACGGGGGGAAATGGCATGGCGTAGGCTGCCGACCAACGGCTGTTCCAGGTAACGAGGATGATCAACATGACGACAAACAGACGCCACGGCGATTGCGCGGTGGCCAACGCTGTTCGTTGTTCTACTATCCGTGGTTCTAGCATACGTGCACGGGGTATATTCATCGTTCTTTTCCTTTCATGAACTGTTGACTCTGACGATGGCGGGATGCCGAAACTTGTGTCAATTGCCAGTCCGCGCGCTGCGCCAACCGCGATTGACACAATTCTTGCGATACCGCCCTAATGATCGACTTGCTGCGTGGCGTGTGCGGTGGGTGGGCTGGCGTGGTTGTAGTGTACAGAGGGAAAACAGAATGTACTGGCAGTGGGTGTGGCCCAATCGGCTCAAATCGGCTCAGCCGCGCGTTCGATAGCAATACGCTGTTGATGCGAGTTTGCAATTGCCGGAGCGAAATGCTTTGAAGGCATTGGAGAATATGTTATACTCGCGCTAGAAGGTTCACCATCTGTACTTGCGCCATAGCGTTTCAATTTTGCAATGTTCGCACTGCTTGTTCGGACTTACCTTTTGCGCCCGGGGCGCCCAGTTGCAGGCGGTACAGCACGAATTGTGTCAATTGCCACTGACGCAGCGCGTGGATTGGCGGTTGACACAAGGTTCGACATACCGCCCTGGGGAACCCGTATCAGCAAAGCGCTATCTCTGTGAATAACCGATGAATCGTCGTCAACTTATCTTTATCATTCTCTTCAACGCTATCATTAGCCTGGTCATTGCACTCGTTGTCGTATGGGCAGTTGAGTCTCGGCGCCCGGATTCGGAAGTGCTACAGATCCTCGCCACGCCGCCATTGGCGCTGCCCGTGAGCCAGCCGACGGCCGCAGTGGTGAATGCGCCCGCAGTCGATGCCAGTGCGACGGCGACAGTACAGCCGGCGACAACAGCAGAAGCCGCGGTGGAAGTCGGCGACACAGAGGTGTACGTCGTACAGTCCGGTGACAGTCTCTCCTCCATCGCCGACCGTTTTCGCGTGCCGATTGATACCTTGGTGCGGCTCAATGAATTGCCGAATCCGGACTATGTCTTTGTTGGGCAACGGCTGTTGATCCCGGTGGGTGGCGGGAACGAGGCAGGTGCACCGGTGGCAACGGCCACTGCCGGCGATGAACCGATCACACAAGGGGTGATCATCCGCATTGTAGAGGGACCGGGGGATCTGCTTGCGGAAGCCGTGCAGATCGTGAATGATCTCAATCGCGCAGTTAATTTGGCCGGATGGGTGCTTGACCAAGAAGGTGGACCAAGCTATACCTTTGGCAATATTTTGCTCTTTGCCGGCAACTATGTCTGGCTCCACACCCGAAGTGGCGAAGATACCACCATTGCCGTTTACTGGAATCAAGAAAACGCAGCATGGAGTAGCGGAAGCGTTTTACGCCTACGCAACCCCCAAGGCACCGTCGTTTCAACCTTTACGGTGCCGTAATAGATTGAGGATACATTTCTATGGCAGAAGAAAACAATAACGACCGCAGCGGTGGAGAAGAACATTCAGGGAAACGTCGCTACTATCGCCGTCGCAGAAATTCAAACGAGGGTACCGGCTCGTCGGAACGGAGCAGTGGTGAAGGTGGCGCCAGAAAGCGGCGCAAGAGTCGATCCGGTGAGGGCAAAGCGGAAGAGACACGGAGCTCGTCGAGCCGCAGCCGTTCGGGTACACGTCGGCGCACGCGTCGTTCCCGCAGCAGTAATCGACGCAGTGACGGTGGCAACGATGTACAGAATCATAACGAGCAAGAATCTCGCACAACCCAGGAAGCCGATCGCACAAGAGAGGAACCCAGAGAGAGCCGACGATCGGATCGTTCCCGCCGTGGCAGCCGTTCCGACCGCGGTGACAGCAACCGGCGCAGCCGCAACCGGCGACGCCGTCGCTCCTCGTCAAACCAGCCGCCCGTCGAGGCAGTACCCGTCGTTTCCGAGTCGATTATTGATGCGATCGAACATGAGTATCAGCAACCAAAATCTGTCTTTGTGTATACCCATGTCAGCCGGCCAAGCCAACAGGGGTTGAGCGATTATCGCGGGGAACATTTCCCTCGCGTGGGTCGTACCTTGAACGATTTTTCGGTCGATATCTCGTCGCTCATTGACAAAGAAGGCAACCTCCGCCTGTTTGGGGCCTTCCAGCGCGACGAAAAGGATGAAGCAGAGAGTGCACGCCACGCCGAAGCCTATGTGGATGGTGAGTGGGAAGAGGAAACAGACTCGTAGGAGAACACACCTTGCGACCTGTCATTGGGATGTGTCCCATTCTTGGGATCTGCTCAGTCGTTCTCAGTACAAAAGTTATTGGCTCATATCGGTATGCGACTGAAGTTACCATCTTTTTCTGAGAGAATTTCCGATAATTTCAGTCAGTCGCCCATATGAGCGAAGTTATTTTGGGCTAGCAAACTCAATCAAGGAAGAGGGATATTGTGGCTCCAGTGGTATCAATTACACAGTTAAAGGATCATGTGGGTCAGGAAGTGACCCTGCAAGGGTGGCTCTATCACAAGACTGGCAAGGGCAAGCTGCAATTCTTACAGGTGCGTGACGGCACGGGGATCTGTCAGGCTGTCGTCTTTCGCGGCAATGTGAGCGATGAAGATTTTGAGAAGGGCAAACAGCTTACCCAGGAGAGCAGCCTGCGTGTCACGGGGCTCGTCAAAGCCGAGGAGCGGGCGCCTGGGATTCCCGGCGGGTTTGAAATGGAGGTGTATGCGCTGGAAATTGTCCAGATTGCTGATGTCTATCCCATTTCCCCGAAAGAGCACGGCGTGGAATTTTTGATGCAGAATCGCCATCTCTGGCTGCGTTCGTCCAAACAATGGGCGGCGATGCGGGTACGCGCCGTCATCGTACAAGCCATCCGCGAATGGCTCGACACCAATGGCTATCTCAACGTCGACACTCCAATTCTGACCCCGGCAGCAGCCGAAGGAACAACGACCCTCTTTGGCATCGACTACCACGGGGAACCGGCCTACTTGGCACAGACGGGACAGCTTTACAACGAAGCCAACATCTTCGCCTTTGGCAAGGTGTACTGCTTTGGCCCCACCTTCCGCGCCGAAAAGAGCAAAACGCGGCGCCATTTACAGGAATTTTGGATGGTGGAGCCGGAGATTGCCTTCTGCGATCTAGAAGGGTTGATGGAAGTCGAAGAGCAGTTTGTGAGCCATATCGTGCAACGTTGTCTGCGCGATTGTGCGCCGGAATTGCAGGTGCTGGAACGCGATTTGAGCCACTTGCAAAATGTGATCCCGCCCTTCCCACGCATTCACTACGATGATGCAGTGGCCATGATTAACCGGGCCGTGGCCGCCGGCGAACTTGTCCCTGGGTACGATGACCCCGTGCCCACTATTGCCTGGGGCGACGACTTCGGCAGTCCCCATGAGACCTACATCGCCGCCCAATTCGACAAGCCGGTCTTTGTCCACCATTATCCCACCCAGGTCAAAGCGTTCTACATGGAACCGGAGGCCGATCGGCCCGAAGTTTGTCGCAGTGTTGATCTGTTGGCGCCCGAGGGGTATGGGGAAATTATCGGTGGCAGCGAGCGAATGAGCGATCCGGAAAAGCTGATTGCCGCCATCCAGCAGCATGGGCTTCCCCAGGAAGTCTACGAGTGGTACCTCGACCTACGGCGTTATGGTTCAGTAGTTCACAGTGGCTTTGGCCTGGGCGTCGAACGCACAGTTGCCTGGGTCTGTGGCCTTGATCATGTTCGGGAGACGATTGCATTCCCACGCACATTGAACAATTTACGCCCATAACAGCACAGACGGCAGGTGTGCAAGCGCCAGGTTGCAGGTAACGATATAGCCTGGTTGATATTGCTTGCACATCGCTCATCTGCCGAAAGTGTGAGTTGAGCATCACAACAGTTTATCACTGCCTCTGGCACCTCACACTTTTCATAGATGAGCCTTGCACATTTGCCACCTGCACACTTGCACCCGTTTATCTCCCTATGATTTATCTCGCCACATTGGTCTTTGCATTGGGCTTTACCTATCTCGTGACACCGTGGGTTGGCCGCTTGGGGCTGCGTTGGGGGCTGGCCGATCAGCCGGGAGGCCGCCGTCGACACAAGGGGATTATTCCCCGCACCGGTGGTCTGGCCCTATTTCTCGGCTTTACAGCAACAGTACTCTGCACGCTCCTTCTTCCCCTGTTGCTGCCGGAACAGCTGACCACGTGGCTCCCCCTGCGCAACGACAACAATGAATTGCGCCGCCTGGCCGCCCTCCTCCTCGGCAGTGCACTCTGTGTCATCACCGGCCTGCTCGATGACCGCTTTGAACTCGGCAATCTACCGCAGTACGCCATTCAAATCGCGCTTGCCGTAATTGCAATCAGCGGGCTTATCTTCATCAAACACGTCAACAATCCCTTTGCGCCCGGCCTCTTTTTTGGCGAGGCTGGTCTACCCTGGTGGCTGGTCTGGCCGGTGACCATTTTCTGGTTTCTCTTTATGATTAACACCGTCAACTGGTTGGATGGGCTCAGTGGCCTGGTGACGGGGGTAACTGCCATTCTCTGTGCGATTTTGGCCCTACACATGCTTTTTGTCGCTGAGCCGTCGCAAGGCAGCGTTGCCCTGCTGCCGATGGCACTCCTGGGAGCGTCGCTCGGCTTTCTGCCCCACAATTTTGTCCCTGCGCGCATCTTCATGGGCAGCACCGGTTCTTACTTCCTGGGCTACGCCTTGGCCTCCTTGGGTATTATCGGCGGTGCGCGGCTGGCAACGGTGATGCTTGTGCTTGGCCTGCCGGCACTGGATCTAATTTGGTTGGTTGTCACCCGGTGGCGCCGTGGTATTTCGCCGGGCCAAGGCGGGCGGGATCATCTGCACTTTCGCCTGGCCGATCTGGGCATCAGCGAACGCGCAATTGTGTTGGGGTATTGGAGCTTTTGCGCGGCGTTTGGGCTGGTAACATTGCTGTTAAATGGGGCAGCGCAGAAGATCACCGCGTTGGTGATGCTCGGCATATTGGCACTTGGGGTGCTCTACTGGGCAAGCCATGAAACGGGACGACGCGGATCCTGTGAAACGGGGCCTGAAGCACACAAAGGCAATCAGCAGTAGCGCCATGACGGCAAAAAGGCGATGCGAAATGCAAGAACAAGCACGCTGTGGCGAGGTGCCGCTAAGGCTAAGGCAGAAAAGGTAAACGACGAGGAATTCCTCGTCGTTTACCTTTTCTACGCTTTATTCACAGTACAATTGACAGTACAGTGTCCTGGATCCTTTAGTTCTGAATCGTCACGGTGACGGAACAAGGGGGCGGATAGTTGGCGCTGAGATCAACAACCGTGAGCAACAATGTGTAGGCCCCATTGGGCAGTGACGGTGTGTTGAGAACACCCAATGTGCCCCCATCGACGGGGCTATTGGCGCCGTCAAAGTAGGCAAAGCCATCGGTCGCATTGGCGCCAAAGGCATATTCCAGCTTGTAATATTGGAATGCCTCGTGCACCGCACGCCCAGTAATTGGGACAGCCCCACTAATCACTTGATTTGCGCCAGGGCTGCTGATCGCAGAGCGTGGGTCTGGACAGGCGGGTGCAACGACCGCCGGCGGAGCTGGGGTCGGTGGGGCCTCTGTTGGGGTGGGCGCCGGTGCTTCTGTGGGTGGCGGGGCCGGGGTATCGGTGGGCAACGACACCGCTGTTGCCGTGGGATTGGCGGCCGCGGCGGCAGCATCATTGGAAGGCGTGCTGGGCTCGACCACTTCCGGCACGGCGGAGGCCGGTGTGTCAGTTGGAATCAGAATGAGGGTACGAGCCGCTTCGGTCGGCGTCGCCGTTGGTTCATCCACCGCGGGCACACCGTTATTCTCGGCACCGTTCGTGGTGTTGTTCTCAGTGGGCGCGCCATTCTCCGGATTGACAGCCGGAGGCACCAGCGGTTGGTTATTGGTCGGAACCGGCAGATCGGTGTTGTTGGCCTGCGGCAGCGTGGCAACAGAAACAACGGGATTCTCGGCGCTAATCGCCGGCGTGGCCGTGGGCACAAGGGGGGCTTCACTTTGGGCAATGCGTGTTTGCACCGAGTAGACGGTGGACGAGATACCACCGGCCACCGTTGCACCAAAGCTGCTAATAAACCACCATGCCAAGAGCAGCACGCCCAATGCACCAACAGTCCGGAAAAAAGGGCCCGTGCGAATTTCGCGTTGCTGAATCCCCTCGGGTTCATCTTTGAGGGCGACATCTTTGGGGCGATAATCGACATCGCGCTCGGGTGGCAGGGCGGAAGCGGCGCTGGTGCCGGCTAACGTTGCGTTCATCGAGGGATCGCTGACCGCCCGTCGGCGCTCGACCAACTCTGTGGCATCCAATCCCAGATAAGTGGCGTAGTTGCGGAGAAAGCCCCGCCCGACAACTTCCCCCGGCAGCAGATGCCAATCATCCGACTCCAAGGCAGCCAGATATTTTTGACGGATACGGGTGGCAGTTTCCACCTCCGCCAACGAAGCGCCCATGGCATCGCGGCGCTCGCGTAAAACTCCCCCCAAATCTCGCACGGAATGGGTGGAGGGAGATGGTTGTGTATAGACACTTTGTTCGGCATTGACCCGATCTGCTTGTCGGGATACAGTCTGCCAGGTCTTCGGTGTACTGCTAGTCAAATTGAACATGTGTTGCAGAACATCTGTGAACTACAGCTCAAATGAACGTACGTTTTATCAGTAAGGATCGGGCCGCAAAAATTGTGTAAGCCAGAGCAACGCGCAAATGCATTGAGCATACCAAATCGATAATCTTCCGCTCATCAGACGAAATTGTGCAAACGCAATCATTTTTCTCTGGACAAATCATCGGTTTGCACAATTTGCTTAGATGAGCCAATCTTCTTGATGCAAATAGTAGCCTGCCCGGCGCCCTTTGTCAATTTTACTTTGCTGACAAACAGGCCAAATTGTCACCCCTATGATAAGATGAACGCGTGGCTTTCGACAGCGCTTGCAGAGTGGTAGGAAATGGGAAATGGGCTGTGCGTCATCAACTGTTACGCCGGGTACAGCGTCTAGTAGGGTTGGTCAGTTTTGTCTTGCTATTGGGCATTGGTCTCGCAACCATGGAGCTAGCCGGCTTCCGTTGGACCGATCTGCTGCAGTTCATCCCCTCCGGCACCTTTGGTGTTCTTTTTCAGCGCGAGATCACCATCATTAGCGGCCATGCCGGCAGTGATTCCGGCGCCGTCTGTCTCGACGCCAATGGGGATCCGACGGTGACAGAACAAGCCGTCAACGCTGCCATTGCAGAACGGGTCGCCCGGCGTCTGCGCCGCAGTGGAGCATCTGTCACCATTTTCGATGAGTTTGATCCACGGCTAGAACTGTTGCAGAGCGATTTGCTGATTAGTCTGCACGCC
>ERZ795053.6570-NODE-6570-length-11528-cov-4.197246_pt1 | contig 11528 bp, 12 predicted proteins | sample MGYA00375137_ERZ795053 | MGnify/ENA primary metagenome ERZ795053 (study PRJEB30182, sample SAMN05720284) | activated sludge metagenome | isolation source: Anaerobic digester | place: Hong Kong | collected 2014-12-17 ... | reverse complement strand
GGGAGGGGGCAATAATACTGTTCTCGCCGGCAGTTCAGCAAAGATTTCAAAGCCTTACAACTTAGCGAAGCCAGTAGAGACAAAGTCTCCGGTAGCGAAGCCAGTAGCGAAGCCAGTAGCGAAGCCGGTAGCGAAGCCGGTAGCGAAGCCGGTAGCGAAGCCGGTAGAGATGAAATCTCCGGTAGAGACGAAGTCTCCAGTAGCGAAGAAAACTACCAAAGCCCCTGTATCTCCCCAAGAAATGCATCTCGGAGCTTCTACGGTATCATTCCAGGTATCGGATAATACCTCGGGTAACTCATTACAAAGGTCAGCTTCGGCTTCGCCGACGAGTAAATCATCTTCTCCTTCGACGAGTAGTAAAGTCAAGGTTTCTAAAACCAAGGATCAGCTAATGGTTGAAAGAGCAGTACAAAAGGCTAATGCTGTATGTAGTAAGCTATCGTTTGAAAAGGCAACTCCACAAGAGAAAGCCTACATCATAAGATACGCTCACATAGCCATCGTAGAACAGGAGAAGTACGGTATTCCTGCCAGTATTACTCTTGCTCAGGGGATTATTGAAAGTCTCGCCGGCACCAGCTACCTCGCTAAAACAGCCAACAACCATTTTGGTATCAAATGCCCAGGAAAGTATGGGCATAAAGGCCACAACTGTATTAACAGGAGTGACGACCATCATTGGGACAGATTCCAGAACTACGGTTCTCCTTGGCTGTCATTCAGGGCACACTCTCTCTTCTTAAAGCAATATCCAAGGTATGACAAGCTGTTCACCTATGGGATTGACTACAAGAAATGGGCCTATGGCCTCAGTAAGGCTGGGTATGCCACAAACAAGTCCTATCCTCAGACCCTAATCAAAAAGATTAAGTCGCTGGGGCTGGATAAATTTGATTGAAAGATTATCTTAACAAGTGCGAGGCAAAAGAGCCTTGCGTCCCATTTGGAAGCGTTTATATAATTTAACTGACCCTGAGGTAACCTTGGGGTCAGTTTTTGTAGTATCTTAATAAGATTCCCCATTTACAAGTCTTACAATATTAGGCACTGGATATCTTAATCCAGGAGGGGTTCGACTCCCTTTTAGACTACTAACATTAATTATTAACTTAGTAAAAGAGGACTAATCAAAAAGATTAACTTCCTCTACCTACCTTAGTCATTCCTAAAATGAAGATTGACAAAAAGCACATTAAGATCTTGTCTCAGCAGTATTCAAAAGAGCTGATAGAAGATTTTCTTACGGCCGCAGAACGTATCAGAACTTATAATGGGTTCAGGTACAGATTAGGCGGAACTCATCTCGCGAATATCGCAAAATCTTACTACATTATGCGAGATGCGGAGCGGACCAAAATCAACAAACAAAATCACGAGAAAAGAGTTGAAGAGCACTTTGCATCGGAGTGGGTTAACTTCGATAGGGGAACTATCCGGCAATTTCTGAATACTTACCGAAGATCAGGTTCCAGTGAAGGATTTGAAGTAGTCTTTGAGACTTTTCCCCTTGAGATTCAGATCATCATTGGTTTCATAGAGGGGGGAAGTCTCAGAAAAAAGGCTCAATATGGTCTCCGTAAGTTAAAAAGCGTATACAGATGAAAGCAACTACCAAGACTCAGTTCCTTTTAAAGTTCAATGAGAGAATCAGGGCACGTAAAAGTAAACTACCTTCGTCTTCATTGCGGATCCTCAATGACCTGGAGCGGGAGTATCCTGATATTTATAGTGCTACTCGAAATCCGATACCAAGAGGATCTCTTTCAGAGGGGGTAGAACAACTGGTGTCTGAGTTCAGAATAACTTACAAAGAGATGAGGATCAGCTACAACTCCATGGAGTATCTTTTTGATTTCCTGGATGCTCCTTCAGATGGAGAGTATATCAGACTTGCTAAGGTTTTCTTAAGGGCTTATATCAAAGGCACTCCTCATCTCGTAGCTCTTTTTAGAGTACTTCCATTTGAGAGTAAACTGATAGTGAATGGTCTTATCCCTAATAAGTTAAAAATGGATAATGACTCTTACAAATACTCCAAAACTCGAAGGGGAATAGCATACTACGCATTCTACAAAGAAACTGAAGATCTATGAAAAGACAAGTAATAAAGCCTACCATGTCCTTTGACGATTATGTTGCAATGGGAGTAGAGAGATCTCCGTTTAATATTGCAGTGTTCAAGGACTTTCGGGCCTACGCGGAGAGTGTCACTCCTGATTACAGGGAACCTACTTACCACCGGCTCAACCTATCAACACCTTTGAAGGCTCGGTTATACAAAGAGGGATCCTCTATTTTTGAGTGGAACCATAAAACTATTGAAGTTAGGAATGGGGAATACTATATCAAAACGAGTACGCTCAGGCCATTTACAGAAGCCAAAAAAGTACTTATCATTAAAACCCTTAAAAAGGTTGGTAAGAACTTGAGAGTCCTTGAGGTCAATATGACTTACATAGGATCTAAGGTTTTTAAAAAGTTTAACTATCTATCTCATGGCTTAACCGGAAAACTCCCAATGGACGCTAGGTTAGAGTTAATTCCTCATACAGATTATTGCGATTATACTCCTTTACACAATTTGCCTTATGGACCTGACCAAGAAACAATTCAAAATATTCTGCGGCCTCGAAGGAGAGTACAGAAACACGGGAGTGTACACGAACAAGCTCCGGAATGCCCTGGTGAGATACTGCCCTGGTAACAAGGCCGAGTTAGAGATTTTCAAGAAAGTAAATGGCGAATGGAAGTCACGGATTGTAACTTTCTATCTGAAAAAAGTAGGACACAAGTACCAGCCTTGGAGAATATTCAAGAATGGTAAGGAAGCCCCATTACGATTGGGGTGGTCTTACTATCATTGTGGTACGTATGAAGAAAGTCCTAAACACCAGGATAAATTCAAGCCTTTACCCACAATTCTAAAGCAGATAATCTATGACCAAGTACAAACTGGGGTGAAGGGGTCTATTGTAATGAGTCCTGAAGCTTTAGTACGGGCAGCAAACTCGAATTTAACCCATTTGGTTTTCGATTTGGACCTGGGATGTATTACACAAGAACATCTAAAGTTATTGGATGAAATTAAGCGATGAAATTAAGCGTTGATCTCCAGGAGGTGATTGATTATTGCCGGGGGAAGAAAGAGATTGGTCTGGACATAGAAACAAGTCGAAAATACCCAAGGGGAACATACCGGGAAGATATTTATTCTCCTGGTCTTGACCCCTTGGTGTCTCGAATTGTAATGGTTCAGATAGGCGACTTAAACCAACAGTTTGTCATTGATGCCCGAACAACAGATATAATGCCTTTAAAAGAGATTTTAGAGGACAAGACTATTCTGAAGATTGGGCATAACCTAAAGTTTGAAGGACTCCACTTTCTGACGTATGGTATTCGGATAGTCAATGTCTGGGATACTATGATTACTGAAAAGATACTTTACAATGGTGCTCGACATTCTTACAGTCTTGAGGCTTTAGCTTCCAGATATTTAGGAACAGTATCTAAAGTAACTCTTTTTGATATCGAAGATGAAGCAGACTACGAAGGTTCTGTATTGGATCTTATCGACCGGGGAGAAATCAAATATGTAGACAAAAGTATTAGAACTGCCTTTGTAAACATAGGAGATCGTCCTTTTACACAGAGTGAAATTGAATATGGTGCTGACGATATCATCTTTCCTCTAAAGATCAAGAAGATCCAAGAGAAAGGAAGAATGATTAATGGTATCTCATACTATCCTGAAAGAGGGATAAGGATGGAGAATCAATACACCCAGGATTTGGCAGAGATGTCTTTTGTTGGGATGCCTTTTGATTCTGAGATGTGGATGAGTATTTACGAGTCTACTATACCTATACGAGAAAAGCGAAAGAAAGTTCTTGATGAGTATGTGACTTCTACATTTCCTCAGTTTGCTGGTACTCTTAACTTGTTCTCTCAGGAGTCGAGTTGTCCTTTCGATTGGCACTCGCCGGCTCAGACCATTAACTTCTTTAGGAGAGGTCTTGACTGGTGCCCAAAAGAGATATCAAAGAGTACTGGAAAACTGGACTACACAGTAGGAGCATCCGTCTTGTACACAAAGATTTCTAATAAACACAAGGAAAAGTTCAACAAGGATATCGACCCGGAAACTATTGAGTCCAGGGATGACTTTATCTTGGCTTATCTTCTGTTTAAGAAGTCTGCGATGCTTACAAGTACCTTTGGTGAGGATTGGTTGAGATTTGTCCATCCTGTCACAGGAAGAATACATCCCAACTATAATCAGTACATGCACTCGGGGCGGCTATCATGCAATAACCCTAACCTCCAGAACATCCCAGCGACGGAGGAGCACAGAGCATGCTTTCATACCAAAGAAGGACAATACATAGGAGTAGCCGACTACTCAGCTCAAGAGAGTAGGATCCTGGCCGAAGTATCTAACAATGAACTGATGATGAGTTTCTTCATCTCGGGCCATCCTGAATTCGGAACAGACTCCCACTCCTATGCTGCTACTATGATGTTTAGGGTTATCTATGGAGACCCTGAATGGACTTGTGATAAAGAAGTACATAAAACTGAACGAGATGCAAGTAAAACCATTTCATTTGGAATATCGTATGGAGGAGGTGCTAAGTCACTCGCCGGCAGATTAGGAATCCCGGAGGAAGAGGCAGAAAGTTTCCTGGAAGCGTATTTTGACTCATGGAATGGACTGAAGGAAGACTTTGAAGCGACCAGAAAAAAAGCAGTGGAGTGTGGGTGGATCGAATTAGACCCCTACACCAATAAGCGCTACTTTTTTCCTGATTTCGAGGAGATGAAGTCCCTTAAAGCCCAGGCCCTGGCTTATTTTCCTGAAGACTATCGGGAATGGCCACGAGAACAAAGAGAGGAGTTCAAAGTAAAACTTCGACAAATCCCCAAGTACAAGCAACTCTGGAAAGATTACGCTATACTAAAAGGATCTCTTGAGAGAAAGGCTTTGAATTATAGAATCCAGGGAGCAGCTGCCACAGTATCCAAACTTGCTCACATGCTCATCAATAAGTCTCGCAGGCTGAATCCTCATCTCGTGTATCAAGTGATTAACATGGTTCACGACGAGGCCGATATGGAGTTCTTTCCATCAGCCCCCCTCGACGAAGAGAGATTATTGGAGGCTAAAGAAGCAGCTGGAATTGTAGAAGCATGTATGCTCAAAGCCGGATCGATTGTATTCCCCAAAGTCCCCTTGCCTGCTTCATGTAAAGTGACTAACAGGTGGGAAAAGTAAGACTTTTCAAGGGAAAAATAAAAACCTATGGGCCTAAGAAGATTTTTACGTAGTCATTTATGTGACCCATATAACATCTGGGAAGCTATGAACCTTCAGGACTATGAGTACATCCTCCCAGAGAGGGTTCTTACCTTTATCGAGAAGTATCTAAAGGTGCATGACATCTACAGTAGATCTCACTTACTGAATCAGATGAACCCTTCAGAACATTGGGTTTATACATTTATGTTTGCTATAGCTAAGAACGAGCTTTTAGTAATGCAAACCAAACCAGGAGTTACTCTTAAGATGGCGTTAAATGCCATGGACACTTTCTGGCTGGAAGCTCCTATATTGAAACGGGATGGATTGGAAGAGGAGCTCTACATCGAGCTAAAAGAAAATCACGAAAAATATCGTAAATACCTGAAATATTAGTAATACCAGTAATACCAGTACTCACAACTTAACAAGTTTAACAAATGGCTAAAGTAGCTAAGTACTCTCTCGCCGCAGCACTTCTCCAGATTTCAAACGGAGACTCTGCAGTCGATGTTGCTCATTCCATGGGGATGATTGCAACCACTTTCAACAATCGCCTCCCTGCCATCTTTCGACAAGGGCATGTTGCCAAACTTCGAAATGAAGCTATTGATGAATTCAACTTGGAAATCGCTCGTCAGCGTGCTGAGTTTCTCGCCGGCCTGGGAGCTTCTCGCTCTCAGATTCATGATGCCACCGGTCACCTGTTGACTCCTGCTCGCTATGCAGAGTTGAAGGACACCATCGAAAACTTTGACATCACCGAATTGGACAACCGTGGACGTCGGAATCCAGAACGCCCTCGCAAGGAAAAAGCTCAGGGAGTTCAAGAGAACATCCCGGGGACTTCTTTCCATCCAGAATCCACCGCGATCAATGAACTGGCGCTTATGGGCAACACTCTCCTGGTTCAATTCAAATCCAGCGAGAAGATTTACCAGTACAATGGCATCTCCAAAGAGGATTACAAAAATTTGGTGAACTCCTCATCCAAAGGCAAAGCTTTGTCACAATACCTGAAAAGTCGTCAGGGCTCCTTGAGCTCTACCGACTAAGGTGACAAGGTCTGAGGTTCAAAAGCAGGCCGCAGAAGCATGGGCGCAGTTCTCTGAGTCCCCTTTCTTCTCTATCATAAAGATGAAGACAGGAATGGGCAAAATGAGAACTGCTGTCTATTGTATTCTCGAGGCCTACAAGCGAGGAAAATTGAAAGATGGGGATTGTATCCAATTCTATGCAGAAGTCTCCGTAGACGCCAAATCAGGCCGCCGTAGAGACTTTCTGAAGGACTTTGAAACAGTCTGCGAATTGGAAGGCATATCTCCATCTTTTGATTTCTCCTTTCACACCTACCAAAGTCAAACTATTCCAAGATGTACAATGGCAATCTTTGATGAGATAGATGCAGTTGGCGAGACATTGATTCAATCCCTTCTTAAAGGTACTATGGATTTAATGGTTGCTCTTACTGCTACAATCTCTGAGAACTCGCAGCCCGGAGTCGTAACAAAACATGAACTCTTGATGGGGCTTGCACCAGTGTCATTTTCATATGGATATAATGAGGCTTTGAGAGATGGATTGACTAACCAAGTGTTTGTCTATAAGGTAATGAATACCCTGGAAGACAGACTAAAGGAGGTCAATGTCACCAAGAAGTGGGTGGATACAGAGTTGAAGTATTGGGAATTTTGGACTAACAAGGCCGACGAGATCAAAGTAGAAGATCCCGAACGTACCAAAAGAATCCGAATGTTCCAAATGCCAAGATTCTTATACACTCTCCCTTCGAAGGTAAGGTTAGTAAAGAAAATCATAGAGTCAACAAAAGGCCGGACAATCATATTCGGTTCTACTTTAGAATTTCTTGAAAAGATTACTCCCTACGTAATCAAAGATGATAACACGTATCTGGACGATTTCAGAGAAGGACGCATTAACATAGTGGCGTCAGCGAAGAAGATAAGACGTGGAGAAAACCTCCCGGGAGTGGTAAACATCATTGTAGTAGGGATCGGAAAAAACTCCGACATTATAGAACAGCTGATAGGAAGGTCAAGGATTAATGAGGGAGGTAAAACTAACTTGTTATTCCTTGTAACATCAGGGACATACGAGGAGCGTTGGTTTAACGAAATCTTCGTAAAGAAAAGCAAAGGTCGAATCAAAGAGCGTCTTAAGTTCACCCTTGCCAAGACATTGTCCTGGCGTGACTTCGATAAGAAGAAGTAACATGAACCTATCAATAATTGACCATCTGGTACTTAAGTCCATCGAGATTTCTCAAGAAACAGGAATTCCTGTAGAAGAACTTCTCGATTATATCAATGCCTCTCGCCAAGAACTGAATGCCTCTCTAAAGGAGGTAGCTATTTTCCAGGACGGCGAGTACATACCAATACCAGATAAAGTAAAGCAGGGTCTTTTAGGAGATCAAATTATGGCAGAACTATCCAACCTTGGATTTACGGCCACTGGATCTCCTAACAACCCTGCAAAATTCACAGTATTACCGAAACGAGCTGAACTCCAGACGGCACTCGCCAGCTTATCTAATGTGATTGACATTGATCCAAAGCGAGCTGCTATTGTAATAATGAGTTACTACGATACCGCAGAGTACCCAAGTAAACTTTCTAACTTCTTACAAACTGGGTTCGCCATTAACTACCAGGCATATGCCCCGCGCAAATCTACAAGCAACCTCATCTAATAACAGGACTCCTCAGAAACATTCGAAAGAATATCTGGATGCCTGTGATGAGGTCTTTGGAACCTACGAAACCGTAATTAACGAAATGACTCCTCCGGTCAATCATGAATGGAGTGGAGAATTTTACGAAAACGGCAAACGTGTCATCTGGGTATCTGGACAAAAGTTCATAATAAAGGAGTCCAGAATGAACAAAGACAGTGAGCGACACGATCAAACGAATAAGAGAAAACCAGGAAGCTAAGGAGAGGGGGATCATTCGATGCATCCCTTTACCTAATCCGAGGTTGAAGTCTGTATTTCCTGGAGTGATCCGTGGAGAGCCTGTTACCTTATCCGGCAACACCTCATCAGGAAAGACAACTTTAACCAAAGCCTGGTTTGTCTATGGCCCAATCGAGTATGCTATAAAGAATAATCTTGATCTCAAAATCTTGTATTTTGGGCTTGAGGAATCTAAAAGGCAATTCGAGTATGGGCTCTTGTCCTACCTGTTATTCAAGGAACACAAGATCCGATTGAATATCAGAGAATTTGATGCTATGGGGGGAGAACTTACCCCACGAGAACTTTCATTAATCGAAGAGATTCAACCCTTGTTTGAGAAATGGAAGAGTTATATCTTATGGTATGATTCGTTCTTTACTCCCAAGAGTATTTTAAGTACTGTCATGAGATTTGCCTACAATGAAGGCAAGTTTTTCAAAGATGGCACTTTAGTACTCGATGACGAACTAAGAGTCGGAGAAGATGGAAGCTGGGACACCTATGTTCCAGATGATCCTAAAAAATTCCGAATAGTAATTGTGGATCACCTACGCAAGCTTCGGCCGCCGAGTTCAAAAACGACGAAACACGAAGCCATGCAAGAATGGTCAGACTACAACCAGCAAATCATTTCCTACAAATTTGACTATGCTGGTATCATTGTACAACAACAGTCGGCAGAGGCTGATAACTTTGATCATGTCAAGCACGGAGCTTGGATGCCTAAGTTAGAAACTCTCGGAGGAAACAGGGAAGTCGGGCAAGATGCTCGTACGATTATCGGTATTGGCAATCCAGCCAGATATCGAGTGAAGAAGTTTGAGGGCTATGACATTGAAGAGTTTGAAGGATTTATAAGGTTCGCTGAAGTACTCAAGCAAACCTACGGTCCTACGAATAAACTTATCCCATTGTTTTTCGATGGAAAGACAGGTATGATTGATGTCATGCCTCGTCCCGACGATAAGACTTCATTGGACATAGTTCTCAAATATATACAAGGGCTATAAGTCCTATCAGGACTGTGAAGTAAGGTCTCTAACTATTAGGTTACGAACTGGAGGCATTGTCTCCACTACACACAATGGTCACATCAGAAAAGGTGGACAAGCTGATTCCAGCATTGCTTGAGTTCCAAAAGCAGGTAGGTGTTATCCGTAAGGATGCCATCAACCCGCACTACAAGAACCAATATGCATCGCTGCCGGCTATCCTCGCACAAGTCACCCCGATCCTTCTGGCTCAGGGAATTGTTCTTGTCCAAGCTCCTATCAACCAGTATGAGATTGAAACTACTCTCATCCATACTTCCGGGCAATTTATGACAAGTTCATTCTACATGAAGCCATCAAAGGATGACCCTCAAGGAATTGGGGGAGCAATCACTTATGGTAGGAGGTATGCAATCGCTGCAATGCTCTCTCTCGCAATCGATGAAGATGACGATGGAAATACTGCGTCAGGGAAACCTGTACAAAGTAGTTCCTCGAATAGTTCTTCCAATTCTTCCAATTCTTCCAATGGAACTACCTCTCAGCCCTGGCTGAAAGAAGGTACCATGGACTTCCTGGTTGTCAAAGGTCGAGTCGAGAAAGGAGAGTACAAAAACATCGAAGACGTCCGTAAGGAGTTCAAGGTGTCCTCTAACCTTGAAAAAGCATTGTTCCCTAATTAAAAATCTAAAATTTAATTCCTATGAGTGGCTTGTTCGAATCCATCAACCCCGCACCGTCTTCCAACCTTACCGTCCCTACAGGCATGCAACGTGTCCATGTACAAGGTATCACTGTTGAGAAGCCGGGTACATCCAGCAATTGGGCCCTGGCCCTGTCGTATAGCTTTCCAGACTTCGACAACATCACCCGGAAGCACTATGTGTTTCTGCCATCGGTGTACAATGACGACTTGGAAGGTTTCACGAACAAAACCAGGAAATTCGTCCGTAACATGACGAATCAACTCTTTCTGACTTTCATCTACATTCCTAAGGAAAACTTTAAGGAAGTGAAGGATACTCTCATGGCTCATATCGAGACTTTGGAGTTTCCTGATCAGGATGATCTTGCGCTTTACATCCAAGACTCGTTGAGAAGCCTTCGTATTGATCCTGAAAAGGATTACTGGGCTTATTTTTACAATGAGACAACAGATCGCAAGGGTCAGAAGGAAACATACCACCGATTGCTGGTCCCCACATACACCACCGATGAGACCAAGAAAATTGATAAATGGGCCTATTGGTCTGTTTTCAATTATCGACAGTACACAGAGGAACAACTCAATGGTCTTCCATCTTATTACAAGGAAGAAACCTCAGACCTGGCCGAAACTCTTAAGCCTAAAGTTGCAAAGGAGAAAGCTGCTGCTGGAAGTATTCCTGAATCCTGGGAAGAGCAATAGAGGCTTAAATGTTCTTGGTTCCTGATTATGATGTCCGAGAGCTCGATCAAGAGTTAATTATGAAAGATCTCTTGGGTATAGTCAGTTTACATGGTAAGATTAGAAACCCTCTAAGGGTAGATAGAACCCCTGGGGCTACTGTTCAGTGGTTTTCAGGGGTTCTCTATCTTAAGGATCGTAACTTTTACAAGGTTAACTGTGACATCATTGATGTTTGGAGATACAAGTATAATGTTTCATACGAAGTAGCCAAATATCAAATCTATTCCCGTTATGTTCTTAAGATTAAAGGACATGCTTTACGTCGAGGGAGTGGAGATGGAGTAGTTTTCTCTAAGGCAGTTACATCCAGAGAACAATCAAGAAGGTCCCTTAACCTTATAGAAGGAGACTGGAAAGAAGTTCATTCTGATTTCTGGTACTTATATGGGTTAAGTAGAGAAGAAGTTGAAAGTATTGGGGGACTCACCGGCCGGATATATCCTGTCGAAGCAGTGATTCCCTACCCTGGTAAGGTCATACGCCCCAATGTCGCATTTGGCATGGACTTCATTAAGGACGGTAAGATTACTGCCCAGAAGTACTATGCTCCGTATAGCGAAACGAAGTGGCTCTCGTCGGCCGGGGTTAACGATTTTTACTTTCAGCATGATTTTCGACACAATGTTTGCCTGTTAGGATCGTCATTTAAGGATTGCGCTACATTATATCCTCATCTCAATGTCTCATTCCGCGCTGGACAATCAGAGTCCATGCTGGGCGATCTTGAGTGGGTGAAAGCTTTTGATGTGGTTGTGATCTCTTACGATCTGGACGAAGCAGGCAATAAATGGTCCCTTACTCATT